>Ga0315285_10000291_pt1 | contig 50989 bp, 55 predicted proteins | sample YL17G09_36_MG_FD_203698 | JGI IMG/M metagenome (GOLD analysis project Ga0315285, IMG submission 203698) | Sediment microbial communities from Yellowstone Lake, YNP, Wyoming, USA - YL17G09_36 | ecosystem: Environmental > Aquatic > Freshwater > Lake > Sediment | place: USA: Wyoming | collected...
GAGGCTACCGAGGAGGGGGGAGTGAGTCGCCGTGTAGGGCATGCGGATCTTGAGCCATGGACGGGGAAACCCTGACACGGATGTAGGCCGAAGCCTAACCACTGTCACTCACTCCTCTACTCTACCGTAATCTGTGGATAAGAAAACTCTGGTCTGCGCAATAATCTGTGGAATCCGCGCAATCTGCGGATAAGGAGGGACCATGGACCAGGCAGAACGGGATCGATCCCTAGAGATCATCAGATCCACAGCGGACCGGCTCAAGGCAGCTCTCGCCGGTGTCCCCAGGAAACTCCTCACGTGGCGGCCGGCGCCCGGCAAGTGGTCCATCCATGAGATCGTATGCCACATGCGCGATGCCGAGCGGGATGGATACCTGTATCGGTACCGCAGGCTCCTGGCCGAAGACAACCCCACCTTTCCGGACGTGGATGGGGACAAGTTGGCCCTGGAGCGGCAATATGGCCGCATGAACCTCCGCGAGGCGGTGCGGGATTGGCGGGCGGCACGGAAGGAGGTCCTGGCACTCCTCAAGAAAATCCGGCCGGAGCAGTGGCAGCGGATCGGAACGCACGAGTCGCTAGGGCCGATGTCGCTCGAGATCATTCTGAAGCGGCAGGCCCTGGGAAACGACGAGGCCCACCTTGGCCAGATCGAGCACATCAAGAAGCGTTGGGACATCCTCTCGAAGCTTCAGGAAACGCCGAGGGCCCTGGCATCATTGCTGCGCGGCGTTCCCCACGAGGTCCTCCGGCGAAAACCCGCGCCGGAGAAATGGTCCATGCTGGAGATCGCCTGTCATCTGCGGGACGTCGAGCAGCTCTTCCTCGAGCGCCATGCGAAGATGGCTAATCACGACCGGCCCGCGCTCCGCATGATCAATCAGGATGAACTGGCGGTCGCCCTGAAATACAACGAGGACGATCCGGGGGCCGCCATGCGAGAATTCCGGGCACTCCGCACGCAGACCACCGCCCTGCTGTCCGCGCTGGCGCACCAGTCGTGGCAGCGGATCGGCCTGCATCCGAAGCGTGGCGAATTCAGCATCGCCGTCCAGGCGGAGATTCACGTGAACCACGACGCCAACCATCTGAACCAGATCCGCGCCCTGCGGGAAAGGTTCGGGCTGCCACAACTGGCCTGAGAGGAGGTCAGGAGCCCGAAACAAGAGCGAGAAAATGCTGGCGATGGCTGTAGCGCTCCAGATAAACTCCTTCTAGGAGACTGCTCACCGGTGGTGTTGCCCCGAGCCGCCCTCGTGGTTTCGGGGCCCGATATCGCTGGATGGTGCCGATAGCCGCAGCACCCCACGAGTGTCCGAGAAGGAACTGCCAATGCCCACTCGCCTGACCTTCCGCCGGGTCTTCCGCAACTGGACCAGCCTGATCGGGGCCGTGATCGCCGGCATCAGCCTCACGGTCAACATCTTCCTCCTCATCGTCGACTTCCTGGCGCCCCGCCAGAACCCGTACGTCGGCATCGTCACGTACATGATCCTCCCGGGAATTACCCTGGCTGGCCTGGCCGCGGTGTTCGTTGGAGCCGGGGTCCGCTACCACAAACTGCGTCAGGGCCGTGAGGTGGTGGAACTCCCGCAGCTCGACCTCAACACGCCTCGTCACCGCTTCATTCTAAGCACAACCTTCGTGCTGATCATCGCCTTCCTGGGGTTTTCCGCCGTGGGCGGGTATCAGGCATACCATTTCAGCGATTCGGTGGAGTTCTGCGGCCAGGCATGCCACACGGTGATGCGGCCCGAGTTCACCGCCTACCAGAGTTCGCCCCACGCCAGGGTCCCCTGCGTGGCGTGCCACATCGGCCCCGGGGCGGAATGGTTCGTCAAGGCGAAGATTTCCGGTGTGTACCAGGTCTATTCGGTGACCTTCAACAAGTTCTCGCGTCCCATCCCCACACCCATTCACAACCTCCGGCCGGCCCAGGAGACATGCGAACAGTGTCACTGGCCGGCCAAGTTCTGGGGGGAGCAGCTGGCGAACCGAGTCCACTTCGCCTCGGACAAGGCGAACACCCGCCGGGAAATCAGCCTCTTGATCAAGACCGGAGGCGGCACTCAGGAGGGCCTGACCCACGGGATTCACTGGCATATGAACATCGCCAACAAGATCTGGTACATCGCGACCGATGAAAAGCGCCTGGAGATTCCCTGGGTCCGGATTCAGGACCCGAGCGGGCGGATCACGGAGTTCGTGTCCACAGTCAAGCCCATCACGCCGGCAGAGCGCCAGGGGCGAGAAATGCGGCGGATGGACTGCATGGACTGCCACAACCGGCCCAGCCACAAGTATCTGCCGCCCGGAAGAGCGCTCGATACCTCTTTGCTGACGGGGCGGATCTCCGCCGACCTGCCCTTCATCAAGATGGTCGCGGTAGAGGCCATGGTCCAGCCGTACGCGACCACGGCCGAGGCCGAGCGGAAGGTCGAGCAGTACATCCGGGGGTTTTACGAGAAACAATACTCGTCGGTGCTCCAGGCGCAGGCCGAGAAGCTGCAAGCGGCCATCGCCGAGGTCAAACGGCTCTACGGGCAGAACTTCTTCCCTGAAATGCGCGTGAACTGGCAGGCGTATCCGGACCACATCGGGCACGAGGAGTTCCCGGGATGCTTCCGGTGTCATGACAGCAAGCACGTCAGCGCCGAGGGCCGGGTCATCAGCCGGGATTGCGGGTCGTGTCACGACTTCCTGGAGAAGAAGAAGGGGTCCCTTCTCCGCGTCGCAGCCACCCCGGCCTTCGCGCATCCGTGGAAGCTGGGGGGCAAGCATGCCGAAATCCTCTGTGGCGCTTGCCACACCGGCGGCCCAGCCAAGCAGGCCACCTGCCGCGGGTGCCACAACATTTCCGCGTCAGGCCCGATGGCCTCGATGCACTGCCAGCAGTGCCACCTCAAAGAACAGTGGCTCCAGCCGGTGGCAGAATGCACGACGTGCCATGCAGGGTTGGGCGGGCTGCACAAGCTCCCGACGCATAGCGGCGCTGGCTGTTCCGCCTGCCACGCGCCGCACGCGTGGTCACCCGAGCCACGAAAGGCGTGCTTGGCCTGCCATACCAACAAGGCGCAGCATGATCCCGGCCCTGCCTGCAGCAAATGTCACGAGTTCCGCGTGGCGGGAGGGGCCGCGAAGGCCGCGGCGAAGGCGAGCCCGCCCCCCATCACGTTTCCGGCCGACCCCAGTTCACCGGGACCCGTGACCTTCGAGCACGCCACGCACATCGCCCGCGGTGCCCAGTGTGCCGACTGCCATCCGAAGCTGTTCAAGATGCAGAAGGGCAGCACCAAGCTCACGATGGACGCCATGGGCGAGGGGAAGGCATGCGGTACTTGCCACAACGGCCAGAAGGCTTTCGCGACGATGGATGGTGACAAATGCCTCACCTGTCATAAGGCCTCGTGATCCTCCCCGCCTGAGTTTCAACGCGGCGCCGCGTCTACTCGCCCGCGCCACAACGCGGCATCAGGGGACGTGCCAGATCCGGGCCCAGGCTCTTCAATCTCTCCTTGACGCAACACCAAGACCCCTGAGGTCTGCCTCCAGGAGTGCTGCGTAGCTTCCGTACCAACTTCGCCTTGGACTGGACAATGGTCGGTGGCCCTGGTACAAGAGCCAGGTCACCGCAGCGGTCCTCTGGCGATTGGAGCGGTCAGCTCCGGGGGCCATCGGGCCCGCTGGATTGACTGCGGGAGCATTCGTGCGGATCTTTTATGGATGGATCATTGCGGGTGTGATGTCCCTGGCGTGGGCTATTTCCATCGGCCCCCGGCAGGCCTTCTCCGTTTTCTTGCTGGCCTTCCTCAAGGACTTCGGATCGAGCCGCAGCGCCACCGCTGCCGCCTTCTCCATCCACATGGCCTCTTATGCCCTAGGCGGCTGGGTGCTTGGCGCGCTGGTGGATCGCCTGGGACCGCGGCGCGTGATGATTTGGAGCACGGTGGCGTGGGCCCTCGCCTTGCTCCTGTCCGGCCTGGCCCAAAACCTCTGGCAGCTCTACCTCATCTATGGGGTGGTCGGTGGGGTCGCCACCTCGGGCCTGGCCTACGTTCCCAACAATGCCCTCCTCTCCCACTGGTTTATCCGGTACCGAGGCATGGCGACGGGCATCTCTCAGGCCGGCGTCCCTCTGGGGACGGCCGTCTTCGGGCTGCTGGCCCAGCTCGGCATTGCATGGATCGGGTGGCGCTGGACCCACGTCGGATTCGGGTTGATGGTGGCCGCGACAGCCCTGCCTCTAATCGTGGCGTTCCTCCGGGACGACCCGAGGGAGAAAGGTCTCACCCCTGACGGGATCCCTCCGGACACCCCGGAGCGTTCATCATTCTCCATACCGTCCTCGCGAGTCGAGGGGTTCGCCGGATCGGGCCTCCCTCGAGGATACTGGACCGTTTTCGCGGCGAACATCCTGCGCGGGATGACGATGTATGCGATCCTCGTCCACCAGGTGGTCTACCTCGTGGACGCGGGATTCAGCAGGATGGCGGCGGCATCCTTTTTCTCTCTGGGGTCGCTCGTCGCGGTGCCTGGAGGCCTCACAGCCGGCGCCGTTTCGGACCGGGTGGGGCGCCCGCGGGCGTACGCCGGGATTGCGGCGTTGTACGTGATCGCCTACTTCTCGCTGCTGCTCGTCCGTGACCCCTCCCGAGTCGTGTTTCTCTCTGTATTCATCCTCGCCTGCGGCATGGCCACGGGCGGTATCACCCCGGTATTCGCAGCCTTCCTGACGGACCGGCTCCAAGGCCCACGGTTGGGCTATCTATTGGGCCTGCAGAACATCGGCTTCGGGATCGGGGCGACATTCGGCCCCCTCCTGGCCGGGGCACTGTTCGACCTGCTGGGAGGTTACGCCGTGGCCTTTGTCCTGATGGCCGCCTCCATGATCCTTTCCTCGGCCATCGTCTCGGCTGCCGCCCGCCGCGCGTCAGCCCTGCCGCGCTGATCCCCACAGCCCAGCGCAGGATGCTTCAACATCTGAAAGGCTGCAGAAGGATGGCGGACGTCGGTATCTTCCCAAGTCGTCGTGATGCTTTGGCCTTGACAAGGCCATAGGGCAGGCGTAATTCCTCCTGTGAAATCCCACGCGACATCTCCAATGGGCAAAGAGCCCGAGCGATCCGTCAGTTGGCAGTGATCGACGCATAGGCCGTCTCAGGAGAACGGGGGTAGATCATGGCAGACGCCTGGTTATTTCGGGGAACGAATCGAGTGCAAGGGCGGAAGCGGATCATTCACGAGCACAACACAGGACTCGAATTCCTCAGGTACGGTCGGATCGTCCTGGGACCTGGCGGCGGCACCGTGAATGCCGAATCTCGGGACGAAGAGCTTGGGTTTGTGTGCCTGGCCGGCAAGGGAACGATCAAGGCGGATGGGCAGACATTCCAGCTCGGGAAGTACGATGCCCTCTATGTCCCCAGGGAGAGCCAGTGCACCGTCTCCTCCAGCGAAGCGTTTGATCTTGCCGAAATGGGGTCACCGGCGAGCAAGAAGTACCCGGTTCAGTTCGTTCGCTTCGAAGAGGTCTTGAAGAATCCCAAGCTGGTGAACAGGGCGGGATTCGAGCCCTATGCCCGCACCATCCATACGCTCATCGGTGAGGCCAACGTCCAGGCCGCCCGGTTGCTGGCGGGGGTCACGTTCAGCAAGGACGGCAACTGGACCAGTTGGCCGCCGCACGACCACACCAAGGAGAAGGAAGAAATCTACCTGTATATCGACATGCCGGCGCCGAACTTTTCCCTCCATCTCAATTACACCGACGGGAAGGATATGGAGATGGTGGTGCCGGTATGGGAAGGGGACGCCGTCGCCATCAAGAAAGGCTACCACTACAACGCGGCCAGCCCTGGGACGACCACCGGCTTTCTCTGGATGATGGCGGCGGTCAGGGAGGAGAAGGACCGCGTCTTCACGCAGGTGACGGTGCAGCCGGAGTTCGACGGGCGGTTCAAGTTGTTCTAGGCTCAGGTGCTCTTTGCAGGAAGGAGGAGGGCCATGGCGGAACCGAAGTCGAAGTATTACTACCACATCGAAGACATTCCCCTTGTTCCACTGACAGACAAAGTCGGGACCCGGTTCATTGCCGGGCAGAACATCCTGTGTAGCTTTATCGAGCAGCCGCCAGGAGCCACGTTCCCGCTCCACAGCCATCCGGCGGAGCAAATCCTCATCATCCTTGAAGGATCAGAGGAGCACATCTGCGGGGGTGAAAAGTTCACGATGAGGAAGGGGGACGTCTGCGTCCACCCGCCCAATGCGGAGCATGGCGGGCACACCCCCACCGGATTCAAGGGCATCGATATCTTCTCGCCCCCGCGGGAGGATTATCTCGAGCTGATGAAGAAGCATGGCCTCAGGTAGTAGAGGAGGGCGACACCGATGCAGGACTGGGGTTTTTACATGCCTACCCAGATCCGGTTCGGGTGGGGCCGATTCAACGAGATCCGCCAGGTTGTGGATGAATTGAACGGGAAGAGAGCCTTTCTCGTCACGGGAAAGGACTTCCCAAAACAGAGTGACGCGGTCGAGAGAGCCTTGCAGATATTGGGACCTTGGCGGTCCCGTCGCAGTGTTCGGGCTAGCAGGATATGTGCAGCCCTATCGGTCGAACCCGCTCCCTCCGTGTGACACTGCTGACAAGTCGGCCTCACGCTGGACAACCTCCGCCCCGCCTGATACAAGATCCATGGCTGGGGCGCATTCCGTATCCGATGGAGGCGGGCCGCTGACGGACGGGCCCAATCCTGGCCAGGATACCTAGCCTCACACTGGGGGTAAGTCATGGCTCCTGTGAAGAAGAAGCAAGCGACCAGGCGGAAGGCCGATGCGCCCGCTCGGGGCGGGTCGGGCGCAGGAAACGAAAAGGGCAAGATGCCCGATCGGACCGCGATGCTGACGATGATGATCCGGATCCGGGCGTTCGAGATGAAGCTGGTGGAGCTGGTCAAGAACCTGGTGATCAAGGGGACGGCGCATCCCTATGTCGGTCAGGAGGCAGTGGCGACCGGGGTTTGCGCCGCACTACGGCCCGACGACTACATCACCAGCACCCACCGGGGACACGGGCACGCCCTGGCGAAGGGCGCCGACATGAACCGCATGATGGCCGAGCTGTTGGGCCGGCAGACCGGCTACTGCAAGGGGAAGGGCGGCTCCATGCACATCGCCGACCTGGAGTTGGGAATGCTCGGCTGCAACGGCATCGTCGGTGGCGGCATGGGGATCACCGCGGGGGCCGCCCTGTCGGTGAAGCTGCGCGGCACCGATCAGGTGAGCGTGGGCTTCTTCGGCGACGGGGCGGCGAACACCGGGATCACCCACGAGGCGATGAATCTGGCCGCCGCTTGGCGATTGCCCGCCATCTTCGTCTGCGAGAACAACCAGTACGCGCTGTCCATGCCCATTGCCAAGGCGGTGGCCATGCCGGACATCGCCGCGCGGGCGGCGGGCTACGGCATGCCGGGCGAGGTGGTGGATGGCAATGATGTGATGGCGGTCTGGGCGGCAACCCGGCGTGCGGTCGAGCGCGCACGCCGAGGCGAGGGACCGACACTTCTGGAGTGCAAGACATACCGGTGGCTGCAGCACAGCCTGCGAGTGAAAGGGCCGGATCGGCCGGCCGAGGAAGAGGCGGCGTGGCGGGCAAAGTGCCCGATCGCACGCTTGCGGAGACAGCTCGTGCAAGAGAAGCTCCTGGATGACGCCGGGTTCGCGGCGATCGAGGCGGCGGCCGCGAAAGAGGTCGAGGATGCGGTGGCCTTCGCCCTGGCCAGCCCGGAGCCGCCCCTCGAAGAGATCGAACTGGACGTCTACGCTGGGGGGTTCATCGAATGACAATCAGCCAGGGCCAAGGATCGACGAGTGGCGCGCCCGCCGGGATGCGTGTGCGCGAGATCACGTATGCCGAAGCAATCGTGGAAGCTCTGCGCACGGAGATGCGGCTGGACCCGCGGGTCTTCGTAATGGGAGAGGACGTCGGGGCGTTTGGGGGCATCTTCGGCGCGACGAAGGGACTGCTCCAGGAGTTCGGACCGGAACGGGTGCGAGACACGCCGATCTCCGAGGCGGCCCTCATCGGCGCGGGCGTCGGGGCGGCCCTCACGGGCATGCGACCGATGGTGGAGATCCAGTTCGTGGATTTCACTGCCTGCGCCATGGACCAGATCGTGAACCAGGCGGCCAAGATCCGGTTCATGCTGGGGGGCAAAGCGAACGTCCCCCTGGTCATCCGGACACCGTATGGGACCGGGCTGAAGCTCGCCTCGCAGCACTCACAGAGCCTGGAGGCCTGGTTCGTGCACACGCCGGGCTTGCTGGTGGCCATGCCCTCGACGCCTGCTGACGCCAAGGGCCTCCTGGTCACGGCGCTTCGCGACCCAAACCCGGTCATCTTCCTCGAGCACAAGCTGCTGTACCCGACCCGGGGGCCGGTGCCGGAAGAGCAGTACACGATCCCCTTCGGATCTGCCGACGTGAAACGGCCCGGCAAGGACGTGACCATCGTGGCTACCGGCTTGATGGTTAGCAAGGCATTGGCGGCGGCCGAAACCTTGGCGGCCGAGGGGATCGAGGCAGAGGTCGTGGACCCGCGAACGCTGGTGCCGCTGGACAAGGCCACGATCATCGGGTCGGTCAAGAAGACCGGGAGGCTGGTGGTCGTCCACGAGGCGGTGAAACGGGGCGGGTTCGGCGGAGAGATCGCCGGGATTATCGCCGAGGAGGCTTTCGACTATCTGGACGCGCCCATCAAGCGGGTGGCCGGCAAGAACGTCCCCATCGCCTTCAACGAGGTCCTGGAGCGCAAGGCCGTCCCCGACGTCGAGGATATCGTCACCGCGGTGAGATCGCTCATCCGATAAGTCGAAAGTGGTATCAGCGAGAAGTGGGTTTATGCCCCACGATTTCGCAATTGATGGGGAGGTGACGTTTCGTACACTTCGTGTAAGAGGGGTAAGAGGGGTAAGAGGGGACGTAGGGTTATAAGAGGGGACGTAGGGCGGTTATGAAAGTTGTTTACGGGGACCCGGCCGTTTCTTCGGTGTCAAGGCAAGGTCCTCCTGGACCCGAGGACGAAGGGCGGAAACCCTCGGAATCGTGCTCGTTGAACAGGCCGGAAGGGAAAGGGCGGGGTCCAGCCGTGGTGCGCGATCAAATCGGTGCGCCCGCGTCTACTGCGTGGTATACTTCTGCTGAAGGGAGGATCTCATGTCAGCCACGGAAGAACTCCGAAGCCTCCTGGCAGAGCTTGCCCCCCACCGGATTGCGGAACTGCGTGACTTTGCCGAGTTTCTTCGTGCGAAGGACCGTGGTTCTGCGCCCATCGCCCTGGATGATATCTTCGGTACTCTCTCGGCTGAGAGGGCCGCTGCGATGGAGCAGGTGATCAACGAAGGCTGCGAGCGGATTGATGCCAACGCCTGGTAGGATCGCGCTCGACACTTCGCGCGCTGTGGCCATCCTCAGGGGTGTACCTGCCGCTCACGCCACGGTTACTGGCCTGTCCTTTCTTGGGCTGCCGGCGATTGCACTCGGTGAGCTTTGTTATGGAGCAGAGCGTGCCCTACATTCCACGGAGGAGCATGCAGCGGTATCTGTGGGACGGGACGTTGCATTATAAGTCACATTTCTGCCTCCTGACCAAAGGAGCGCCCCGTCCATACTTTCGGTATTGACGGAGAATCCTCCTCATCCCTCCGCACGTCATCCTGTCCTTACGTTCGACCGTTTCGCGGGGAGCCTCTCCCCGTGTGTTCCCCCGTCTCAACGCAGCCGCCCAGCATTGCACGCCCAGCATTGCTGCATTGACTTCGGCCTGATCTGGGATAGACTGATCTGGCGGCCAGTCGGCTTAGGTGCCGGACGGGCACCAAGGCGCCAGGGCAAAAAGGCTCTATGTTGCGGGTTAGGAAGCCGGCCATGGGTATGCGAGTTTCGATGGAACTGCCGGAAGGCGCGTTTTCAGCGCTGCGGACCACGCCCGAGGCTTTCGTCAAGGAGATGCGCCTCGCGGCTGCTGCCAAATGATGCGAGATGGGGATCGTCTCGCAGTCCAAGGGGGCGGAGATCGCAGGGGTGAGCCGGCACGAGTTCCTCGACGCGCTTGCCCGTCTGAAGGTTTCGCCCTTTCAGGTCACTCCCGAACAACTGGCTGAGGAGTTAACGCGTGGCTAGGCGATGGGCGGTCAACGCCTCGCCCCTGATTATCCTGGGGAAACTCTCTCAGCTTCGATGCCTGCCCGAGTTGGCGGAGGACCTGGTGGTCCCGGCCGCGTGCGGAGCGGCGTGAGGAGGACTACCCTCTTGGTGGGCCCCCGTCTCGGCCTCAATGAACTGCCCCCATCCGGCATCACCGCTTGCCGATGTGCCCAGCCTTCCTGAGACGATCTGCTGGCGGTAGCTTGGCTGAGGCCGTGCGCCTATTTGATTTGCGCTCATGGCTGCAGGCGTACTATCCTCTTTATCGGTTTGACACATTCGGAAAACGACAGGCTCTGGACGCCGGGGAATGGTTCCACGGCCCACAGAGCCATTGGTATGAGTCCTCACAGCGAACCATTGGGAGAGGCCGGAAAACGCCTGCGGCGCCTGTGACGGTGACGACTGCGCGCAACAGGGAGGCGTGGAATGGGGAAGCTGCGAATCTCGATTGAATTACCTGAGGACGCATTAGAGATCAGCCAGCTTAGCCGCCGGACCGCGGGAGAAGAGATGCGCCGGCTCTTCTTCCTCGATCTCGTCAAGGACGGGCGGCTATCCCACGCGAAGGCCGCAGAGCTTCTGGAGATCAGCCTGGCTGAGTTCTTGACCTTCATGGCCCGGCACCGGATCTCTCCCTTCGTCCTTAGCGAGCATGAGCTGGCCCAAGAGTTGGGGCGCCCGAAATGAGGGTCGTGTGTAACTCCGGCCGGCTGATCCATCTCGCCCGCGCAGCGCACTTCGATCTGCTTCGGTTTCTGTTCTCGCGCATTCTCATTCCGCCTGCCGTGTACGAGGAGGTCGCAGTTCGGGGCCAAGGCGAGGACGGCGCACGCGAGCTGGCTCGCGCCAAGTGGATCCACCGTCGCCGCCCCCACCGGACCGACCTCATCGCTGCCCTTGGGACGTTCCTTGGTCGGGGCGAGGCCGAGGCAATCGCGCTCGCAGCGGAGCGTAAGGATACATTGTTGTTGATTGACGAAGCTCACGGTCGTCGCGTGGCGCGTAACATGAGGATCACCATCCGGGGAACGCTCGGCCTACTGCTCCACGGGCACCGCGAGGGCCACGTACCAGACCTGGAGGGTGCCATCAGGCGCATGCGCGAGCAAGGGACGTGGATTGATGACGACCTCATTGCGGCAGTCTTGGCATCGGCGAGGGCACGGTAACCTTCGCTACCGACGAACTCCCGGCCGGCATGAGGGCGAATGGCCAGAAGTCCAATCGTTGGATGGGAGTCAAGGCGGATCTGGGCATCTAAATCGCACTCGGCGCTTTGCCGGTGACGCACAGGGCGGCTGGGCCACTCGCTCAGCTCCCCGAATGTGTCCGGAAACAAGTGGCTCGCAGACCTAGCCGCCTTTGCGGCAACCCATTCAAGGCTCAGGTCGTCCTCCCTCGACAGCGAGAGTAGGAGGTTTCGATGGGGGAGCGGGTCCGGGTGGCGATGGTTGGGGCGGGGGGGTACGCGCGGATGGGGCTTCTGCCGGGACTCCAGGCGCGGAGCGATGTCGAGGTGGTTGCCGTTGTGGATCCGGGTCCGGCCGCGTGCGAGGCAGCCCGCCGCCTGGTTCCAGAGGCGGCGGCGTACCCGGATGTCGAGGCGCACCTCCAGGCTCAGGCCCCATCCTGCGCCGCGGTGGGGCGAAGACAGTCCATATCCTCCCGGCCTCGGACTGGGCCTGGGCCAGGGATGCCCTGGTCGACAGCCAGATTCACCAGCCGGTAGCCCACTTCCTGGACTGCGTTCGTATCCGGAAAGCTCCCCTCACCTCCGGCGAGGATGCGTTTCTCACCCACGAACTGGTGGACCGGGTCTATCGCGCCTGCGGCCTTCCGCCCTGGCTTGACCCGCAAGGCGAGACCTTCCAACCGAATTGGTTGACATTTGTATAGACATCTATAGTAGAATTCAGCGCTCCCCGCAGAAGAGGCATACGCGTCTCGTCTAACTCCCACAGGACGACAGGAAAACGCGACGATCGGGGAGGACGGGGCCATGGATCTCCAACTGAAAGGAAAAGTCGCGCTGGTAACCGGGGCAGCGCGTGGCATCGGGCGGGGGATTGCGCTCACCCTGGCCCAGGAGGGCGCGCACGTCGCCGTCAACTATGTGAACCGGGCTGACGCCGCCGAAGAGGTGGTCCGGATCATCCGGGAGGGCGGCGGCGAGGCGTCTCCTCTTCAGGCTGATGTCGGTCGCTACGAACAGGTTGAGCACCTGGTGGCTCGCACGCTGGAGCGCTTTGGCCGGATTGACATCCTGGTCAACAACGCCGGGATCGTGAGCCGGAAGCCCATCCTGGAAGTGCCCCTGGAGGAATGGGACCGGGTAGTCCACACGAACTTCTACGGCTGCTTTTATTGCTCCCGCCTGGTGGGCCAGCACATGGTGGCCCGGGGTGGTGGCGGCAAGATCATCAGCATCTCCTCGATACATGGCCGCGTGGCCAAGGCGGCCCTGGGTCCGTACTGCGCTACCAAGGCGGCCATTGACATGTTCAGCAAGCAGCTCGCCGTCGAGTTGGCGCCGCACCGGATTAACGTCAATGTGGTCGCCTCCGGGACCATTACCACGGACATCAACATCCCACTGTACAGGAGCACCCGGCCCGAGGACATCGCGCTGCGCCAGGCCGTGCTGAAGCGCGTCCCCTGGGGGATCATCGGCGATCCCGAGGACATCGGGCGGGCCGTGGCGTTCCTGGCCTCGGACGCCGCCCGCTACATCACGGGCGCCGTCCTGTACGTGGATGGCGGGTACGTGGCCGATGGCACCCCCCGGGCGTAAACGGACGCCCGGGGGAATGAAAAATCGAAAACCGACAATGGAAAACCGGTCAGTCGTACAGAGCCGAGAGCCAGCCGTGCGCAGCAGCGCTCTGGTGCTTCTGAATTTCGCATTGTCGGTTGTCAGTTTTCCATTTTGCATTGAGCGAGGCCTATGGTGAGCGTGTGGACCATCACGATGTTGGATACGGGGACGCAGACCCAGGACAAGGGGGTGATGACCTACCTGACCGACATGGGTCAGCAGATCCAGATCCCCGTCACCGTGGCGTTGATCGAGGGTCCCGAGAAGATCCTGGTGGACACCAGCTTCCTTTCGGTGGAGCGGACCTGGCAGATCCGGCGTCGGAAGATCACCCGCGCCCCATCACAGGAGCTGCTGGCGGCCCTCGCCGCCGCTGGAGCCCATCCAGACGAGATCACCACCGTCATTCTCACCCACCTGCACTACGATCACGCAGGCAACAACCGGTTGTTCCCGAAGGCCCGCTTTTTCGTTCAGCGGGAAGAGCTGCGCTACGCCCTGGCTCCCACCACCTTCGACGCCACGGCCTATTTCGCCCCCAGCCTGGGAATCACCCCAGACTACCTGGGGACCAAGTTCGAGCTGCTGGACGGCGATGCCGAGATCGCCGACGGGGTTCGTGTGATCACCACGCCGGGCCACACCCCTGGCCACCAGTCGGTCATCGTAAGCACCGCGGGTGGGCGGTACTGCGTCGCCGGGGATGCGGTCATGTGGTACGAGAACATGGAGAAGCGCATCCCCCCGGGCATCCACACGTCGATGATCGACTGCATGGGGTCCCTCGAGCGGATCGCCCGGGAGGCGGACCACGTGCTTCCCGGCCATGAACCCAAGGTCTTCGCGCGTCAGCCCGCCCGGTTCCCGTGAGGATCCCGGTGGGCCTTGAGGAGGTGAGGCGACGGGGAGGGTAGTTGTCAGTTGCGCTGAGAGTCTGGCACGATCGTGGACACGTTGTTGAGGAGGGAATGCATCATGCGAAGCGTTTTGCGGTGGGCAGGTGTGGCCGTCATAATCCTGGGCCTGGTCGGCGCTCTGTCGCTTCCCGTCGGCCCTGCCGAGGCGGCGGCCAAAACCATCATCAAAATCGGCACGGCGGTGGCACCGGACCATCCGGAGAACATCGGGGCCCGGAAGATCAAGGAGTTGGTGGAGAAGCGGGCCGGCGATCGCGTGGAGGTCCAGGTTTTCACCGACAACCAAATCGGCGACCAGCGAACCATGGTGGAGAACCTGCGCAACGGCACCCAGGAGATCACCTGGGTCACCGTAGGCTTCTTCGGATCCTACGAGCCGATTCTGAACGTCATCGAGAGCGGCTACCTGTTCCGGGATAGCTGGCATTCCTACAAGGTGTTCGACGGGCCGATGGGTGACGAGATCCGCGCCCTGGTGGAGAAGCATGGGGTGAAGCTCTTGGGCTATTACGAGGCGGGGCTCCGCCACGTCACCAACAACGTGCGGCCGATCAACAATCCGGCGGACCTGAAAGGGCTGAAGATCCGGACTCCCCAGGCCAAGTACCACCTGAACACCCTGAAGTACATGGGGGCGAACCCGGTGGCCATGTCCTTCGGCGAACTGTACACTGCCATGCAGCAGAAGGTGGTGGACGGCCAGGAGAACCCGCTCTCCAACATCTACAAGGCGAAGTTCTACGAGGTGAACAAATACCTGTCCCTCACCGGCCACCTGCACCTGACCCACATGGTGATGTACAGCGCCAAGCTCTGGGACAAGCTCCCCGCCGACCTGCAAAAGATCGTGCGCGAGGCGGTGATTGAGTCCCAGGAGACCGAGCGCAAGGCAGTCCGGGACGACGACGAGACCCTGCTGAAGGAGATCAAGGCCAAGGGGATGCAGGTCAACGAGGCGGACCGGGAGGCCTTCCGGAAGTCGGTGCTGCCCCTCCGGGACGAGGCAGTGAAGGAGTTCGGCCCCAAAGCCAAGGAGTGGATCGACCAGATAGAGGCCACGAAGTAGCGTTGGCTGCGGTGGGGGCGCGGGAATTGGATTCCTGCGCCCCCGCGAACGCACTGGCCGAAGGAGCGAGCCACAATGGGGAATGTCCTTAGGCTAGCCGAGCGGGTTGTTGATAAGGTCGTCCGCTGGATCGTCATCGTGCTGATGCTGGTCATGACGGTGACGGTCTCCATGCAGATTCTCTTTCGCTATGTCTTCAATATTCCTCTTGGCTGGTCGGAGGAGATGGCGCGCTTCTCCTTCGCGTGGGTTTCGTTCTTCGGCGCGAGCGCCCTCATGCGCGTCCGGGAGCACATCAACGTCGCCGTCTTTGTGGATCGCTTCCCGCCGCGACTCCGGGCGGTCGCCGTCTTCCTCGCAAACATCTGCGCCCTGATCTGCGTCTATTTCTTCCTGGTCGGCGGCATCGCCCTCACCACCAATGAATGGGCGCAACTCGCTCCCGCCATGCAGATCCCCATGGGGTGGGTGTACCTGGTTATCCCAGTCTCGTCGGGGCTGATGGCCATCTGGGTTGTGATCCAGACCATCGAGGCGGCCATGAAGCTGCGCGGGGAACGGCAGCCATGATCCTGATCATCTTCTTCGGCGTTTTCTTCATCACATTGATCCTCAGCGCGCCCATCTTCTTCAGCCTGGCCCTGAGCGCCCTGGCCCTCCTGTGGAACAAGGGGATGTTGGTCCCGCAACTCGTGGTACAGCGCATGTTCGCCGGCGTTGACTCGTTCCCCATGATGGCCATCCCCTTCTTCATGCTGGCGGGCGCCCTGATGGATACGGGGGGGATCTCCACGCGGCTGGTCCGCTTCTCCAACTACCTGGTAGGGTGGATCCAGGGGGGACTGGCCCACGTGGTGATCGTGGCCTCCTGCTTCTTCGCCGGCATCACGGGCTCGGCCGTGGCTGACGCCACGGCCATCGGCTCCACCCTGATCCCGCTAATGAAAAAGCGCGGGTTTCCTGTTCTGTTCTCCGCCACCGTTGTCGCGGCCGCCGGCGTGGTCGGCCCGATCATCCCGCCCAGCATCCCCATGGTCATCTACGGCGTCATGGCCGGCGTCTCCATCGGGGCCCTCTTCATGGGTGGCTTCATCCCCGGGCTCCTCATCGGGCTCGGTCTGATGGCGGTGGCCTACGTCCAGGCCAAGAAGCACGGGTACCCGCGTGAGACCGTGCGACCCACCGTCCGCGAGTTCATCCAGGCGACGGTCAGTGCCTTCGGGGCCATCCTGATGCCCCTGATCATCCTCGGGGGGATCTTCGGGGGGGTCTTCACGGCCACCGAGGCCGCTGCGGTGGCGACGGTGTATGCCTTCCTGATGGGCAAGTTCGTGTATAGGGAACTGCATTGGCACCATCTGCCGGAGATCCTCTACAAAGCCGGGCTGAGTACGGCCATGATCCTGATCATCGTGGGCGTGGCCAACCTAGTCGGCTACATCATGGCCGTGGAGCGAATCCCCCTGATGGTGGCGGAATGGTTCCTGAGCATCACGACCAACAAGTGGGTCATGCTCCTGCTGATCAACATCCTGCTCCTGATCGTCGGCTGCTTCATTGACGGCGCCTCGGCCCTGATCATCTTTACGCCCGTGCTGCTGCCCCTCATCTACAAGCTGGGGATTGACCCCATCTACTTTGGCGTGCTGATCACGGTAAACCTGATGATCGGCACCATCACCCCACCGGTGGGCCTCTGCCTCTACGTGGCCTGTGGGATCGCCGACGTCCGGCTGGAGCAGATCAGCCGGACTATCATCCCGTTCCTGATCGTTGAGATCGCGGTACTGTTCCTCATCACCTATGTGCCGGGACTGATCATGTTCCTCCCGAACATGTTTGGGCCCAAATGACCAGCGCGAAGACGTTCGGCAGTTCGAGAGTTCGACTGTCTCCGCCCCGGACCGCGGAGCGGAGCGGGGTCGGCAGTTCCCGAACCGCCGAACGTCCGAACCGCCGAACCGCCGAACGCTCTTGGACAAACATATGGAACGCATCGTCTCAGTGAGCAGCGTGGCCTTTGATGGGTATTCGCTGGAAACCGCCCTGGATGAGCTGGCGGGACTGGGCGTCCGGTACGTCGAACCGTCCAGCGTGGACAAGGTGTTCCAGCACCTGGTGGAGGAGGACTTCTGCGACACGCGCGCCGCCTGGCTGAAGGAGCAGATGGCCAGCCGCGGCCTCGCTTGCGTCTCCCTCTCCGCCCACATGGATTTGAGCCGGCCGGATTCCGTGGACCGATTCCGCCGCCGTCTGGAGTTTGCCCATGCCATCGGGGCGCGGATCGTGAATACCATCGCCGGACCGGTATCGGGTCTGGAGGGGTTCCGGGCCAACATCCCGGCCATTGGAAAGCGGGCGGCCGAGCTGGGCCTTACCCTGGCGCTGGAGAATCACGGGGACTTGGTGGATCGCGGACGCCAGATCGTGGAGTTTATTGAGCATATCGGAATCCCTGCCGTCCGAGTGAATTATGACACCGGGAATGCCTGGTACTACGCGAAGGGGGAACTCGACCCGGCAACGGAACTGGCCGAGGTTTCGTCGGTCGTCGCCCACGTTCACCTGAAGGATCCTCGGGTGGAGGACGAGCTGATGCGCTGGGTGGCCCTGGGCGAAGGGGTCCTGGATCTTCCGGCGATCGGCCGCATCTTGCGAGAGCAGCCCTCCACAATCCCGGTCAGCATCGAGCTGTCACTCCGCCAGCGCTCCAAGGATTTCGAGCCGCGCTGGCGGACGCCGGACTTCCCCTCGCCGCCCGAGATCCGGGGGATCATTGCGCGGTCGCTCCAGGCCGTCGAGCGTGTCTTAGCCGAGGGCGACCGCTCGCATAGCTTTTGGCATTGACATCTAGATGTCTATACAATACGATTCCCCCGTTTCCGGCGGAGGCAGCATGGGCGCTGAGGACAGCTTCATCCCCGTCTACTACCGCCTGGAGAAGTTCCTGCGCGATCAGATCCGCACCGGCGCCTTGAAACCCGGCGATGCGGTCCCGCCGGAGTCCCAGCTCGCCCGGCAGTTCTCCGTCAGCCGCATGACCGTCCGGCAAGCCCTCTCCCGCCTGGTATTCGAGGGCCTTATCGTGCGACACCGGGGACGCGGGAGCTTCGTGGCCGAACCCCGCCTGGAGCACACCAAGATGTTCTGGAGCTTCGAGGAGGAGATGCAGGCCCGCGGTTCCCGGACCGCGCACAAGCTCCTGGACATGCGGTCCGTGAAGGCCGAGGGCAAGGTGGCGGACAACCTCGCCCTCTCCGAGGGCACCCTGGTCACGCGACTGGAGCGGCAGCGCTTCGTAGACGAGCAACTCATCGGCTACGAGATTCGCTATCTGCCGAGGCATATCGGCGAGGCCCTCACGCAGGACGAGATCCACAATCAGCCGCTAGTTCCGGCGGTGAAGCGCATCCTGGGCAGAGGCCCCACGCGCATCAGCCTGCGGCTGACCTCCTCGGTCGTTCGCCGCGACGAAGCCAAGATCTTGGAGACGAAAGTCGGCGCGCCCGTCTTAATCCGCGAGCACACCTGGTACGTGGAACCCAACGGGCCGGTCCAGTACGGCAAGTCTATTTTTCGTGGGGATCGATACCAGATGGTTGTCGAGTTCACCTCGGTCCCGCCCGCGCAAACCCCTGGACCTTGAGGAGTCACGCGTGTCCTTCCGGCTCGGCCCTCATCAGCGTCTGCCGGCGCCCCGTCTCGGGGGATTTGCTCGTCGGGTCCTCGAGACGGTTGGTGTGCCCGAGGAAGAGGCGGCGCTCTTCGCCGACATTCTGGTGGAGGCGGACTGCCGCGGGGTTCACTCTCATGGGATGATGCGCCTCCCGTCGTATGTGGCACGGATCGAGGGCGGGGCCATGGCGGCCAAGACGGTGCTTCGCGTGGTGTCGGAGTCACCCGGGACGCTCCTCTTGGATGGTGGGAACGGTCCCGGTCACGTCGCCTGCGCCAGGGCTATGGACATGGCCGTGGACAGGGCGCGAGTGAACGGTGTGGGCGCGGTTGCCATCCGCAACAGCAACCACAACGGGACCCAGGCGGCTTACGCCATGCGGGCCCTGCCGGCGGACATGATCGGGCTGTGTGCGACCCTCGGGGGGAACGTCATGGCCCCGTGGGGCGGGGTGACGCCCCTCCTCGGGAATAACCCGTTCGGCCTGGCCGCTCCTACGGCCGAGGAGCCGCCCTTCGTCCTGGATATGGCCTGCAGCGTGGCCGCCCGCGGCTGGATCATGCTGGCGGAGAAGCGGGGAGAGCCGATCCCCGAGGGCTGGGCAATTGACGCCCAGGGGAAGCCGACGCAGGACCCGAAGGCGGCGCTCGAAGGCACGGTCCTCCCCATCGGCGGGTACAAGGGCTACGGCCTCTCCATGCTGGTGGCGATCCTGACCGGCGTCCTCACCGGGGCCGCCGTGGGCGCGGCCGCCTTCGGGGGCAATCTGGGCGTGACGAACCGGTCGCAGGATTGTGGCCACATGCTGGTGGTCCTCGACGTGGCCCGGTTCATGCCGGCCCCGGCCTTCAAGGCGCGGATGGACCAGTTCATCCGGGACATGCGGGCGTCGGATCGGGCACCGGGCGTCCAGCGGATTTACGTCCCCGGCGAGAAGGAGCATGCGCAGGCGGAGGAAGCGGCGCAGCTTGGCGTCCCGATCGAGGAGACAGTGCTGAAGGAGCTGGAGGCGCTGGGCCGGCGCCTCCAGGTGCCTTGGTAGGTCATCGGCCCGAGGATGGGCCTGGGCGGCCGCCGGGATGGGGGTGCCGCGGCTGCACCGTGTGGCCCCAGAACCAAGGAGGTGTTGTCATGGACGCGCGACGCATTAGTGTGCTGGTACCAGTGTTGGTGGTCGCAGTGGCCGGACTACTCATCGGTCCGTTCGGCGGCTCCACATCGGAGGCCGGGGTGATCCGGATGAAGTTCGGGCACTTCGCCGACGAGAGCCATCCTGGCCACCTGGCGGCCAAGCAGTTCGCTACCATGGTAGAAGAGCGCACGAAAGGGGAGATCAAGATCCACATTTATCCAGCCAACACCCTGGGAGCGCCGCCCGAGGTGGCGGAGCAGGTGAAGCTGGGCGTGACCGACCTCGCCGTTCCCACATCGGGGCAGTTGGACAAGTGGATCAAGGCTTACGGGGTGGTGAAGCTCCCGTTCATCTTTGATGATTACCCCCATGCCCACCGCACCCTGGATGGGCCTTCGTTCCAGTGGTTCAGCCAGATGGCAGAAAAGGAGGGATTTATCCTTCTCTCGAACTGGGAGTGGGGTCTTTATCAAATGACCAACAGCAAACGGCCGATCCAGAGCCCGGCCGACGTCAAGGGGCTGAAGCTCCGAGTCCCACCGGAGATCCAGCACCAGGCCATGATGGAGGCCCTAGGGGCGGTAACCACAGTGATTGCTTTCCCTGAGGTCTATATGGCACTGGCGCAAGGCGTTGCGGACGGCCAGGATAACCCCATCCCCACCATCTACTACACCAAATTCTATGAGGTACAGAAGTACGTTGCCATTACGCGGCACATATACAGCAACCAAATCCATGTGATCAGTGCCAAGACATGGGGGAAACTTACCGCCGAGCAGAAGAGGATCTTCCGTGAGGCGAGCCAGCTCGCGGGGAGCTATATGCGCCAGGTGATGCTGGCTGAGGAGGAGGAGCTGATCGCCAAGATGGAAAAGGCGGGAGTCGTGGTGACCAGGCCAGAAACGGCGCCGTTCCGCGCGCTCATGGGACCGGCCTACGAGCGCATCGGAAAATTCTCGGGTGAGGAGAACGTGAAGAAGTTCCTGGAGTTTGTCGAGGCAGCACGGAAAAAGTAGAAGAGCGGAGGCGGACGGGGGGAGCACGTGGTGACGTTGGCTGTCTTCGGGGTTCTGGTAGTTTTGATGCTCTTGGGGCTACCAATCGCCGTGAGCATGGCCCTGACCTCCATCCTCACGTTCGTAGCCCTGGGTGAACCGAACCTCTTGAGCATGGTGCCCCAGCGGATGTATGCCGGCACCACGGGCTTCCCCCTCCTTGCCATCCCCTTCTTCATCCTGGCCGGCAACCTCATGAACACCGGAGGGATGACGCAGCGACTCGTCCGCTTCGCTCAGTGCCTGATCGGGCACATCCGCGGCGGGCTGGGCCATGTGACCGTCGTGACCAACATGATCATGGCGGGGATGTCCGGCTCGGCCGTGGCGGACGCGACCGGCACGGGCTCCGTCCTGATCCCCGCCATGGAGCGGGCCGGGTACCCGCGGAAATTCTCCGCGGCCCTGGTCGGCGCGGCCTCCACCATCGGCCCCGTGATCCCGCCCAGCATCCCGTTCGTGATCTTCGGCAGCATGACCGGCACCTCGGTGGGCCGCCTCTTCCTCGGGGGATTCCTCCCCGGCGTCCTCATGGGGATCTTCCTCATGGTCACCGTGGCCATCATCGCCAAGCGGCGGGGATATCCCCGCGAGCAGCGGGCCACGCTCCGGGAGCTTTTCGTCAGCAGCGTGCAGGCCGCGCCGGCGTGGGGCGCGCCGATGATCATCATCGGCGGGATCCTGGCCGGGATGTTCACGCCAACGGAGGCCGCGGCCGTCGCCAGCCTCTACGCCCTGATTTTGGGCATGCTGGTGTACCGGGAGATCAGGGTGTCGGACCTCCCCAGGATCCTGTGGGAGACGCTCCGGAACACGGTCCAGGTCATGTTCATCATCTCGGCAGCCAGCGTCTTCGGCTGGCTGCTGATCCAGCAGCGCATCCCCACGACGATCGTGGAAGGACTGATGGCCCTGACTGGAAGGCGCTGGGTCGTCCTCCTGATCGTCAACGCCATCTTGCTGATGCTCGGCTGCTTCATGGAAGGGATCGCCATCATGCTCCTCACGATCCCGGTCTTCATGCCGTTGGTTGCGCGGGTGGGGGTGGATCCGGTCCACTTCGGGGTCATGATGACCTTGAACCTGATGATCGGCCTCCTCACGCCGCCCGTCGGGATGTGCCTCTACGCCGTGTCGAGCATCAGCCAGGTCCCGCTGTGGCCGCTGGCGCGGGAGCTGTGGCCCTACATCGTGGCCCTGACGGTGTGCCTCATCCTGATCACCTACGTTCCGGGCCTCGTCCTCTGGGTCCCGAATCTCATTATGGGGGCGTCGCGATGACCACGTCCGGAGCATCTGCCGGTCGGTGGGCGCAGGCCGAGCGTGGCCTGGGCCTTGCCTTGCGTTGGGGGGCCACCGCCTCGTTCGTCGTCCTCCTGGTGCTGGTGACCGCGGAGATCCTGATCCGCTTCGTCCCGATGTTTTCGCTGGGCTGGGCGGACGAGGTCGTGGAATTGGCCTTTGCCTGGATGGTGTTTCTGGGGACGGCGGCCCTGTGGCGTGGCAGCGAACACATCACCATCGATTTCATCCCGCAAGGCCTGGCCGGCTCTCCCGCCGGCCGCGCGCTGGAGATCCTCGTGAGCCTGCTGGCGCTGGGATTCCTGGCGGTCTTCACCTGGGAAGGCTGGCTGCTCACGCTGCAGGCGGTCGGAAACCGGACCCCGATCCTGGAGCTGCCCAAGCCCGCATGGTATGTCGCGCTCCCGATCTCCGGCGTGGTGATGATCGGGTATACCCTGCACCGGTGTCTGCGGGCCATCCGGTCGGGTCGACCGGGAGGAGAAAGCCGTGGCGTCTCCGGATAGACACAAACGGGCGGAGGGCACATGCGTATCGTTGACCTGACCCGGGAGCTGGCCGACGGGACGCAAAGCCACCCGGCGCACCCGCGCTGCGTGGTGATCGAGTTCGCCAGCCGCGCCATGATCGCTACCAGATGTTCGTGGAGTTCACCTCGACGCTCCGAGCGGGGTCGGTGGAGGAGATGGCGGCTCCTGATGCGGCAGCCAGGCTGTGGGGATAGTGCTTCCCGTTTCGGCGGCGAGCCGGCTCACCCCCGGCTCTTCCGGGGACGATAGCCACGGGGAGGGCGTGGGCGATGTTGCGCTGTGTCCACAGACTCGAGGATGCGGTGACGGGGATCTGCGTCGCGGTGTTCGTCACGGCGCTGACCATCCAGGTGTTCTTCCGGTACATCTTCAACAATCCGCTGCCGTGGCCTGAGGAGGTGGCGAAGTTCTCGTTCGTCTGGTGTTGCTTCTTTGGGGCGGCGGCAGGAACGCACCGGAAGGCCCACATCGCCATCGAGGTGCTCGTCGCGAAGTTCCCCGTCCGGTGGCGGCAAGCGATGTCTGCCGGGGTGCATCTCTGCATCCTGGCGGTCCTGGCCGTTCTAGTGAAATCGGGCCTGGACCTCGTGCAATTGTCGTCCACGTCGAAGCTCCCCGCCATCAACGTGCCGCTGGCGTATCTGGTCTTACCGCTTCCGGTGTCTGCGGCCCTCATGATGCTGGACTTCGGCAAGTTCTTTGTGGAAAACGTCCGAACCTGGCGGGATCCGAGTCTGGCCGGGGCGGGGGACGCCGGGATCCCGTTCCCGCGGTCCGAACAAGGTGCGTAATCCAACCGGGGTCATGGAAGGCTTGGGCGAGGCATGACGAGCATGGATACCCCCGTGTACTTGGTCCTCGGCGTGTTCGTGTTCGCCGCCGTGGGCATGCCGATCGGGTTCGTGCTGATCCTGACCTCGATGCTCATGTTCGTCGCCATCGGGAATCTGAAGATGATGGCGATCCCGCAGAATATGGTCGGGGGCGTTGACAGCTTCATCCTGATGGCCGTGCCGCTGTTCATCCTGGCGGGCAAGGTGATGAACGCCGGGAAGGTCACCGACCGCATTTTCAATTTCGCCAGCTCCCTCGTCGGACACATCAAGGGAGGCCTGGGTCACGTCAACATCCTCGCCAGCCTGATCTTCGCGGGAATCTCCGGCTCCGCCGTGGCGGATGCCGCCGGTCTGGGCGAGGTGGAAATCCGGGCCATGCAGGCCCGGGGATACGACGACCGATTCACCGCGGCCATCACAGCCTCCTCCTCGGTGATCGGTCCCATCTTCCCGCCGAGCGTCCCCATGGTGATCTTCGCCGGATTGACCGGCACCTCGGTGGCACGACTCTTTCTCGGCGGGGCGATCCCGGGCATTGCGATGGCGGTGTTCCTGATGGCCGCCACGTATCTAATCGCCGTGCGGCGGGGATTCCCCAGCGAGCCGCGGGCCACCGTGCGCGAGATCGTGCGGAGCCTCCGGAACGCGTTCTTCGCCATCCTCTCCCCGGTCATCGTCCTGGGAGCCATCGTGACCGGGATCACGACCCCGACCGAAGCTGCGGTAGTCGCGGTCCTGTACAGTCTTCTCCTGGGATTCTTCTACCGCACGCTTCGCCTTCGGGATCTGCCGCGCCTGGTCGTGGAGACCGGTGTCGAGACCGGCGTCCTCATGCTCATCATAGCCGCCGTCGCCATCTTTTCCTGGATCCTCACCTACCAGATGCTTCCACAGGCCTTGATGGATTTCATTTTCGCCTTCACCAAATCGCCAGTGGTGGTGATCACGCTGCTGGTGATCCTCCTGCTGGTCTTGGGATGCTTCATGAATCCGACCCCGGGCCTGGTCGTGTCCGTCCCCTTCATCCTTCCTCTGGCGGAGGAGCTAGGCATTGATCTCGTGCACCTGGGGGTGCTGATGGTCCTAGTGCTGGCCATCGGGCTTCTGACGCCGCCAGTGGGGCTGTGCGTGTTCATCGTGGCCCGGATCGCCAGGCTGGATTGCAGCATCGTCTTCCGGGAGTGCACGCCGTACATCATCACCCTGGTCCTCGTGTCCCTGCTCGTGGCCTACGTGCCGCAGGTCGTCCTGTTCGTCCCGAACCTGCTGCTCGGGAAGGGCTGAGGGAGCAGGTGGGGAAAGTGAGCCTTGCCCGGGGCTTTCCCGGGTGCTGCATGCGAAAGGGGGTCATGCCATGAGGAATCCGAAGTTGATCGGTGTCCTGATCGCTGGCCTTGTTCTCGGGTGGTCGGCCTCCACCCTGGCTGCGGAGACCATTCTGTTGCGTCTCGGGCACGCGCAGCCGACCAAGGACGTGTTCCATCTCGGCTCGGTGAAGTTCAAGGAGGCCCTCGAGCAGAAGACCCAGGGCCGGGTCAAGGTGCAGATCTTCCCCTCCGGCCAACTGGGCAGCATCCGCGACATGATCGAGGGCCTGCGCGTTGGCACGATCCAAGTGGTCATGGATGCCCCCAGTCGCCTGTCCGTGTACACGCCGCTCGGCGACGTCTTCAAGCTCCCCTATCTCGTGGAGACGCGGGCGCAGGGCGAGAAGGTGTGGGTGCAACCGGTGGGCCAGAAGCTCTTGAAGGACATTGCGGAGAAGTCCGGCATCACGGTGGTGGGAATGGCCTGGCGTGGCGGCCGGCACATCACGGCCAACCGCGAGATCCGGACCCCCGAGCACATGACGGGCCTGAAGATTCGGGTCCCGCCGTACGATCTGCCGGTGGCGATGTTCAAGGCATTGGGGGCCAGCCCGACGCCCATGGACTGGGGCGAGGTGTACATGGCCCTTCAGCAGGGAATCATCGACGCCCAGGAAAACCCCATGTCCACGAACTTCAGCAACCGGCTTTACGAGGTCAGCAAGTTCCTGATCCTCACCGGCCACATCAAAGACTTTGCCGGGTTCATGATGGGGAGGGACTACTTCGGCAAGTTGCCGGCGGACATTCAGGCCGCGATCGTCGAGGCAGCGGTGGTCGGCTCGAAGTTCATCGGCGACTTCGTGGACTCCGAAGATGCCGGCTTCATCAAGAACTTCGCGAATGCCGGGGTGAAGGTCATCGAGCCGGACGTGGCCAAGTTCCGGGCCAAGCTCGAGGGCTTCGTGGGCAAGTTCAGCCCGGACCTCGCGCCGTACGCGGATCAGATCGCTGCCATCAAGTAGCCGGCGATGCGCACCCGCATGAGAGCCATGCGGTTCCCGGAGGCGGGTCGGGCGGAGATCGTGGAGGTCCCCGTCCCCACGCCCGGCGAGGGGGACGTCCTCGTCCGGGTCAAGGCGGCGGGAATCTGCGCCAGCGATGTGGCCGTGTTCCAAGGGAAACACGACTTCCGAAGGCCACCGGTGATCACCGGCCACGAACTGGCCGGCGAGGTGGTTCAGGTCGGCGCGGAGGTGACCCGGATCCGGCCGGGCGACCGCGTCGCGGTCGAGCCCCACGTCGGCTGCGGCCTCTGTATGTTCTGTCGCCAGGGCCAATACCACGAGTGCCTCCAGAAACGGTTTGTCGGCGTCGGGGACTGGATCGGCGCCTTCGCGGAATTCGTGGTGGCGACCGAGGGCATGTGCCACCCCCTCCCGGAAGGCATGACCTACGAGGAAGGGGCGTGTCTGGAGCCGCTGTGCGTCGGCCTCCACGCTGTACGCCGCGCCGGTATTCGGATGGGGGAAAGCGTTGCCATCCTGGGAGTCGGAACGATCGGGATGATGACGCTCCTCGGCGCCCGCTGCTGCGCCCCCGGGTGGATCGCCGTCACCGATCCCAGCCCCGCCAAGAGGCAGATGGCCGAGCGATGCGGAGCAGACCTGGCCCTCGATCCGTTCGCGCAAGACCCCGTGGAGGTCATCCAGCAGGCCACCGACGGGCTCGGCGTGGATGCGGTCTTCGTCGCGGTCGCCGCGGGTGCCGTGCTGCGCCAGGCGGTCCAGATGTGCCGGCGAATGGGACGGCTCGTCATCATCGCCTCGTTCTTCCAGGGGGGCGCACTGGAGGTCCGCCAGATCCAGGCCCGCGAGCGAACCGTGATCGGGAGTTCCATGTATACGGCCGAGGATTACCGGCTCGCCATCCGGCTTTGGGGGCGAGGGTACCTTCAGGCACTGCCCTCGCTCATCACGGAGCGGATCCGCCTCGAAGACGCGCCCGGGGTGGTCGCCGCCCTTGCCAGGGGGGAGAAGGTGGACAGCATCAAGACGATCATCCAATTTGACTGAGAGCCGTGAGCCGAGAACCTAGAGCCGAGGACGAGAAAGGGGCTGGGCAGTCGCTGAATGCTGATCGCTGACCGTTCTCATCCTGGAGGATCGATGCAGATCATTGATCTGACCATGGAGCTTGAGGATGGGGTGGCCACCCACCCGGCGCATCCGCGCTGCGTGGTGATCGAGTTCACGAGCCACGCACTGACGGCGCCGCGGTTCAAGCCGCCGTGCCAGGGGTTCGCGTCGCGGATCCTAATGTTCTCCGACCACATCGGGACACACGTGGACTCGCCGTTCCACTTCATCCCGACGGCGGGCACGATCGAGTCCGTGCGGCCCGAGCAGCTCATCGGGCCGGCTGTCTGCCTGGACGTGTCCGCAAAGCGACCGGAGGAGCTGGTCACGCCCGAGATGCTGGAGGCGGCCGAACGGCGAGCGGGTGTGAGGGTCGAGCAAGGCGACATCCTCCTCTTCAGGGGCTGGCCGGGCCACCACACGGATGAGGGCTTCTTCCGATGTGCCGGCATGGACAAGGCAGCCGCCGAGTGGGTCGCTGGCCGAGGGGTCAAGGCGCTGGGCTGTGACCTCGCCACACCCGACGACCCCCGCGACATGGTCCGGCCCGTCCATCTGACGCTGCTCGGGAAGGGCATCCTGATCATGGAGCACATCGCCAACTTGGAAAAGCTGCCCGTCTCGCGCTTCCAGTTCATTGGCTTGCCCCTCCGGATCAAGGGGGCCACAGCGTCCCCCATCCGAGCCGTCGCGATCATCGAAGACAAAGGAGCACACTCATGAGCCAGCCAACCATTGCCATCACCATGGGGGATCCGGCCGGCATCGGTCCCGAAATCGTGGCCCGCGCCCTTGGAGAACGGGAGGTCCGCGCGGCCTGCCGTCCCGTCGTCCTGGGCGACCCCCGGATCATGGCGCGCGCCGCTGCGCTGGTGAAGAGCCTGCTCCGGGTCCGCACGGTCCAGGCCGTCCGCGGAGCTGGCACCGATCCTTCGACGCTGGATGTCCTCACTGCGGGAGAGGTAGAGCCGGAGACCCTGAAGCCCGGGACGCTGGACGCCCGCTGGGGCAGGTCCTCCGCCCAGTGTGTGGAGCGGGCGGTGGCGGCCGCCAAGGCCGGCGAGGCCGCCGCCATCGTGTCCGCCCCGCTGAACAAGGAGACGTTTCACATGGCCGGCTACAAGGCCATGGACGACATGACGTTCTTCGAGGAATGTTTCGGGGCTGGGGAAGCGTACCAAGTCGGCGAGGTGGCCGGCCTCTGGACGACCCCCGTGACGTTCCACGTCCCCTTCCGCCAGATTCCCGACCTCATCACCGTCGAGGCCGTTCTCACGAAGATCCGGACCCTGCGCCGGGTGATGGCGGCCGCAAAGGTGAGCCCCCTGAAGATCGGCGTGGCAGCCTTGAACGTCCACGCCGGCGAAGGTGGCATGTTCGGCCGGGAGGAAATCGATGTGATCGGCCCCGCGATCCAGAAGGCCCGGGCCGAGGGCGTGGAAGTGGTCGGGCCCATCCCCGCCGACAGTTTCTTCCCCATGGCCCTCCGCGGGGATTTCCGGGGCATGGTGTTCATGTACCACGACCAGGCCAATATCGGGCGGAAGATCTTGGGGCGGGAGTCGCCCGGGGTGAGCCTCTTCCTGGGCATGCCGGTCCCCGTCGCCACCGTGCCGCACGGGACGGCCTATGATATTGCCTGGAAGGGCGTGGCCAGGCACGCCATGATTGTTCGCGCCATCACCATGGCCGCGGCCCTGGCCGAGAGCGGGGCCATGGCATCAGCGCAGTGAGGGGAAATCGGAGCGGACCCGCACCTGTCAAAAGGAGGGAGAGTCATGAAGCGACGAGTCGTCCTGTGGGGAGTGCTTGCGTTGCTGTTGATCGGCCTTGCCTATTCAGGCCCGGCCGGTGCGCAGCAGCCAGTCGTGATCAAGCTGGGGAACGTGCAGGAGGTCGGCCAGACAGTCCAGATCGGCCTCAAGAAGTTCGCCGACCTGGTGGCCGAGCGGACCAACAACCAGATCCAGGTGCAGATCTTCCCGGCCTCGCAGCTCGGGACGGAGCAGGAGATCCTGGAGGGGGTCCAGCTCGGCACCGTCCACATGTTCGAAGGGAGCACTGGCTCCGTCGGCCGGTTCCTGCCGGAGCTGGAGGCTTTCGCTGCCCCGTACATCTGGCGAGATGTTGATCACATGCTCAAGACGGTCCGCGGCCCCATCGGTGCCAGCCTGGCTGACCGCCTGGTGAAATCAAAGGGGATGCGCATCCTGGACCTGGGCTGGCTCTTCGGGAACCGGTATCTCACGACCAAAGCCAAGCCGATCAACAAGCCCGAGGACCTCAAGGGCATGAAGATCCGGGTCCAGCCCACCGCGATCTATCTGGAAACGATCCGGGCGATGGGGGCGAACCCGACCCCGATGGACTGGAAGGAAGTGTACCTGGGCCTGCAGACCGGTGTCATTGATGGCCAGGAAAACCCGCCCGTCGTCCTCTACAGTGCCAAGCTCTACGAGGTCCAGAAGTACGTGATGCTGACGGGGCACATCATGCAGAACCAGGCCATCGTCATCAATGACAAGTTCTACCAGAGCCTCTCCCCCGCCTTCCAGAAGATCCTCCTGGAGGCGGCCATCGAGGCCGCCAACTTCCAGAACGACCTGGTCCTGAAGCAGGAGAAGGTGGACCTGGACCGCCTGAAGGAAAAAGGGATGACCATCGTCCAGCCGGACGTGAAGGCTTTCCGCGAGGCGACCAAGGACGTGTACAAGAAGTTCGCCGAGAAGTGGGAGCCTCGCTTCTACGAGCGGATCCAGGAGGTGAAGTAGGCGCCCTGCGGCGCGGTGATCCGGCAATCGGGCAATCTGGCAATCAGGAGTGCCGGGTTGCCCGGTTGCCTGATTGCCTGGCTGCCATAAGGAAGCGACCATGCAGACCTTGATGGATCATATCGTGGGCTGGGCCCTGGCGGCCTGCCTGGGTGTGATGACGTGCATCGTGTTCGTGGGCGTGGGGTTCCGGTACGTCCTGAACAGCCCGCTGGCCTGGAGTGAGGAGCTGGCCTCCATGCTCTTCGCCTGGCTCACCTTCGTCGGGGCATTCGTGGGGTTCCGGTTTCGCTCGCACATCGCCATTGACACAGCGGTGATCTTTCTCCCGCAGAATGTTCGGCGCTTTCTCTCCTGGATTGTGGACGCGGGCGTCCTTCTCCTGCTGGCGATATTTATCTGGCAGGGATTCCGCCTCGCGATCACGGCCTGGAGCCTGGAGTATCCGGCGATGGAAATCTCCCGGGGATATCTGTACCTCTCCCTCCCCGTGGGGGCCTGCCTGATGGCCGTCGCGATTATCCAGGGGTGGCGGGGACGCGGGCTCCGGGCGGCGCCGCGGGAGGAGCGTTCATGATGGTCCTCGTCCTCGTGGGCGTCCTCCTGCTGCTCATAGCGCTGGAGTTCCCGGTGGCCTTCGCCATGACCGGGGCCTCGGCTGTGTATCTTCTCCTGCGGGGGGACATCCCGCTGGTGGTCGTGGCCCAGCGGGTGACCGTCGGGGTGGATTCCTTCGTGCTGCTGGCCATCCCGTTTTTCTTCCTGGCCGGGGAGTTGATGAACCAGGGAGGCATCACGCGGCGCCTGGTGGATCTGGCGCAGTCCCTCGTGGGCGGCATCCGTGGCGGCCTGGGACACGTGACCGTTGTCACCAACATGATCATGGCCGGAATGTCGGGGTCGTCGGTAGCGGACGCGGCCGGCACGGGCGCCGTCCTGATCCCGGCCATGGAGCGGGCCGGCTACCCCAAGATCTTCTCAGCGGCCCTGGTGGGGGCGGCCTCCACCATCGGCCCCGTTATTCCCCCCAGCATCCCCTTCGTGGTCTACGGAGGGATCACGGGGGTGTCGGTGGGGCGGCTGTTTCTCGGCGGGGTCGTTCCTGGTGTTCTGATGGGCTTTTTCCTCATGGGCGCAGTATATGTGGTTGCCCAGCGGCGGGGCTACCGGGCCGAAGGCTGGCTGACACTGTCCGAAGCTCTGCGGAACATCTGGCGCGCCATTCCCGTGATGCTGTTTCCCGTGATCATCCTGGGTGGGATCTTCAGCGGGGTCGTGACCCCCACCGAGGCGGCCGTGGTGGCCGTGGTCTATGCAGTTTTCCTGTCGGTCCCGTTCTATCGAGAGTTGAGGCTGGGCGGTCTGGTGAAGGTGCTGACCATCGTGGCGGGGAACACGGCCAAGATCACATTCATCATCGCCAGCGCGTCGCTGTACGGGTGGCTGTTGGCCCGGGAGGGTGTGCCCCAGCTCTTCACCAACTTCTTCCTCTCCATCTCGCAGGAACCATGGGTCATCCTCCTGATGGTGAACATCCTGCTGCTCATCCTGGGCTGCCTCATGGAGACGACCGCCATCCTGGTGATCCTGACCCCCGTCCTCATGGACCTGATCACGAAGGTCGGGATCGACCCGGTGCATTTTGGCGTCGTGTTCACCCTCAACTTGATGATCGGCCTCCTCACCCCGCCCGTCGGCATGACCCTGTATGTGATGGTCAGCCTCGCGGAGGTGTCCGTCGCCGACTTCACGAGAGAGTGCGCGATCTTCATGCTGGCCCTGCTGGTCGTGCTGATTCTGATCACCTACATTCCCGGCCTCGTCACGTTCCTGCCACAACTAGTCATGGGGAGGTGAGGCGGCGACGGGCGCCGAGTCCTGGACCGACAGGGGCTTCCATCCGGGCAAGAGTCGGAGGTCATCCATGAAACTCGAAGGGAAGGTCGCCGTCGTTACCGGCGTCACCAGTGACATCGGACGGGCCATTGCGTTGCGCTTGGCGGCCGAGGGAGCCGCCGTCGCCGTGACCGGCAACACCCTCGCCAAGGTGGAAAGGGTCGCGAAGGACCTGGAGGGCGCCGGGGCGCGGTTCTTTGCCGAGGCGCTCGATCTGACCGCTCCAGAGACGGTAGAGCAATTCTTCGCGAGGGTCGCGGAACGATTCGGCCCCACGGACATCCTGGTGAACGGAACGGCCTGGCGCGTCCGTCAGTCCTTTCTCGAAACGACATACGCGGACTGGCGGAAGACCTTCGCGGGCTGCGTGGATAGCTACTTCTACTGCAGCCTCGCGGCGGCCCGGCAGATGGTGCCACGGAAGTGGGGCCGGATCATCCACATCGGCTCCATCGCCGGCACGGTGATGATGGCTCCCTTTGCGGCGTATACGGCCGCCAAGGGCGCGGTGCATGCCCTCGCCAAAGCGATGGCGATTGATCTGGCTCCCCATGGGGTCACGGTCAACGTGATGGCGCCGGGAGTCGTCGAGTCCCCATACCTGCGCGCGAACGTTACACCGGCGGCGATCGCCAAGCGCCTGGAGCGGATTCCAATGGGCCGACTCGCCAGCCCCGAGGACTGCGCAGCGGCCGTGGCGCATCTGGTCTCCCCGGATATGGACTACATCACCGGGCAGATCCTCTATGTGGACGGTGGATTCCTCAGCGCCGGAGTGATCGCGAGGTAGGGGCGCAGGGCCGGAGGCCAACGGGATTCGCGCGTAGGCCTGAAAGGGGTCGAGGACCATGGCACAGGTAGTGGCCTTCATCGGTCTCGGCATCATGGGCGGGCGGATGGCTAAGAATGTCCTCAAGGCGGGGTACTCCCTGCGGGCCTACAACCGGACGGCCGCCAAGACCGAGGAGGTGCGCAAGCTGGGCGCGACGGTCGCGGCCTCGCCGCGAGGCGGAATCCGAAGGGCATGAGGAGAAGCTCCGGGCCGTAATCGATGGGGGCTGCCCCGACGATGAACAGGTCGGCCAAAGAGGGGGCCAGGTCGAGTCGGCACTATGGCGACGAAGGCGTTATCCATCCACCCCTCGGACCAAGGTGTGTGCGGACGGCACGGAGCGGAAGAGCACGGGGTGACCCTGAGAGATCTCATCGGAGGCCTGGCGCCCCGGCCTCTACAAGCTGGTCCGGCCCGGAGACATCCTGGTCGCCGGTCGGAACTTCGGGTTAGGTTCCCACCGGGAACCCGCCAACACCGCCCTCGTGAACCTAGGGTTCGCCGCGGTCATCGCCGAATCCATTGCCCGGCTCTTTTTCCGGAACTCTGTAGCAATTGGATTCCATGCGCTCCAGGTTCCAGGTATCACCCGGATGGTCGAGGAGCGGGACGAACTGAAGATCGACATGGATAACTGGCGGCTGGACAACCTAACGAACGGGAAACAGGCTGCTATTGAGCCCTATAGCGACCTGGTGCAGAGGATCATCGCGGCTGGCGGCATTCTCGAGGTATTGAAGGCGCGGATCGAGACCGACAGGAGGCGTCGGAATGAATGCCGCGCCTGACCCGGCGCCATCGGTACCCGGTTCAGTATCAACCCGAGGAGTCATCCAACCTTCCCAGGAGTTACCTATGCTGTCACAAGAGATCCGCGAGCTGCTGGACAAAACCACGACGAGCGCGGTGTGCGACGTGCTGATGCGGCGGGGACACAAGCTCTACATGGGGTCCAGGATCCGGCCGCTCGACCCGGCGGTCCGGCTCGCTGGGCGGGCGCTGACGGTCCGGCGCAAGGCGGTTGGACTGCTCCCCCGAACCGAGGAGAGGCCACGGGACCGGTTCATCGAGACCATCGAGGGTGCTGCGCCAGGCTCCGTCATCGTCGTCATCTCAGAGGCGGAACGTGAGGCGGCCCTCTGGGGCGGGTTGCTGGCCGCCGCGGGCGTACAAGGAAAACTGGGCGGAGTCGTGGCCGACGGGCCCATCCGCGATCCTCGAGAGATAGTGGACCTCAAGTTCCCGGTCTTCTGTACCGGATCGGTCCCAGCGGGCGGAGCCGGCATCATCACCCATGGAGCGGTCAACGAGCCAGTTGCCTGCGGGGGAATCATCGTTCACCCTGGCGACTTCGTTTACGGAGATTGTAACGGCGTGGTCGTGATTCCCGCTGGGATGGAACTGGAGGTTTTGCAGGAGGCAGTAACTGTCGAGGCCAAAGACCAGGAGGCGGCGAAGCGGATCTTGGCGGGCGCGGGCTTGCTGGAAACCATGAAGGCCTTAGGTCGGGCGTAGCGGCCACCAGAGCACTGGGGGTGACTGTGGCGTTCGTCTTATCGTGTATCTAGCGACACGGCCCGCTTTCTTTGTCAAGGTAAGATCCTGGGGACTGCTGAGAAAGTGGCGCCGGAGGAGGGTTTGTTTACCCGGTGCGGCGTCGTTCCGCGGTGCGGGACATTCGGCCGGGCTGGCAGGTCGGGCGCCGGCGGGCCCGAAAAGCAAATTCCAATCACCAAGTGCTCGCGGCGGATTGGCAACTCCGCCACCTATTGACCTTTGCATATGTAATGGAACGAGGCCACGCCTTTTGTCCCCCCTCACCTTTGTCCTCTCCCCCAATGGGGGAGAGGGGAGGGTGAGGGGGCAGTCGAGCGGCCGGCTTTCCATTCGTTTTGCAAAGTTCAATAATGCGCTGGAATTGGCATTCCAGCGTGAGCTTTCAACTGGTTGGAGGAGAGAATCACCATGAGTCCAATCACCGGTGCGTCCGATCGAGCCGTCTACATTGGCGGGAAGTTCGTGCCGGAGAGCGAGGCCACGGTTTCCGTGTTTGACCATGTCGTGCTGTATGGCGACGCCGTCTTCGACACGTGCTGTGCGTGGGGCGGCAAGGTCTTCAAGCTGGGAGAGCACATCGACCGGTTCTTTGAATCCGCGCACGCGCTGAAACTGGAGATCCCGTCGAGCAAAGAGGCATTGACAAATGTCGTGCTGGAGTTGATCAGGCGCAACAGGCTGCAAAATGCGTACATCAAGATGATCGCCACGCGCGGCGTCGGCGACATGCCGCTGATGCACCCGTACGGCTGCCAACCCAATCTGATCGTCTTCGCTGTCCCCTACCTCAGCATCTTGGGCGGCGACAAGGGTGCGAAAGGCATCCGCGCCAAAATTGTCTCGGTGCGCCGCATCCCTTCCGAGTGCCTGGACGCCAAAATCAAGAGCTGCAACTACCTCAATCACATTCTGGCGCGCATGGAAGCCCGCGAGTCGGGCTTCGACGAGGCCATCGAGATGAGTGTGGATGGCTACGTTGCGGAGGCGCCGGGCTACAACGTCTTCATCGTCAAAGGCGGTATGCTCTACACGCCCGACGAGGACATCCTGGTCGGCGTGACGCGCCAGACGGTCATCGAGCTGGCCGGCGAGGCCGGCATGGCCACCGTCGCCCGCCAGCTGTCCGCGTTCGACCTGTACAATGCCGATGAAGTATTTCTGTGCTCCACGGCCGGCGGCATCTTTGCGGTGGTGGATGTGGATGGCCGGCGCATCGGCTCGGGCAAGCCCGGGCCAGTGACGGCCAGGCTCCAGGAGTTGTACCTGGCGCTGCTGGAAAGCGGCCGGCAGAGCACGCCGGCGTACGTCCAGAAGAAGCTGCCATGAGCGCATGGTGAGTCTCGCGAACGTCTCCGTCAATGACCTTACGAGAGAGTGCGCGATCTTCATGCTGGCCCTGATCGGGGTCTTGGCCCTGATCACGTACGTCCCCGAAACGGTGACGGTCCTGCCGAACCTGGTCATGGGGCGGTAGCTCCTAGCGCGACGGGAGAAGGGAGGAGAGATGACCCAGACGGTTGCCTTCATTGGTCTCGGCATCATGGGCGGGCGGATGGTGAAGAATGTCCTCAAGGCGGGGTACTCCCTGCGGGCCTACAACCGGACGGCCGCCAAGACCGAGGAAGTGCGCAAGCTGGGCGCGACGGTGTGCGTCTCACCGCGAGAGGCAGCCGCCGGGTCGGACGCGGTGATCACGATGGTCTCGGATCCGGCCGCCCTTGCCGCGGTCCTCGAGGGGCCCGACGGTGCCTTCGCCGGATGTCGCCCCGGAACCCTGGTCATAGACATGAGCACGGTGGATCCAGGGACCAGCCAGGCGATGGCCGCCCGGGCGCAGTCCCTCGGCGTCCGCTACCTGGAGGCCCCGGTGACGGGGGGCGTGGGGGCGGCAGAGCAGGGAACCCTGACGATCATGGTCGGCGGGACGCCGGAGGATCTCGCTCAGGCGAGACCGCTGCTCGAAACGATGGGCAAGAAGATCCTGCACGTGGGACCCATGGGGCACGGCTCGGTCATGAAGCTGACAGTAAACCTCGTAGGGGCATGCATCATCACCTCTTTGGTCGAGGGGTTGGCGCTGGCGACAAAGGCCGGCCTGGATCCGCAGCTCGTCGTTGAGGTTCTGACAGAGCGGTCTCCCCTCATCGGGCGCACCGCTCCGAAAATCCTGTCGGGTGATTTCTCGGCGAACTTCCCACTGAAGCTCTCTCACAAGGATGTCCAGCTAGCCCTGACCGCTGCCCGGAGCTTGGGGGTGCCCATGTTCTCGCTGGGAACCGTGGCACAGTTTCAAGCGGCGGCCATCGCCAAGGGGTACGGCGAGCTGGATCAGACGGTCACGATGCGCCTGCTGGAGGAGATCATCGGGGTCGAGGTGCGGAGAGCGCCGAGCGCCTAGGGCCTAGACGGCCTGAACGTGATGGCGAAACGGCTGGCAGGACATCAACGGTGATCTTTCAAAGGAGGAGAAACCCATGAGCAAGAAAAGAACTCTGCTCGTCAAGATCGCAGTGATTGTGTGGGCGTTGGCGTTGATCGTGACGGCGTACGAGTCGGCGTTCGCGGGCGCTGTCAGGGCCGACTTCCCTCAGAAGGGCAAGCCGATCACCATCATCGTGCCCAATCCGCCGGGAGGTACCAGTGACATTACCGCCCGGCTGATCGCGCCCACACTCGAGAGGGAGCTCGGCACGCCCGTCGTTGTGGTCAACAAGTCCGGCGCCGCGACGCAGACGGGCCTCACAGAGGGGGCGCTCGCCAAGCCTGATGGCTACACCCTTGTCATGACGGCGCTCCCGGGCACCCTTACCGTCTACATGGATCCGGACCGTCAGGCAGTGCCCCAGATCCGCGAGTTGCAGCCGGTCGCGCTGCACAACCTCGACGTCGGTGCGGTGGTCGTCAATGCGCAAAGCCCATATCGCACCGTGAAGGACCTGGTGGATGCCGCCAAGGCGAACCCGGGGGGGCTGAAGGCCGCCACGGACGGGCTGATGGGCTCCGACCACATGGCGACGCTCTACTTTAAGAGGAAGACCGGCACTGACTTCAAGTTAGTGCACTTTGACGGCGGCGCCCCAGCGACGACGGCCCTGGCCGGCGGTCACGTCGACCTGCGCATCGGCAAGGTCGGCAGCGTCTACGCCATGCTGGCCGCCGGGAAGGTCCGCGTCATCGGGGTCATGGACAAGCAGCGGAGCAAGTACTGCCCGGACGTCAAGACGCTGGAGGAAGAGGGCTACAAGGACTACACCTGGTACAACGTGACCGGCCTCTCCGTTCCCAAGGGCACCCCGCGCGCGATCGTCGACCTCCTCGGCAACGCCATTAGGAAGACGGTGGACAGCGAGGAGGCGCAGAAGAAGCTCAGCGGAGTGGCGTTGGTCGGCCGCTTCATGGGGCCCGACGAGTTTGCCGCCTACTGGAGGGATTTTGAGAAGATCGTCGAGCCGCTGATCCCCGAGGCCAAGAAGCAGTAGCCCGGAGCGCCGTTCCCGGAGGCTGGTGGACCGGAGGGGCGTAGGTGCCCCTCCGGTCCATGGCCTCGGGTTGAGGCCAGACCGGATAAGAGGAGGGCCATGAAGCGTTGGTATCAGATCGCCAGCGTGGTGTCGATGCTCGTGGCGGCCTTCTTGGCCCGAGAGTCGCTGAGGCTGCGCTACTACACCCCACTCGGCCCTGGGCCCGGATTCTTCCCGCTCTGGCTGTCGATCCTGCTGGCGATCCTGGCGGTCGCGATGTTCTGGCAGGCGACCTTTGGCAAGCCCGAAGCGATGCCGGCCGACTTCTACGCGGATCGCAAAGGCTACCTCCGTATCGGAGCGGTCGTGGCCGCGCTCGTGGGAGTCATCGTGCTGATCGAACCGCTCGGCTTCCGCCTGGTCATGCTGGCATTCTACCTCTTCTTGCTCGCCGCCCTCGGGCGCCAGCACCCGCTGGTGACCGGGACCATCGCCCTGGCCGGCAGCTTCGGCGTGTATTACGTGTTCGCCCATTGGCTCGCGATTCCGCTGCCGATTGGTCTGTTTGGGTTCTAGGGGGAACGATGGAGACTCTGCAACTGCTGCTGAACGGGTTCGCCACCGCGCTCCAGCCCATGAACCTTCTCTTCGCTCTGATCGGCTGCCTGCTCGGCACGCTGGTCGGCGTCTTGCCGGGCATTGGCCCCTCGGCGGCCACCGCCATCTTGATTCCCGTAACGTTCGTGCTCGAACCCACCCCCGCGATCATCATGCTGGCCGCCATTTATTACGGCGCGATGTACGGCGGCACGATTACCTCGGTGCTGATCAACGTACCCGGCGAGGCTGCCTCCGCCGTTACCTGCCTGGACGGGTATCAGATGGCCAGGAACGGCCGGGCCGGCGCAGCGCTGACGATCGCCGCGATCGGCTCCTTCATCGGCGGGAACGCCGCCGTCGCGGCCCTGGTGGTGGTGGCGCTGCCCCTCTCGACGCTCGCGCTCCGGTTCGGGCCGCCGGAGTTCTTCGCCCTGATGCTGATAGGGCTTACGATGGTCACCGGACTGGCGGGCCGCTCGATCGTCCGCGCGCTGATGGCCGCTATCGTCGGCCTTCTCATTGCCATGATCGGGATCGACCCGGTCCAGGGCGCTCCGCGCTTCACCTTCGGCCTCACCACACTGCTCGGCGGGCTCGATATTGTGCCGGTCGTCATGGGCCTCTTCGGCATCAGCGAGATCCTGCTCAACGTCGAATCGCCAGCCCGCCAGGTCTTCGAGACAAAGATGAGCTCGCTCGTCCCGACCCGCGAGGACGTGCGACGCTCGATCGGGTCAGTCCTGCGCGGCACCGGCATCGGCCTCTTCCTGGGCCTCGTCCCGGGAATCGGCACGATGGTGCCGACCTTCATCTCGTACACCGTTGAGAAGCGGGTCTCCAAGACACCCGAGAAGTTCGGTACCGGCATGATCGAGGGCGTCGCCGGACCCGAGACGGCCAACAACGCCTACGCCAACGGCGCCATGATCCCGCTCTTCACGCTTGGCATTCCCGCCTCTCCAACTCTCGCCATCCTTATGGGCGCCTTGATGATGAACGGGCTGCTCCCGGGTCCGCTGCTGTTTCAGGAGCACAGCGACTTTGTCTGGGCGGTGATCGCGAGCTTTGTCGTTGGGAACGTTATCCTGCTCATCCTGAACCTGCCGCTCATCCCGATGTGGGTGGCCGTGCTCAAGATCCCCTACTCCATCCTCTTCGCCCTCATCCTCGGCTTCGCGGTGGTGGGCGCGTACAGCGTGGACAGCAGCGTCTTCGGTGTCGGCGTCATGCTGGCCTTCGGGCTGCTCGGCTACGTCTTCAAGAAGCTCGACATTCCGCTCGCTCCGTTCGCTTTGACGCTCATACTCGGCCCCATGATGGAAAAGGCGCTCCGCCAGTCGCTCGAGATGTCTGGGGGTGAGCTGAGCGTGTTCTATACCCGCCCTCTCACCGCGACGCTGCTGGCCATCGCGGCCATCGTCCTGGTCGTCAACACGGCGCCGGTCTTCTCCAGGGTAAAGGCTGATACGCAGGTCTGATGATCGCGATTCACAAGGAACGGACGAGCGGGCGGCGGTGGAATCGTTTCCGGCGTTGCGAGGGAAGTTGAACGTTCACGGTGCCGGCTATTGACTTGACTCCCGTGCCCTCGGAGAATGCCGGCACTTTCCCACAACCGACGAGGCGAGCATGGACCTTCAACTGAAGGGCAAGGTGACGCTGGCCACGGGGCGGAGCCTGGGGGTCTCCCTGATCACCCTGGACGCGGCGGGACAGCTCCAGACGGTCGCTCTGGCGAAAGGCCTGGGCGATCTGGACCATATCGCGACGATGCGGGTCCTTGAGGAGATCGCGGGGGTCCAGGTCCGTCAAGCGGGTTCCAGCCAGGGTTAGCATGACGTAGCACGCAGATGACACCGGTTTCTCGCCTGGTGCGAACCGGCCCGCCCACAATCTCACCGGAATGCCTGAGGGCCCCAACTGCACATCAAAGAGGTAACCCCACAGACTCCATCCCCGGTCCGCGGTCCTCGATCTTCGATCCAAGCGCCTCGCTTGTTTCTGTGGCGAGTTTCCGCGGTGTAGCGGATCGCGAGCGGTGGAGCGAGTTGACGAGGTCCGGGCGGACCTGAAGAGGCTTCTGACGGTCTGCCCCGCCGTATCTGGCCTAGACGGACACCGACCTGGGTGCGTGCAACGTGCGGTGCAGGCGGCGGCACTCCGCGGGGTCATTGATCGCTGATGGACGCGGCTGGCAGGAGTTCGCTGTTGAGGGGCGCGACCCAGTTCCAGCCGAGGGACCACGTGATCCCTAGGCGCCAAGGTAGCATGGCCCACAGGCGAGAGCCGTGTCAACCAAATGCCGCTGACGAACTGATAGGTACGGAGAGGGCAACTATACGTTTTGCTTGCTTGCGCCGGGTGGGCGAGCAGGCAGAGGCGGACGGCGCTCCTCTTCGCGCCGACGACGGATTCAGGGACTCAACAGATCCGCGGCAATTGTTCCCCGCTCAGCATGTCCACGACGCGGCTGGCCCCGATCCTGCTCCGCATGGTCACGAGGCCGGAAGGATCCTCGGTCACCTGGCCGATGAAGCGGGCCTCGGCGCCCAACGGGTGTGCCCGCATGATGCGGAGCGCCCTTTCGACCTCGGAGGACGGCAGGATGCAGATGAATCGTCCTTCGTTGGCCACGTACAGCGGATCGAAGCCGAGGATCTCGCACGCCCCCTGCACATCCTCCCGGACAGGAATGCTGCCTTCGTCGATGGCGATTCGCAGGCGGGCGGCCCCGGCGATCTCGACCAGGGCGCTCGCCAGCCCGCCGCGGGTGAGGTCGCGCAGGCAGTGAATCTCGATCCCCGCTTCCAGCAGGCTCCCCACGAGATCGGCGAGGGGCGCGCAATCGCTCTCGATCGTTGTCTCGAAGTCCAGCCCCTCCCGCACCGCCATGATGGCGATCCCGTGGCGTCCCACGTCCCCGTTGAGGAGGACGGCATCGCCGGGGCGGACGCTCGTCGGGGCGATGGTGAGGCGGTGCGAGATGGCACCGATGCCCGCCGTCGTGATGAAGATGCCGTCCCCCTTCCCGCGATCCACCACCTTCGTGTCCCCGGTCACGAGCTGCACGCCTGCGACGTCCGCCGCCCGGCGCATGGACTGCACGACCTGCCAGAGGGTGGCCATGGGAAGCCCCTCTTCCAGGATGAAGGCGGCGCTCAGGTAGAGCGGGCGGGCGCCGCACATGGCCAGGTCGTTGACGGTGCCGTTCACGGCCAGGCTGCCGATGTCGCCGCCGGGAAAGAAGAGCGGCCGTACGACGTAGGCATCGGTCGTGAAGGCCAGCCGGACGCCGTCCGGGGCGAGCACCGCGCCGTCATGCCGCATGTCGAGATGGGGATTGCGGAACGCGGGCACGAACATCCGCTCGATGAGCTGATGCATGAGCGTTCCGCCGCCGCCGTGGGCGAGCAGGATGTGAGGATAGTCGCTGATCGGGATGGGACAGCTAAGCGAGAACTCCGGGATGCCCTCCATGGGTCATGGCTCCGTCACCGGGAGGGCCTCGGGAAGCCGCTCCCGTCGGTAGTGGTAATAGGCCGCGCACGCGCCCTCGGAGGAGACCATGGTCGCGCCCAGGGGATGCTCGGGCGTGCAGCGGGTGCCAAAGGCGGGACACTCCGGCGGCTTCATCACTCCCTGGAGGACGAGGCCGCTCCGGCAGTCCGGCGATTCGTCCGCCGTGCGATCGGCCACCCCGAACCGATCCTCCGCGTCGAAATCTGCATAGGCTTCGGCAAGTCCCAGCCCGCTCCGCGGGATCTCTCCGATCCCGCGCCACTTGCGGGGGCAGACCCGGAAGACCTGACGGATGAGCCGCACGGCGGGTTGATTCCCCTCGCGCCGGACGGAGCGGGTGTACTGGTTCTCGACCTCGGCGCGTCCCTCCTCCAGTTGCCTGACGCACATGAATATGCCCTGCAGGATGTCCACCGGCTCGAAGCCGGTCACCACGATGGGGACCCGGTACATCCGGGCGATGGGCTCGTACTCCGTGGTGCCCATCACCGTGCAGACGTGCCCCGCCGCCAGGAAGCTCTGCACGCGGTTCCCTGGCGAGGCCAGGATCGCCTCCATGGCGGGGGGGACCAGGACGTGGGAGACCAGCATCGAGAAATTGGTAAGGCCCTGTCGCCTGGCGTGAACGACCGCCATGGCGTTGGCGGGGGCCGTGGTCTCGAAGCCCACCGCGAAAAAGACCACCTGCCTGTCGGGATGCTCGCGCGCGATGCGGACGGCGTCGAGGGGCGAGTAGACGATCCGGACATCGCCCCCGGCCGCCTTGACCGCCAGCAGGTCCCGCGTGCTGCCGGGGACCCGGAGCATGTCCCCGAACGAGCAGAAGATCACCTCGGGGCGCGAGGCGACCTCGATCGCCTTGTCCAGCATCTCCACCGGGGTGACGCAGACCGGACAGCCGGGGCCGTGAATCAGGGTGATGGCCGAGGGCAGGAGCATGTCCACGCCGAACTTGACGATGGCATGGGTCTGCCCGCCGCACACCTCCATGATGGTCCACGGCCGGGTCGTGGCGCGCGCGATGGCCTCCGCATATCGCTTCGCGGCGACGGCGTCGCGGTACTCGTCGATGAACTTCATGCGGACCCTTGTGTGCTTTGACCCATCTCCTCGATCTGCTGCAGGTACTCCAGGGTGCGGGCGGCCTCCTCCTCGTCCAGGATGCTGATGGCCAGCCCGGCGTGCACGATGACGTAGTCGCCGATCTTCACCTCGGGGACGCAGGCGAGATTCACCTCTTTCAGGATCCCGCCGAAGCTCACCTTGCCCGTTCGCATGAGCGGGTCCTCGCCCATGATGCTCAACAGCCTTCCCGGAACGGCTAGACACATCGGCCTTCCTCCACTGTGCGGGATGCCGCCACGACCTGCCCCAGGGCGATGCCCCCGTCGTTCGGCGGGACGCGTTGGTGCCAGTATGGACGGAAGCCCTCCGTCCGCAGGCGACTCACGGCGCGCTCGGTGAGATAGCGATTCTGGAAGCAGCCGCCCGTGAGCACGACGCGTTCCTCCCCGATGCGCCCCGCCACCGCGAGGATGCCCTCGACGAGGGCGTTGTGAAATAAGACGGAGATCCGGGCCACGGGGACGTCGTCCCGCGCGTCGGACAGGATCCCTCGGACCAGCGGCTCCCAATCCAGGATGAGCGTGGACTGCTCTTCTGTCAGACGGACGGGATAGGCTTCGTCCGTCTCGAGTCCGCTCCGCGCCCATTCCAGCTCCATGGCGGCTTGGCCCTCGAACTGCGGGCCCAGATGGAGTGCCAGGATGGCGGCAACCGCATCGAAGAGGCGACCCACGGCCGAGGTCAAGGGGGCGTTGATCTGCTTCGCGAGCATGCCCTGGAGGATCCTTCGTTCCCTGAGCGAGAAGGCCCGCACCGGCGCCAGCTCCTCCATGGCAAAGAGGGCCTCCCCGAATAGCTCGTGGAGGAGGCCGATGGCCGCGCGCCGCGGCTCTTTGACGGCCCGCTCCCCCCCGGGGAGGCGAAAGGTGCGGAGGTGCGCCACGCGCTGGATTCCCGTGGCCGTCGGCCGAAGGAATTCGCCGCCCCACACCGTGCCGTCGAGGCCGTAGCCGGTCCCGTCCCAGGCGACGCCCAGGCACGGGCCCTCCAGGGCATTCTCCGCCATGCAGGACAGGACGTGCGCGTGATGGTGCTGGACCCGGATGACGGGCAGCCCGGTACCAAGGGCGAATTTAGTGGAGAGGTAGTCGGGATGAGCATCGGCCGCGAGAGCCGCTGGGTGGAGGTCGTAGAGCGCCTCCAGGCTGGCGATCACGCCGCGAAAGGCGTCGAAGGCCTGGGCCGTCTCCAGGTCGCCGATGTGCTGGCTGATGAAGACCTCAGAGCCGACGGATGCGGCGACGGCATTCTTCAAGTGCGCCCCCACGGCCAGGAGTGGGGGCAGCCGCCGTGTGAGGTGGATGGGGAGCGGGGCGTATCCCCGCGCGCGGCGGAGGATGAGTTCGCGCCCTAGCAGGATGCGGACGACGGAGTCATCCACGTGTCGCGCAATAGCGCGATCGTGCACCAGGAAGCAATCGGCCACGCCGCCGAGCCGCTCTAACGCCTCCTGCTCCTCCGTGCAGATCGGCTCATCCGACAGGTTGCCGCTGGTGGCGACCACGGGGAAGTTCAGTTCGCGGAGCAGGAGGTGATGCAGGGGGGTGTAGGGAAGCATCACTCCGAGGCAGGGGTTGCGAGGGGCGACGGCGGGAGCGATCGCCTCGGGGCGCTCGGCCGCCTCGGCCGAGGGGGCTCCTCCGGATTCACGGCGGAGGAGAAGCACGATGGGGGATTCCGGGGAGCGGAGGAGGCGCTCTTCCAGGTCGGAGACCCGGCAGTACGCCTTCGCCGACTCGACCGAGGGCACCATCATGGCGAGCGGCTTCTCCTCGCGGTGCTTCCGCTTCCGCAGGCGGAGGACCGCGTCCTGGTTTTTTGCATCCACCAGCAGGTGAAAGCCGCCGAGCCCCTTCAGCGCGACGATCTTTCCGGACCGGATAGCCGCTGCGGCCGAAAGCAGGGCCTCGTGTCGCGCGGCGAGGACGGCCCCCGCTTGGTCCCACAAGGCCAGTTGCGGCCCGCAGGCTGGGCAGGCATTCGGCTGGGCGTGGAACCGGCGGTTCTCGGGGTCCTCGTATTCTCGGCGGCACGCCTCGCACATGGCGAACCGGGCCATCGTGGTGTTCGGCCGGTCGTAGGGAAGCGCGGTGATAATCGTGAAGCGCGGGCCGCAGTTGGTGCAGTTGGTGAACGGGTACAGGTACCGCCGGTCAGGGGGGTCGAAGATATCACGAAGACAGTCCGGGCACGTGGCGATGTCCGGGAGCACCACGGCGGTGGTTGCGCCGCTGCCGTCGCTCTCCCGGATCGTGAATCCCGTGAAGCCGAGGGGGTCCAGGAAGGAGGATTCGAGGCTCTGGATGGAGGCCCGCGGCGGCTTTTCCATCTCGACCCGCAGGAGAAACGCGTGGACGCTCTCCTTGTCTCCCTCGACCTCGATGAGCACTCCCTGAGGGGAATTCATCACCCAGCCGAAGAGCTTCAGGTCCGTTGCCAGACGGTACACGAAGGGCCGGAAGCCCACCCCCTGCACCGCGCCACGCAGCATGAGCCGGAGACGCACGCGCTCTTCGGTCTTTGGCATGCCGTCACGCAAAATACTCATGGAGACGATTCTAGGTGGGGAAAGGTGGCCCCGCAAGCAGATTAGAGCTTTGTCTGGTCGGTCAGGAAGGGAAGGAACGAATGGCCGGACCGCGCGAGCTTCCCGTTGGGGCCGCTATTGTTCGCGCGGAATGGAAGGCAATCCAGAGGCCCAGCCGCAGGCCTTCTCGTCACCAGGCGAGACCCCAGAGGCGATCAGCGCCCGACGCCCCCCTTCTGGGCCTCCGTCCGCTCGCAGCCCAACTCCTGAAGAATTGGAAATGCCCTCCAGGCAAATCAATTACTTACACGCGAAAAGGTGTCCGGTAACTTTTCTCCTTTTTCATGTTCATGAAATTGGATTGCGATTTCATGAAATATCACGTATCCTCCTTCTGGGACGCGGAGGCGCTTTTGTGCCCTCAGGGAGGTGATGGACATGGCAACCTTGCAGGTGAAGGGCGTTGACGAAGATCTGTACAAAGCTTTGGGGGCGCGCGCAAAGCAAGACAATCGCTCGATCAGCCAGGAGGTGGTGAGGGTCATGCAGGACTTCCTCGCGCGTCCAGGTGGTTCCGCAGAAGAGTCAACGCGTGCATTCCTCGCCCTCTGCGGTTCATGGGATGATGTCCGCTCTGCCCGGGAGATCGCGGGGGACATCCGGAGAAGCCGCCGTGCTGGCAGGCGCTTCGTTCAAGGGGGCAGCGATGTATTTGCTTGATACCGACACCATCATCTACGCCCTCAAGGGCGACCGTCGTGTGACGCGCCACTTCCAGGATAGAGCAACTCAGCCGAAGGCGCTTTCAGTGATCACCTACGGGGAGCTTTTCTTTGGCGCGATGAAGTCATCGGCGCCGCAGGCGAATCTGGCCAAGATCCGTCGGGTTGCCGAACTCTTCCCGGTGATCGAGGTTTCGCGAGCTATCATGGAAACGTTCGGCTCCCTCAAGGCGGACTTGCAGCAGCGTGGGAGAGGAGTAGACGATTTCGATCTCGTGATCGCCTCAACTGCCCTTGTTCTCAATTACGCTCTGGTGACCAACAACGAACGCCACTTTCGCAATATTCTCGGCATCCGCGTGGAGAATTGGCTTCGCCCAGTGTGACCCGCTCTTGCCTGGCGACGATCCCCGATTTCACGAAAAATCAAATCAGTCAACAACCTCCCCTCCGGCAAGGTTGGGGAGAATTGGACACCCAGCCCCGCAGGCGCATTTCCTTCGCCAGGCGATACGCAAAGGGCCGGAAACCGACCCCCTGCACCGCGCCACGGATCACGACGCGGAGTCGTTCTTTTTCCCCTGTCTTCTCCATGTGTTTCCTTCGAACATTCCAATCAGATTGTAGGCTAGCAGCTAGGGGCGGGCAAGCGGATTACGCCCCGTGGCGACCCGGAGGACAAAGTCCATCGCAGGGGGTTGCCAATGGTTGGGCATCCTTGACATTCCCGTTGGGAAATGGGAGATTTGAAAACGACCAAGTCTCCACCGATTGCAACTCGGCACCCCACCCTGCAGGTTCCGAAATGAAGAACCCGACCGATCCTCGAGGACTGAGGACGCACGTGGCCAGACAGCGCGTTTACCTGTCACCAGCGAGAATGGCCTTGCGGCCGCTCGCCTGGCAGCAGCGGGTCGTTCCAAGCATCAGGGCGATTCTGCCAAGGGACGGGTGAGACATGGACACGCAGAAGATGGAACCGGAAGTCTTGAAACGGGGGCTGCTCGACACACTAGGAGACCTTTCCTTTTCCCGACGCCAGTTCCTTCGACTCAGCGGAATCTCCGTCATCGGGATGTCTGCTTTCGGGCCCCGGCTTGCCGCGGGGGCTGCGGGTCCCGTGCTCTACATGGAGCAGGCCCAGGGAATCGTGATTGGAGATCCGACGAAATGCGTGGGATGCCGGCGCTGTGAACTGGCCTGCACGGAATTCAATGACGGCAAGGCGGCGCCGTCCGTTGCAAGAGTGAAGGTCGCTCGGAACCTCAATTTCGGGCCCAAGGGGGTCTTCGCGGGGCAACGGGCGCTGGGGAATTGGGGCAATGGACTCGTCATCCAGGACCTCTGCAAGCAATGTCGGCATCCCGCCCCCTGCGCGACCGCGTGTCCCCAGGGCGCGATCGTGGCCAAGCCGCCGACGAACGCCCGGGTCGTGGATCCGGACAAGTGTGTCGGCTGTCAACTGTGCTTGGGCGCCTGCCCGTGGGAGATGCTGTCCTTCGATCCGGAGACGGGGAAGGCGGTCAAGTGCTCGCTCTGTGACGGGAAACCCAAGTGCGTGGAGGCTTGCCCTGCGGAATCGCTCCATTACGTCTCCTGGCGCGATCTGACACGCCAGATTCCACCGCGGGCGCGCGCGGAAACGACGATTCGGCTAACGGAGGTGACACCCAGCAGGCAAGGGAAACAGGTCTAGAAATGGGGGATCGTACGATGCCGTCTTTTGGAGGATGGGCCGGGAAAATCCTTCGCGTTGACCTCTCCACCCGGCGGACCTGGACCGAGGGGACGATCGAACGGTACCAGGATTACCTGGGGGGAACAGGGATCGGCTACAAGGTGCTCTGGGACGAAGTCCCGGGAGACACGCGCCCCTTCGATCCGGCCAATAAGATCATCTTTGCCGTGGGGCCCCTGGCCGGAACGGGCGCCCCATGCAACGGCCGGACGGCCATCACCACGCTCTGGCCGACCTGCTGGCCGAAGCCGTTGGTCGCCACCGGGCACATGGGAGGACAGTTCGCCGCAGAGCTGAAGTACGCGGGCTACGACGCCATCGTCGTCGAGGGCAAGGCGGATTCTCCGGTATGGCTGTCCATCGCGGACCAGCGGGTGGAGATCGTGGACGCGCGCCCGCTGTGGGGGCAGGGAATTCGCCGCACCACCATCGAGATCTCCCAGATGCTGGGCCCCGAGGCCGCCGTGGCGGCCATCGGGCAGGCGGGCGAGAATCTTGTTCCAATGTCCGTGGTGATGAACTCCTACTCGCACTCGGCTGGTGGGGTCGGCGCGGTCATGGGCTCCAAGAACCTGAAGGCCATCGGCGTCCGCGGGACAGGCAGCCTTCGTGTCGCCGGCCCGAAGGAGGAGTGGGAGCGGCTGGTCAAGCTACACTTGTCCATGCTGGGGGCCAACAATCAGCATGTGGTGCCGGATTCGCCCCAACCCTGGGCCGAGTACTACGACCCCGGCTCGCGGTGGAAGGCGGCTCCGGGCCGGAAGTGGGGGGCCGCTGCCCCAGCCATCGACACGGGAACGTGTGACCCTCACAACCTCAACCGCATCGCCTACCGGAGCAACAATGCCGCGTTCTACCTGGGGGATGTCGCCTGGAAATACACGGTGAGGGGTAACGGGTGCACCGGCTGCCCCATCCGGTGCCATACCATGATCAAGGTTCCTTCCGCCGCGGCCAAGTACGGGATCTCTGAGATGGGCCAGAACACCTGTGGGGGCCTGAACTTCGGACGGTCTTTCTTCCGGACCTTTCCGGACGGTCCGAGGGGGGAGACCGCGGTGGAGGCCTGCATGGTGGGGATGCACCTGGCCGACGATCTAGGCCTTTGGTGCAATTACAGCCAGCTCCAGCGGGACTTCCAGAAACTCTACTATGACGGCATTATGCGCAGTCAGGTGGGCGCCGAGGAATTCAAGAGCTATTCGTGGAATAAATACGAGAAGGGGGACCCCTCGTTCCTCTTCGAGCTGCTTCCTCGGATTGCCATGAAACAAGGAGAGCTGGGGACGGCGGTGGGTCTGGGGACCGGGTACATGCTCCAGCGCTGGTCTCTCTCGGAGGAAGGGTGGAAGAGAGATGCCAACCTCCAATACTGGAAATTGGGGCACCCGAAGCACCACGCGAACGAGGACGCCGGTCAATGCGGGGTGATCATCAACACCCAGTACAACCGCGATGCCCAGTGTCACTCCCATGCGAACTTTACCCGTAATGGCCTGCCGATCGCGGTCCAGAAACGCCTGGCGGCGGAGATCTGGGGCTCCCCGGATGCGGTCGATCCGGTGAAGGCCTATACCCCGATGAACCCGAGCAAGGCCAGGATGGCCAAGTGGGCCCTCCTGCGAAAGGAACTCCATGATTCCCTGTCGCTCTGCAACTGGATGGGGCCCTGGGTGGCCTCACCCCTGAAAGAGCGTGGGTACAAGGGGGACGATTCGATCGAATCCCTGCTCTATAGCCTGGTGACCGGCGACCGGAAGAGCCGGGAAGAAATGGACCTGACGGCCGAGCGTATCTTCTTGCTGCATCGGGCCCTCACAATCCGGGGCATGGGAACCCGGGAGATGCGTGCGCGGCACGATTCGATTCCCGAGTGGGTGTTCGAAGATCCCGAGGGAAAGGCGGCCTTCACCAAGGGAACGAACCGGATGGACAGGGACGACATTGCCCTGGCCATGGATCTCTTCTACGAGGAGATGAGCTGGGACAAGGCCACCGGCGCTCCTACCCTGGCCGCGTACCAAAGAGCCGGCCTGGCCCACGTTGCTCGCGAACTGGGGGAGAAGGGGCTTCTCCCCTGATGGAAGCGAGATTCCCTTGCCGAAGGCCGGTGGTTTTCCTCCACCGCTGTGTCGAGGGCGGAAGGGAAAGACATGACTCCGGTGCAGGACGGCGGCCGGGATGGGGAGTACCCGCAATGGGAGGCTGCGTCCCAAGCCGCAATCCAGGTCATCCGGAATCGGAGCGGGCAAGGTCAGCTCGCCACGGAGGAAGACATCCTTGACGAGCTCGTGGCGCTGAATCTTTTGGAGGGCACCCCGGGCGATATGCCGAGCGCCCTGACGGAGATCCTTTCGACGGCGGCGGAGGGAAACGGCGACCTGAAGGAAATCCAGGACCAGGAGGGGAGAAAGCGCTACTACTCCTCGCAGCTCATGACCGAGACGTACGCCCGCCTGCTTGTGCGGAAGGAGGGGGATCCGCTTCGGCTGATCGCGGAAATCGTTCGAGAGAACTCGTCCCTCTACCCGCGTCCATTCCCATTGGGCGCCTTCGAGCGGTCCCCTTTCGACATGACCCGGGATGAGATCTTGCAATGCCTGAATCAGATGGCCAGCCTGGAGGCCTACCGCGACATCGCCCGGACGACCACGTCCGCCGGCAATGCATTCCTCTATTCCACCTCGTACCTGGATCCGGATTATGCGGCGACGCTGGCCGAATGGATCGACGTCGGCCAATATGACAATCCATGACCAGAAAGGGGTACAAGCAAGAGGCGCGCAAAGTAGCAATGTCCCTCAAACGTCTGCAGTCCCTCTTCTGCTTGGAAAGGACGCAGTCCTCGCAGGTCGCCTGCGGGTTGGCGGCGCTCAGCGGCCTACGGTGTAGCCCTGCTTCTCCACGAACTGCCCAAGAGTCCAGTAGGAATGGCTCCCATAGGCCAGCGGGTTGGCCTTTAAATGGGGTCAGGCAGTCTTTTTGATCTATTGGCGAGAAAGGGTGTGGGCTGGCGAACATATGTAAAGGGGGACCCGGCCGTTGTCGCTCTTGCCGCCTTCCGACGATGCCCAATTTCCCGAGGGAAGGGTTGAAGACTCCGTGGACCGCTCACCTCGCGTTGGCTAGCCCATTTTCCCCAGTTTGAAGCCAAAATGAGTGCTTCGTCGAGATGCACCCCTTGAGATCATTGGGGAAGCGGACCCGAAACTCGAAAAAGGCGTTGTAGTGACAAATCGTATCTGACCCTATTGAC
>Ga0315285_10000293_pt1 | contig 50708 bp, 57 predicted proteins | sample YL17G09_36_MG_FD_203698 | JGI IMG/M metagenome (GOLD analysis project Ga0315285, IMG submission 203698) | Sediment microbial communities from Yellowstone Lake, YNP, Wyoming, USA - YL17G09_36 | ecosystem: Environmental > Aquatic > Freshwater > Lake > Sediment | place: USA: Wyoming | collected...
TTATATTTGTCCATTGTCTGCAAATGAATAGTATTGGTCATCTTCTGGAGTTACAATAATATGTTCAATAACTTGCATATCTAATAACTTCGCTGCTTCTTTTACTCTATTGGTTATTGATATATCTGCGCTGCTCGCTATTAATTGCCCTGAAGGATGATTGTGAGATAAAATGATTGCGCTTGCATTTACTCTCAATGCAGCTTGTAAGATAATTTTTACATCAACTAAGCAAGCGGACGTTCCTCCCTCGCTTATCAAAATAACTGCAAGTATTTTGTTTGCTCTGTTTAGGTACATTGCATAAAAACTTTCTTTGTGTTCAATAGTATTATAGTCATATACAGTTTTAAAAACTGAATATACTTTTTTACTGTCCTCTACCTTTATGCGTTCAGAAGGTTTGATATTAGTCTTGTAAATTAGTTCTACTTCGCTTACAATACTGTTATCCATTGCGTTTATTAATTTAGTTTTCATTTGATTGGTTTTTATAAATTATGATTAGTAAGTCCGAATGGTTCTCCTGATAGGTCGTAATCGCAGGTGTACCCTAAAGGTTCAAGCGCTGCGATTAACTGTTGGCAGTTCTCATAGGTTGGTTCTTTATGAGAGAACTCTTCCAAAACGTTTTGTACTTCTATTGGTAACGATTCAATATCGTCAAATAAATCTTCCATAGTTTATAATTTAATTATAGGGTTTGACAGTTGAAATTTATCTTTAATTGCCTTAAAAATATCTGGATACAGTTCTTGTACATACGTTCCTCCGTTGTTACTAAGTCCAACAATGAAAGTATTCTCATCTTTGTTCCTACCTTGCACATCAATAATAGTTTTTATTTGTGATATGTTAGCAAGAAAATCATTTCCTTCGGGTGTTGTTAATTCAATAAATTGTGCCATTGTTTCTATTTTTTTAAAAGTTTTTTAATGATGTATTTAAGTTCTGGCTCTACCATTTTGTAGAATGCGTAAGCTACGATTAGGAAACTTACGAGTAAGTAAGGGACGTGAGGTTTCATAGTGCTTTATATATTGCTTCTTTTGCATTTCTTACAGCATCTACAACTCTTCCGCTTACCACTCCTTCATGTTCTACACTATGCAAAAACTGCTGCAATGCCTTTAACATATCTGGCGCTGCTGCAATAAGTTTTGAGTTCGCTTGGTGTTCTGCATTGTCCTTATCAAAGTAAGGTATCAACGCAACTGTTACTCCTGTTTGTTCGGGATAAATTTGGCCGTCGTGAGCGTGCCAATTTCCTTTTGTGTGATTGGTTTCCATAGTTTTAGTTATTAGATTTAAGTTGTGAGAGAACTGTTGCGCAATGATTTTTTATTTCGCGCAATCTTTTTTGAATGTACTTTTTATCTTCATCGTCTTTAATGAATACAGTACCGCCTGCAATTAGTGACAGAATATCTTCTTCAAGATTATAAATTCTATCTAGTTGTTCGTTTGGCATAGTGATTAGTTTTTAAATTATTTATTCATTAGTATTTGGATTTTATTGACAAAGTAAGGATGATTACATATCTCTTCAATTGACTGAAAAATATTCTCTCTGTGTTGACTTGTTAAATAACACGACAGATTTTTTACAACTCCCATTTTTCTAATACTTTTATTTATGCCAGTGGACACATAACCACTTTCTCGATTGTAAGAGATATAAAAATCTTCATAACATTCCTTACCTATTTTTTTAATTTTAATGTTGTTTTCTTTTTGTATGGCTTCTATGTTTACTGCATTTAGACTTTCATTTAATCTTTCGCAATCTTTTTGTATCATATCATCTAATAATTTCTTCATATAGATATTATTGATATTAATCTCTTCTGTTATCTTATTCTCCTTTTCAATTTGGTCGTAAATTATATTTACATCAAATAGCAATCCCTTAGTGTTGGACATTTTTACTTCATTGATTTTATCAAATTCGCTGATTAGAGAATTGATAATTTTGTTTTGGTTTTCTGTTAACTTGTTTTTCATTGTGATTGATTTTTAGTTTAGTTTATTAATAGTTAATTGTTTCTCCTGTAAATTCATAGATTAAAATTGTCTTGTCTGTATTAGATAATAATTCAAATACATAATCATCAACACAATCAATAGTTTCTGAAAAGTCGTTTACGTTTCTTAACTGTTCGAGCCTCCCATCTACAAAGAAAGATTGATTATTAATTTTTACTGTTGGTAGCATTCCTGCTACAAATTGGTTTGAGTTTGTTTTACAACGTGGCATGATTGATTTTTAAATTAGTTAGTTTACACGTACTACCAAAAAGATGATAGTACGCCCTCACTATTATATGCTGACTTGTAACAGCTAATTGTTTGCAAACTTTTCAAGGTGCGGATAGCAAAGTAAGATGTTGTCACTTTTTCCTACGCTCATATTCTTATCATAGTAGAAAGACGGAATGTAAATAGTATTGTCGTCTAGTGTTTTGATATACGTTATTTCTTTTTCGTAGTCTGAATAACCTGCACCGCTATTAGTACCGTTCTCAATCATTGTAGAACCTAATACATAGAAGCGTAGTAGCACTGGGCTTACAAGTAACATACTCAATCTTTCAACCGCCATAGTTTCTTGATAATCTTTCAATACTACTTTTAAGCTAATGTTATTGTTTGCGCCCGTTGCGGTCATGTAACATGAAGCAATGATTCGCACCCTGTAATTAGATAACTCTAAGCGCTCAACTAATGCGAATACTTTAGATAGCTTTTGGAATATATCTTTAGCACTCACCGCACCTGCAACGCCTATGTTAACTTCTATATTAATAAACTTAGGCGATTCTAATACATCAACTTCATTGATAAATATTTCGGGCAACCCCTGTAAGAAAGAGTTAACATCAATAAACAAACCTTCAAAATCATTTGTGTACATTCTGTTTGAACCGCTTACTTCAATAGCTTCTGTTGAATGTTTAAGCGTGTTATAATATTCAGTACAACCACTCAAAGTTTTTTCATATATCTCTTGTTGTGTTAGGCTGCATCTTTTGTTCCAACAAGAAATATCTTCTGTTGACCACCTTGCCCAATACTCAGCTTTATCGGAATGCAATGCACATGCTAACTTAGTTCTCTCAATCAACTCTTCTATGTTATTATAAAACAAATCAATAGTTGGTTTAGTATTCCCCGAAGTTACGGGGGATACTTTAACTGTTTTTCTACGTGCCATAATTAGATTACGTTATTTAATTTGCTTCTTAAATTGTGTGCAGTTGCACCGATTACCTTTAGTTCAAATGCTTCTTTAAGTGAGAAGCCTACGCTCATTAACTTTTTCATATCAGCCATTGCCCTCATTGATATGATTGCTTTTTCATTTGCTAGTATCTCACGTGCTTCGTGTACTACCTTACAAATATCTTCGCCAAACAATTGCAGTTCTAATGCTTTATCGTATCCAATTTCTAATTGCACAAACCTATCTTTAGTTGCACCGTCTAAAGGATTACGACCTGTGTATGTAATACTTGCACCGCTTCCAAAGGTGTTCGCTGCTGCAACGCAAATGAAGTCAGCATGCTTCTTTACCATTCCATCGGGGAAAGCGCAGTAGCCGTTAGCTAATGCACTATTCATTGCAGTTAGAATGTTTGGTGAACCTGCATCAATTTCATCTATTAGAAACACACCGCCAAACTCATACGCCTTTCTGAATAAACTTGGTACATAGTTACCATTTGCGTCCATATAACCTTGTAAATCTACCTTAGAAGATTGACCACAAACACTAATTGCATAGAACTCTTTGCCTAATGCTAATGCTGCATTCTCAGCCATTTGTGTTTTGCCCGTACCTGCTGGGCCATATATGTAAGGATTAATACCTGCTGCCAACATTTTCAATACTCTTTCAAACTCAAAGTGTTGTAACCCCGTAACAGAACCCTTGTCAGTATCGTTTATCTTTATATCAATCTGTTTGACGTATGGCTTAGGTGCGTACTGCTCAATTAAAGATATAATTTTATCTTCATCAATAGCTACTTGCTGAGGCTTGTTTGCAAACGCATTGAGTAAGTCCTCGAATGCACTGCTTAACGTGTTACTTACTTCTTTGATTTCAGTGTTAACTACTACTTGCGTAGCAGGCTTCTCGACCACTGTAGGAGTTACCGTATTGGTATCTCTTAGTTTTACTGTTACCGATTCACTACTTGGTAGCGGTACACCTAGCAATTCGTGTACTAATTTAATAGCATCACGTTCATTATCTACTGTTGTACCGAAGTCAGCAGCGATTTCAATAAAGGAATCTCTTTTGTCAATTCCGTTTGTTGTGCAAAATTCATGCACTAAGTTTACTGTTGTTGTGTTCATACTTGATTGGTTTTTGATTTTTGTTTTTAGATTAGTGATTATTTATTTATTAATTGTTTCTTGTCCGTACTTGTTTACTATACTATTCCATGAAGTAGATTTACCGAAGAACTTACGTTTCTTGTCAGCTCTGTACCATCTTTGTTTCTCTCTGTGCCATTGAAAGTTATACTCTTTAAGTATTTTCTGTATATCTTTATCTTCTTTTTTGCAGTCAGTCCACAAATATAAATGTGTACGTTCTACAACTAAGCCCGTCTTTAAAGAGATTTCTTTAGCAAGTTCAATAATTTCTAATACGCCCACTTCTGTATCTACTGGCTTATCTTTAGCAATTAAGCTATTCACATACGTCTCATAAGCAAGTGAGAAATTATCTTTCTCAAAACTGCCTATCTTTTTACGAACCTCAGCCAACTTGTCGGCTTGTTCTTTACTTACAAAATTAAATTGTATCATTTGTTTTTAGTTTATTAGGTACAAAATACTGAATTGATATGTGACCGTTAACGTCAAATGTTTTGAACCAATTAAGGTGTGTGTTTGCCGATGTCCATTGCTTTGCTTCTAATGAAGTCTTGAAGATTAATGTAGTCCACATGATTATTGAATTGGCGATGCTAAATTTTGAAGCCCTGTAAATATGTCAAGTAAAAATATTTTCTCATCTATAATTCCATACAATTTGTGAGAAACAAAATTTACTTCATTCAATAAATTAGAACCATTAAATGCAATAATTTTAAAACTTACTTCGCTATCTTTCTTAATAGCATCTAAGAAAGTTTTAACGGGCGAATAATTATAGTGCGGCAAATGAAAACAAATTTTACCAATATCAAAACTTTGCTTATAGTTATCAATACTTAATTTTGTTTCTGTTTCAATAAATACCGTTTCCGTCCTTTCGCTGTATTTAGATTTCTCATCTATACATAGTCTTATAAAACAGTTTCCGTTTGTTTTCATTACTAACATACTGTTTAAATTTTTGTCTTTTTTTGCTTTCTGAAATTCGATTGAAGTTTTCATAATTGATTGATTGATTTTTAGATTGTATAAATTATCTTCTTACTTTAGGTAATGAACCAAGCCCGTAACACTTGCCCAGCTTTCTTTTGCCGTGATGTTTTTTGTGCTTTTTATGTTTCTTTGGCTTAGAATTTTCGCACTCATTAGTAGATGCGAAAACATTTGCAGTGAATACCGCAAGTACGATTAATAGAATTAACTTTTTCATGTTTGATTGGTTTTGATTTTTAAATTAGAAAGATTTATTTGATTTGATTGTTAAATAGATAAGTACGAAGCCTGCAATGTCTCCAGTGCCTGCAGCCCATATAAACAGGTCGATGTCTCTTTTTATAAAAGAGTAAATTACTACCATTACGCATATAAAAAATACACGTAAAATAAATTTGATTAGATTCATGTTTGATTGATTTTTAGATTTAGATTTTGGTTAGTTAAATAGGTAAGTATTTTACCCAGTCAATATTTTTTTTATCTAGGTGTTGCTCAATAGTTTCGTTTATGTCCGTTACAATTGTTATTTGTTTTCCGCTTGATAATACTACCAATGCAATTTTGCGATTTTTCATAAGATTGATTTTTAGATTTTAGTTGATGCACACCCTACGAAAGGTATTTAAGAAACGTATTTCACACCAATATAATTACCACGTAATGATTGCATGTTACATTACGAGAACTCATTTTATTATTAAATTTTGGTTATTACATCAACAGGAAACCACCGCCCTAATTAAAGAACGGCAAACCTTTGAACCCTATATGTTAACGGATAACATTATTTTTACACAATACCTGCAAAATAAATAAACTACTTTTATTTTAAGCCTAACAACATGCGGATAAATCGCAGCCATGTTATTAATAATATTGTGTCGATGCGATTATACAAACCACCGCATCCGAATACAAAACACCCCTATCGTAAGTGAATTATAAACGCAAAAGTTTTTCAAGCCAAAACTAATAAGCCCGTTGAAAGGATTTTTGTATAAAATACAAGCCCTCCCAATTAACAGATTCCATTCTATTAATACTTAGTTAGTCAGATAAAATTTCGCTACATTAAATTAATAATGATTACGGCCGAACATACCTTGCCCTTGCTACTTTTGAAGATTCCAATACGTCAATGAACTGCATATACAATTAACACCTAGTAAGTTAAGGTATTTTGTCAATCATATACCTAGAAATAAATTTCTAGTTTTTAGCATAATATCAATTTATAGTTTATGATATTTTTGCGCTCAAATTTGTGTAATTAAATACACTAATTGAAACGCGGCAAATTTCCGATATTTGCAAAGGTCTATTTTCAACCTTTTAACCGCGTTTTTTTGTTATGCTTTGTACGCTTTGTTTAGGTATGATAAAACAGCCCAAACACTAAAATTTCCACTTTTGGACGGCTTAACGTTTGCCTTTAAAAGTTCATATTGTGAACTCTCACGTGCTAACTTTGCAGCCGTTCTAATTTTGTCAGCCGTTTCGCTTTGTACATTACATTTTTCTAATACACTTAAACAGTGACCTAATGTTTTTACCTCTTTTTTAAGTTCGCTATTAAAAGCTAATTTGTCGGTGTTTGAAATTAAAGTTTTCATTTTTGATTGATTTTTGAATTGTGAATGATTGATTTTTGATTGATTAATTTTGATAGGCAAATATTGTATTTATTTGAATACGAAATACAAAAACAAAAAAATAATTATGATTTTATTTAACTGAAAATCAAGTACTTACAAATAGCTTTGTAAATAACTATAAAAAATGAGCAAAAAAAACGTCGTTTTTTTAACCAACAACAAAAAAAAACATTAAAAAAGCATGTAAAAAGGAATCAAAAAAAATCAAAACATATATATGTATAGGCTATAAAAAAAACAAGGTATTAAAAAAAACGTTTGAAACCCTTGTAAACACTGCAAAACGATTATCTTTTTAAAAAGATATTGCAGTACCAAAAAAGCATTAAAGCCCCTTAAAACGCCTTAAAACGGCAAAAAATACGATTCGTACTTTTTATAGCTAACAAAAAAAAGCAATTAAAGCACATGAGCGCGAAAAGAAAAAAACTACTTGCAATCTATACTCACAAAAAATAAAAAATGAATAGGTGAATGTAATTTCAGTCAACTAGATGTTTGTATTAAAATACGTTTGCAGTTACTTTCTTTGCCGTCCCTTTTTTTTGTCTAGCTAACTCAACTTTTTTTTATATACATATATATGTATTTTTTTTTGTTGCCTACATTCTTTTTTTTTTGCAGCAAAGTTTATTTTTTTTCAGCTATTAAAGTAATGTATTAAAGTAATATAAACTACTAAATTTTACATTCTTTTTTTTGCAGCAACAAACCAACAAACCAAAGAAAGTTTATAAAAATATGTAGTTATAACTACTAATATTGTGCTATTCATGGATTCATTTTTAAAAAAAAATATAGTGGTTATGACTACTAACTAAAATTGTCAAAAAGTTTTGAAAAAAATGTACGGGAACACTTTTTCAGCGCGATACATTGCCGTCAGATTCGCTACTCATCCAAATCCGCTCGACATCAGAACTGGTTATTAAAATTGATGGGTTTTTGTGTTATATAAAAGGTTAAATAATTTATATATAAGATTACTAATAGGGGGATATTTACATTTCTTTGATTTTCAAGTACATAAAAACATTTTATGGGAACGTATTATCCATGATATGGTATCGTTTAAAAGGAGTATCTGGAATAATAGACACCAAAATGTTTGTTTTTGTTATATTTATGGTTATATTTGCTTCATAATTATTATGTATGGCATTTGGTAAACAGAGGAAGAAGATACGGACTGAAAAGACGGTTGTCGATTCTGACGGAGTTATTTTATCTCAGACGAGAGAGAAGGATTATGAGGTTGATATATTTTATTACTTTAGGGTTGTGAAGAATGGGTTGTTTCCATATTTTGATACGTTGTGTGGTAATGATTTGAGGGTTATGTTTTTCTTGTTTAATGAGGTCAGGGGCGATAAGAACATTATAGAGTTTGGTTATAGTCAGAAGGAGTTGTTGAAGGGGTTAAACTTTAGGGGTTCGAGTTATGAGTGTTTTAGGAAGAGCATGGGTAAGTTGATTAGGGTGGGAGTTATAAAGAAGGTGGAGTTACATACTTATATGATAAATCCTTTAGTTTGTTATAGTGGTAAGATGAGGGAGTATGATGATTGTATATCTTCTTGGAATGCTTTGGGTTCTGATAAAACAAAATCTATTGAGAGTATGTTTGAGCAAGAAAGGGGTGAGTATTCTAAACTTATAAATTCAAGTGATAATGAGTAGTAATAAGAATTTGTTGTTGTCATCAAAGGAATTGATGAAGATAAGTAGGGAGAGTAATGCATGCTTAACTTTTTTTATTTGGCTTTGTAATGATAAGTTGGTAAGGAGATTTAGTGAGAATAGGAATATTGTTATTATAGATGAGAATACTGAGAAGTTTTTAGAGAGTGATGGTGAGTTGATATTTAGGGATTACATAAAGAACATAGAGAGGTTAGATAAGATAGGTGCGGTGAATGTTTTAGATTGGGATAAGGGGTATATAATGATTAACCCTTATATATGCTATTTGGGAGTTAGGAAGGATTACTTATCTGTAACCGAACTCTGGGACAAGAAGTTAAAGAAGTAAATTTTAAACAAATAAATAAATAAACAATGGGAGTATTTAGAGTAATGACAATTAGCTTTTCTGATTTAGAGAAGTTTGTAAAGGACAATGTAGATGCTGAAGGGAATAGTAGGCATTCAGCTATTTATGTAAGCCCTTCAAATGGGAGAATATCTGTAAAGGTAAAGGAAGTAAATAAAAGAGAGGCTGATAAGTTAGGTAACACGATATCGTTACTAGTAGCCCCTCAAAAGGTAAAGGATGCTAATGGTGTTTATAGCCTAATAGATTCAGAGAATAACGGAAGCCCTATTAACGTAGGTGGTGTAAAGGAAATTACTTATCAAGATAAAGCAAAATAGGTTATGGAAAAGAAGATAGAAAGAAGGGGAGGAGTTCGCAAGTTTGCTGGGCCTCCTCACAAGTATGCAGAAGAAACAGTGAACTTAACTATAAGAGTACCTGCTTCCAAAAAGCTAGAGATACGTCAGATGATTAAAGACTTTCTAAAGCCGTTAGAGAATCCTACTAAGTTAAATAAGATATGAAATTAAACTCAGACATTCCAAGTTTTAAGGGGTTTATTAGAAAATCCTACTTAACAAAAAACGATAACGATAAAAACATTTTTATTAATGTTTACTGCTTCGGCATTCAGTCCGTATCGGGTGTTATACTAACGTTCCACGTTATGACCGATGATGGTATGCTTAGAAGCCGTGTACCTATCTCAGAGATTTATATTAAAGAACCTAAGAATGATATTCCATTCCACTTTAAGCAGCTATGGGATTGCTTCTCAGAAAACGTAAGTGTAATAGCTTATGATTTTTTAGTAAACCATAAAGCGCAGGTTGCATTAAAGGATGGCTCTAAAATTTGGGCAACGTATATGTTTACTGTGGATTGGTATAGTAATCCTTATAGTGATGAACCATCTGATTATAAATGCGGTCATATCTTTAAAGCGGAAGATGGTTATTTATTATGTCAGCCAAACAATAGAGTGTTCTGGAAAGACAGCAATTGGATTACCAAAAAAATGACCGAAGATTTAAAGCAGTTTAAGGTAGATACTGAACTACCTTCTGTAGAGAATCAATCCGACAGATGGGTAACAGAAGATACTAATTCGTTTTATTACAATATCATACAGAACAAATGAAACATCTTAAACAAGAGTTAACTGACAAAGAAGCAAACGATATATTAAACAACTTAGATTACCAGAATCATTTTCAAAGGTTAAGAGACGCTTTATTAATGTTGTGCGACAACAATATCATAACTAATATTGAATACATACGCCTTTGTGAAAGAGTTATGCTAACTGAACGTAAAGGAGAAAGGATTTATCCTATAAACAACGAGGAAGGAGACTAGATAATAGATTACATTTTAATAATGTAATAATCCTCCTCTAAAAAATCGGGGTTACTTTTTAAAACTAACATTCCCACTAAATGAGATAAATGAAAGGCTAATGGTCTTTCATTTTCTTTTGTACACATACGGTACACGATATCAGATTCTATGAAGTAATTTTCTACTCCAGATTCTGCTTCTATACAGCATCTAATCATTAGTTCTGCGTATGTTGTAATTTCTCCGTTATTAAACTTGTCACATGCAAGTATTACTTTTTCTTTTAATGTCATAGTATTATTATTAATCCTTGATTACCCCAAACTTTAGTTGCTGTTATTTTCCATACCGCAGAATCATCTATACCGAATGAATCCATTTCTGCTTTACAGAGATTATCTAAGTCAGGCTTCTGCTGATGTTTAGTGTAAAGGTACTCTTGTTTCTTTTTCTTACTCCAAGAATCAGCCATTGGAATAACAAATAAAATATTGAGTTCATTCTCTAGCTTGTAATTAGCGTTCTTGCATAGGTAGGTGAACTTATTTTTAAATGCAAAGTATTTAGATACAGCCTTACGCTGCCTTTGTTTTGGATTTTTATGGTTAGGGTCAGTTTTCCAGACATCGCTTCTTGTCATTCTAACTGCTCCCATAGGGTCAATGAAGAATATGTGCCTTACTTTATCATAGCCTAAGCTACTTAGTAAATCAGAAAACTTTTTTGGTTCGCTGATTGAATCCTTTGAGTTAATTTCCATCAGATAGCATTGTTATTTGTTTAGCAAAATGCTTGTATGCGTTTTTCTTATTTAATGCAGAGCAGTATAAGAAACCATCTTGATAATCTACTTTTACATGCTGCTCACTAGGTTTTAAGTCATTTCCTAATACTACATCTGTTTTGTGTTTAGCTAACTCAACCTTTTCTACAATCAAAGTATCAATATCCATCTTCCAGAGCTTATGGCTTCTACCTAATAAAATAGAGAATATTTTAGTATGCTTTTTCTCAACCTCCTTCTGATTTACAATAGAAATGTTGTCTTTGCTACTAATTTCCGTTTCTTTCATATCTTTGTATTTATTTATGTCTGAGCCAAAATACAAAAATTTAGATAAGTACGAAGATGCAGAAAGTAATTTTGCTAAGAAAAAAGATTTAATAAATCATAGAGCAGCAATAGGTATTGCTATATCCGCATCTTCTCTTATTGAATCATATAAGATTAACTATTTAGACAATACAGAGTTTCTGATAAGGTATAGTGGGCTAAACGTAAAGAAGTATTCTCAGAAATTAAAATCACTTGGCTTTAGAAGTTATAAAAGTGTTAAGTGGGGATTAGATAAAAAGACAACACTAGGTTTTGACTTAATGCATTTCGCAGGGCTTGCCACAGTATTCAGACTTCCTATTTCGTTTCTAATCAACTTTAACTTTAATGAGTACGACCTAGAAGTTTTAATAGAAAAGTTAGTTGACTTTAAATGTCATAAGAACTGCTTTGCTGCTGACAGAAAACCTAAGTCAGCTAAGAAAGAACCATTCGCAATAAGCAAAACAGAAAACATAAGAAAAGCAATGGTAAGAAACAACGCAAGAAAGAAAGGCAATAACCCTAAACTTATGGTTAATGTTTATAATGTAATATCAAAATAAATAGATAAATATGGGATTTGTAAAAGGACAATGGAGGTACGTTCCAGTGCCTACCTTTAAAACCAAAGAGGAGGCTGTAAAGTATTGGATTAGAGAAGAAAAACGTTGGGTAGATGGATACGATGGTATGTGTGGCATGTTTTATAAGTACCTCACTCAATACAAAATATTAAACAGAACAACGGGGGAGATTGCCCCACCTGACTACAGAGAGGTTGACCACGAAGAAGTGTTTCCGCTAATAGAACAAACATTAAGCGATAACAAAGATTTCTTAGGTTTTACCCAAAGAGGTTTTGCTAAGTCAACTATATTCGGTGGGTTTGTGCCAATAGAAACTGCAATAAGGTTTCCCAATAGTACAACAATCATTACTGCAGATACAATGGATAATATCAAGGTTGTATTTGAGGAAAAGATTAAAACTCAATATGAACAGTTGCACGACCATATCAGACCTAAGATGTCAGCTAAGTGGCCAGCATTCAGTAACAAGACTATGCCTGTTATTCAATTTCAGAATAAAGTAAGGAATAAAAATGGCGTAGGATACATTTCAGAAGGGCTTGGTAGTATCATAAGAGGTATTGATACAGAAGCGCAAGACGGTGGTGCTAAAGTTGAAGGTAAGGGCGCTAAACTTCTATTGCTAGATGAGATATTTAAAAAGAAGTTCGCAGCAAGCACTCTATCTAAAGGTAGAGCATTAGTAAGAGATGGGATGCGTAAGAAAGGAAGTATCTTTATGGTAGGTTCGCTTTCTGACGCTTCTGCTGATGGATTAAGCACAGCAATAAGACTATGGGAAGATGCGGAAAAATTAGGTATAAACAAGATGTTTATCTCATCAGCAAGAGTAAATACAGAATACCAGTTATATGATTCAAATGGTAACTTAACAAATAACTACGTTTCTGTTTTAAACTCTAATGGAAAGATAGACGTTGAGAAGGGCAGAGAATGTATTTTGAATACAAGGAAGGAACTAGCTAAACTTTCTGACCCAACAATATTAATAGAGTATATATTACAGTATCCATTAGAGGTAGATGAACTTTTATCTGTCAATACAGATTCTTGGTGGTCTCCTGAGATTATTGCAAAGCAACGCGAACAAAGAAAGATTGTTGAAGTAGCTGTAAAGAAAAAAGATTATAGAGAATGCGAAATGCCGTCATTAGTTTACAGAGATAGAAACAATGATATAAAGCATGAGATATTAGAAAGTGCTTCACAAGCGAATGTTTTTTTATTTAGACTGCCACAACCAAATACAACTTATGGTTTTGGTAGTGACCCTATCCCTGGTACAACCCAAAACAAAGCAGGTTCAGATTGGATAACAACAATAAAGAACTTTGATACCAATCAATATGATGGATACTTAGTTTCTAGAGCTTATGACTTAGAGCCTATTATCAATCAGTTGATACTGTTACAAGAATGGTATAACAATGCTCAGAACTTAATCGAGAAAAATACCATTGGGGCAGCACTTGCAATATACAGACAAAAGAATGCTTTACATTTATTAGCTAAAACACCAAAACGATTTAGAGCTAAGACGTTACGGCATGTTGACTTTGGATTGAATAAGGATGCAAACACTTCTTCGTTACATCAAATGGTAACGTCTTACGTTAATGCTAATATCTATACTATATTTTCTGAAAGGTTTCACAAGGAGTTCTTAGATTTCCCTTACAAGAATACGGATTACATGTCGGCTATGGCAATGTGCGAATCATTACACGAAGATTATAACTCGAAGCCAGTCAGAGTTGTTCCAATACAAAAGCAAGAAATGATAATAGTGACAGATGCACAAGGCAGAAGAGTTAAGCAAATGTCAGGAGCAACACCATTTACAGCAAATGGAGGATGGGATTTTTCACAGATGTAAAAAAATTAGTAATAATTACTACTTTTGTAAAAAAATATAAATGGGATTAGCGAAAGATTTTTCATTTCCATGCGAAGCAGAGTATTCTGCTGGTAATGGTATTTGGAAAACTTCTATATGTTTGGGTGTGTTCAACAAAGGCTCAACAGTATGTGCTGGAATTGAGTTATTACAATATTGGCTTATTATAGACGAAGAAGGAAATTCAAAACAAATATTTAATTTAAAGCATGTTAGATTTATTAATTTCATCAATAAGACTTCCTGAACAGAATCTTTCAGATGCAGAAATTAAAAGTAAGTACGGCTCTATAAAGCAGTATGACTTATTAAACGCAAGATACTGGGCGCAGTTCTTTAATAGGCTAAATACAGTACCTTCTAATAAGACTACTGTTGGTAGGGGCGGCTCTGAAATGAATGAGATAATTGAGAATTTTACTTTCTTTCATGGTGTTCAACAAAACACAGAGTTTGCATATCTTCAGCAAATTATGACAGGCGGTAAATTAAGAGACGCTCAAACCCCCTTCATGCCTGGTCAAGAGATGCGCGGAATCGCTTTGTTTCTACAAGGTGTTTTCTTAGGTATTTCTTCTAACGCAAATCCACAAGTAAAAATTATCAATGAAGATATCAAGAATGAGATAGTACAAAATCTTAAACTTGTTGAGGTTCAAAGAATATTTGAAAAACAGTTAGCAGAACTTGAAAAGGTTGATAATGTTAAATTCGTAGCACCTGCAGACCCAAAGAAAACAACTGACGAAGTAGTAAAAACTTTATACAACAGAGTTTCTACAAACTTGCAAGTTGACTTTATGAAGATATTGAATTTCGTTCAAGAAAATTCAATGACACCATTTGATTATGTTAGAGCTTTCACTAATGCTATAGTTGGCAGAAGGGCAGTATTACATGTATCTAAAGATGGAACGTTTGAGATATTACCTCCAGAATCATACAGAAGCGTTTCTGCTAAGGATGATGATTTTGGTAAGTATGATATTGCTCGTATGTATTATGAGAGAATGCATAAGGATGATGTTATTAGATTTTATGGCCCAGATGGTTCGGTAAATAATAATCTAACTGCAGAAGAAGTTGACCAAATTAAAAATGAGCTATTCTTTGCTAATGAAAATTATCAAGGATATCAAGCATTTTTCAATTATCCTCTATACTCAGCAAATGACCAGTTTATGTCGGTCTTAACTGTTTATTACTTTACAACATTAGACACAAGATTAAAGACAGGGAAAGATGCAGACGGAAATAAGAAGGTCTATAGAGTAAAGAAAAAAGAAAAAGGAAAGCCAGTAAGAGTTTTAAAGAAAGTAAAGATTGCAGCAAATATGTTTGTGCTTGAATCTGATATTGTAAAGGTTGTTGAGAATCCATATAAAAAAGGAAACTTAATTTTCCCTTTGATGCATGTTCAGCCTAACACTTATTACGGATACAATCAATGCCTATTTGATTCACTTAAAAATACTCAAAAGGAGCTTGATTCTATTAGATATAGAGTAAGAGAAAATTACACTATGGACTTAGGTGTGATACTAGCATTTAACGGTGCTAAGTTCAGAGACGGTATTACCCCAACAGAAATATACGAAGAATTAAAGGCAACAAGAATAACAGTATCTACAACAACAGGTAATGCGGAAGATGCAGTAGATAGAATGCCAATCATTGAAATGCAGAACGCTTCTTTGATGAAAGATATTCAAGAGTATCTAAGCCTATTAAATTCAATGAAAGCTACCATAAGTGAGATATCAAATATCAATTCTTTGGTAATGGGTACTCCTACTGAATATGTATCCTATAAGACACAAGTAAATTCTTCGCAATTAGCAACTAACTCAATTCAGACTATAATGGATTCTGTGTTACAGCTATTTGCTGATGCAGCGTTCTTATCTGTAGAGTATATAAAAGAGTTAATTATATCTGAACCTGATAATCCATTATGGCAAAACTTACTTGGCGAGGAAGGTGTAAATAGAATGCTTGATTTAAAAGATAAAACTTTTGCATCATTCCTACTTTCTATTACTAGAAAATCAATTATTGACCCTCAAAGGAAGCAAAGAATTATGGCTGCCTTAGATAACTTAATGAATACTGGTAAAATTGATTTTGAAGATTGGTTAAATTCTGAAAATGCAACTATAATGTCAGAGTTACAAGATGTTGCCAAATACTCAGTTGACAAAAAACGCAGACAAGAAGAGATTATGGCTAAGTTCCAAGCTGAAATGCAACAGAACAATGCTGTTATTGCTGCTGATGCAACAGTTCAAAAACAAGTTATAGATACGCAAGGAGCTAATCAAAGAAACTCTAAAGACAATATCAGCAACATTGTAAATACAATGATGAGAGAAGGAAAAAGCGAGGAGCAGATAGCTGAGTTTTTACAAGGGCTAGGAGGAGGAGTGGAGCAAAGCATGCCACAACAAGGAGCGCCTCAACAACAAATGCCACAAGAACAACAGATGCCTCCTGAAATGATGCAATAAAAATAAATTTGTACACATAAATAAATAAACACTAATTTTGCAGTAGTTATGACAACTGAAACAACAGAAACACAAACAGAAACAAAACCAACAGAAGTAGTTGCAGAAACTACTATTGAAAATGAGCCTATTGTAGAAAATGTAGGTGAAGAGATTAAGGAAGAAGTTATCGTTGATAACGAAGATGATTACGGCTGGCATCAAAAACCAAAAGTAGTAAACGAAAAACCAAGCAGCGAAACACCTGCGGCTGTAGATAATAAAAGTGAAGTTGCTGCTTTGACTACTGAATTAAATTCAGCAAAAAATACAATAGCAGAACTAACAGCTAAGTTAGCTCAGTTTGAATCAGTAAAAAATAATCCGTTCATTGAATCGTGGCACGATTACGCTATTTCAACTACAACTCCTGAAATTGGAGATTTCTTGAAACAAATTGGAGCAATATCCGTAACTGCCCAACTAGATGATGAAACAAAAGTTAAAAAGTTTTTTGAATTAAAAGCTAAAGAACTTAATATTTCTGATTCTGACTTAGAGGAAGCGATTGATGAGCAATATCATAATTACTTAAATGAAGGCACTTTCAAAAGAGCATCTGTTAAAAAAGAAGCAGAAGAATATTTGAAGTCCTTAGAAAATAATAAGGTTTCCGAAATTCAAAACAAATGGAAACAAAATAACGACAATACAATCAAAAGCAATCATGAATGGGTAAACAGGCAGACAGCTATGTTTAATGAGTTCTTGGAAGTGGTGATTAAGAAAGGTCGTTTTAATGGAAGGGCTGTTGACGCAGCGTGGGGAAAAAGAATACAGGATTATGCATTTACTTCTAACGGAGATATTTTCAATCCTAACTATGTTCAGTACACCGAAGAAGGTGATATGCTTATTCCCGACCTAGTTGAAGCAGCCGATTTTTTTGTCAATAGAAAAGAGCTGAAAAAGAAATCTGAAAATAAGATTGAAGCAGCTAAAGCAGAAAAGATTGAAGATAAAGCAATTGAATCGCATAAAGCCGCAATTGCCGCAGAAAAAGTCGGATTTACATCTACTGACGAAGAAGAACGAAAATATCAGGAGGCTAAGAAAAAGTTCTCTGGACAACTTTAATTAACAATTTAAAAATCTCAAAAAATGAGCGCAATTAATCAAATTTATACTAAAGGCAGTTTACTGAAAGAAGTAAACATCGCTGGACTAGTAAGAAATGACGTTGTTGACGGTATCGTTACACAAGGTCAAGCATCATGGGTTATTCAAAAACTTATCGAAGAAACTAATCGTAAGTTCGAGAGTAACGGTACAGGAAATAAAATCCTTACCACTTACAAAACAGAAGTTGCATACGAAGGAGACCCGACTATTAAAGGTCAGATTTCTTCTGTTGCTACTCTAAGCGGAGGTCTAGTACAAATCAACTTTTCTGATTCTAATTTAAACAGTTTCAGAAATGATGATAACGTAGATTTAAAATGGAATGGTAATCAAGCAAGAGTTGTTGAAGCAGGTCAAGGTTTCATCAAAGTTGGACAAGCACAAGGTTTTACTGCACCAGTTGCAGCAGACTTTACAGCAGGTAAATTGCTTATCGCAAGAACACGTGCAATTGGTATGAGAGGTACTAAATCTCCTGCAGGTTTAAATCCTGTGCCAAATGTTCGTTACAACTACTGCTCAATCATTGATGACGCTAATCAAACTAACGTGTTCGATAGCTTAAATCAAACTGTATTGTCTCAAGCAACTGATTATATTTCAATTGCAGGTGTTAAGAAAATGTTACAACGTTTCTTTAACTACCAAACTATGACAATGTTCACTTCTAAGGCGGTTGACCCTGCTTCTAACGGGTATACTTTCTCTGCTGCAAGTGGTATTGATGAGCAAATTTCTGTTGGTGGTAACACTTACACAATGAACACTGCATTGACTAAAGCTGACTTAATTTCTAAATTAAGAATGTGGATGGTTTCTAACATTGGTTCTGACCCTAAGAATAGAGTTATCTTAACAGGTTCAATTGGTTTCCAACAAATCTCTGACTTCTTTCAAGAATTAATTAAGTACGATGGACAAATTGCATTATCTTTCACTGATGGTACTTCTATCAATGGTTTGAATGCAACTAGAATATTTGTACCAGGTTTTGAAATGATTCAGTTTGTTAAATGGCCAATGTTGGATTTAGATTCACAAGGTGAGCGTTCTTCATTACCAGGCTTTACAAATTTACCTAAGACATCAGGAGATTTCTATTGCTTAGATTTTACGCCTGTTACTTATGAGACAAGCGGAATGATGGGGCCAGCTTTCCAAAAATACTACTTGAAGTCTAAGTATTTCTATGCTTACAATCAAGGTATCGTAGCTATGGATTCTTTAGGAACTTCATTAACTAATGCTCTACCATTAACTGAGGAAAACTTACAAATCACTTCTACTGATGCTGATTTTAGTAATTTCCGTGTTGTTTCTGCTTGCGGTATGAATGTTATGAATCCTACTGCACACATGATTCTTAGAAATAACGCATAGTCTTTAATTAACATTTAAAAAAAAGGAGGAAATAACTCATGTCAAAAAATATTAGTGAAAAAATCAAAGTCATAGGCACACTTCAGGCAAGTGGTGCAGATGTGGCAACAACAGCAGGTATTGTACAAATTACAGGAGTTGACCCAATCCCTGTAAGAGGTGTAATTTCTGCTCAACCGATAGCAACATCTGCAGGTAAAGCAGTTGCTTATACCATTACTGCGGCTGCGGCTGTTACAGGTTCTACACTCTACACAGGTTCTATCCAAGTCTTAGTTGAGGGGATTAATTATTTATTCCCCTTTAATTATACTACACCTGCTTCTGCTCCAAGTGACACTAACTTCTATCTTGCAATTAAAAATATAATTCAAGGTGGAATTGATGGTGGTTCTTTAGTAGGTAGCGTAGCTTCTAGTTCTGGAGGTACAGTTTACACTGCGCCATTATCTAGCGGTGTTGCTTTAGTAAATGTTGATGCAACATTATCTGTTGCAGTAGGAGCTACTACTCTAACTGCTGCAGGTTCTTCTGCTACACCTGCTTCTCCTCGCGTTTTAACAGCAGGGGCTGCTCATGGTTTAACACTTGGTAAAGTTTACTCATTTACAATTAGTGGAGTAACAGGTGCAGGTAATGCGGATTTAAACAGAACATTGTTTGGTATTCCGTTAAACACTACTGATATCACTTTGTTAGATACGTCTAATACAGGTGCTACAGTTACAACTTCTGCTGTAATTACAGTAAATCCTATTGGCGCTCAAACATGGGCTGAACAGTTACAAGGAATTACTAACTATTCTGCTGCAAATGCTTATGTTGGAGCTTATCTTCAATATGAAACAAATGCAGACGTAGAAGCAGGAGTAGTTGTAAATCAGTTGATTTTTGCTGATGCTACAAATAATAGTGTTGCTAATGTTGCTGCATTTATTTTAGCATTGAACAATCAAACTGCTGACATACTTTAGTTCTAATTAATCAATTAAATGCTCGATAATATTTAGGTATTGTCGAGCATTTTTTTATAATTTTGTAAAATAATAATTAAAAATAGAAAAATGAACACAGCTAAAAAAAGCGAATTAGTAATCAGACCAACAAACCTTGAAAAGTTAGATGGTGGGAAATTAATGCTTGACACAAGTTACTACATCGAGAAAGACAATAAAAGATTCAAGAGATATCTAAGTGATACATTGGCTGTTATTGAAATTGATGAACGTAGCGAAAGAGAAAAAGAAAGAAATGGTGTTATTCCAATACCTAAGTTTGACGCTTACTTTGACAAGGAAAATGGATACTGCATCAATATTCCTTTAATGAATGGCGTAAACAGAGAAAATGTCATCAACTGGGCTAAAGGTCATAAAGATTCATTGACAGATATCTTGCTTATCACAAACGATAGGCAAGCAAATACTCAATTTGTATTTACTATAACTGATGAGGTTGTAGCTAATTCAAATAAAGTAAACAAAGAAATGGCTGAAATTTATTCAAGATTTAGCTTGTTAGAGGAATCTCAAAAACAAACTGTATCGTTAAATTTTGGTGTTAGTCCATTTGATTTGGATGAAGAAGAATTAACAAATGTTCTTGTAAGTTTCAGCAATGGGATAATTACTCAAAATGCTGATAACAGAAAAGAGTTCTTAGAAGGATTTGATAAGATGTTTGACCAGTTGAAGGTTAACATTAAAGCAGGTGTTTTATACAATTGCATTAAGAAAGATGAATTTAATGTATTCACTTTGGAGGGAACTGTATTAGGGCGTTCAGAGAATGAAGTTTATTCTGTTCTAACTGTAAGAGAAGATTTACGTTCTCAGTTAAAAAGAGACCTAGTTAGACTTGGGAAGTATATCGAAACAAGTGATGAATCTACAAAGTCTCAATTTGCAAAGGAGAAGGAAGATAAAAAGAAGTCTATCTCTGATAAGGAGAAGGCGCTTAAAATCGAGACTGCATAAAAATAATTTCATAGTTTTTTTAATTTTTAAGAAAAGGGTAAATGTCAAAGTTTATCCTTTTTTTTATTTTTGATATTTAAGTTGTTTATATTACTATTTTTGCATTATGGCATTCACAGGTTTTAATTTTAAAGAAAGTTTTGACAGAAGGATTGACAAGTCTTTTTCTGACTATTACAACTTTGACCAAGAAAGGGATTTTTATAAGAGAATAGTACAGATAGCTTTAGATAGAAAATATCAAACGGCTGTTGAGCAAAAGAAGTTTGACGAGTTAAGAGGTGTATTAGGAGGCAACGTAACTGTTCCTTTAAATTCAACGGGTAAAGTATTTTTACAGCCAATAGCAATTACAAACTTTAACTTTACAACAGGAGTTATAACAACAGCTTTTCCGCACAATGCTTTAGTTGGTTCTATAATAACTTATTCTATTCAAGGCAATACAACTTTATTTAGTGGCTCTATTGCTGCTACTGCCGTAACTGATAATACTATTACAATTGCTGTAACATCGCCAACAGAGACATTTGTAAGTGGGCAGTTAACAACGATTGGAACTATAACAGATTACATGCATTTGTTTAGCGCAAAAGTAACTTATAATATACCTAGTATTTTTGAACTTGAAGGGGTGCAGTCTGATACAAGTAAAATTATAATTGTATTTAATAGACGTACAAATTACAGAGACGGTCAAGAAGTAATTATAAGCGGTGTATTGGGTGCTACGAATGCTAATGGTACAAGATATCTAAGACAAGTAGGAACAAGAAGATTTCAGTTATATGCCGATAAAAACTTATTGATTCCAGTTGTAGGAAACAATGTTTATTTATCTGGCGGTGCAGTTTCTATTGTTTATACTTCAAAAGAAATATTTCAAGAGAAGTCAGACCAAATTAATTACATTGATGAAGCTGATTATAGGTTTCCAAGATTTAAAATACAGAGCAACGCAATTGTATTTGAACCTGCCGAAAATATTATATCTACTGAACTCAATTATATGACTTTACCTAAAGTAAGTATTGACCCAGAGAATAATGAAACAGATTTATTGCTTTATTATCCTGAAGGAATGATACAATATTTTATTGATTTTGGAGCGCAGTTGTTTGACTTAGAAACAAGAAACCCACAAGGTTATAATTTAGATGGCAACCAAGTAGTAACTAACCCTTAATTAAGATGACAATATTAGAAGCGGTACAAGTAATAGCAGGGTGGAGAATTGGAGGAGGTATCTATACAGACGAGAGCGCAGCAAATAATCAATTACTAATGATTAATATGCTAAATACTGCAAGTAGGGCTGTGTTGAGACAATACTATATTCAAACACGTAAAATTCCGCAAATAGCATATCAAACGTTTGACGTTATCCCTAACTGGACAAACGAAGAATGTGTTTCATTTACAGCGATATTACCAAGTGGAGTAATGAATTTTCCTCCGCCTCAATTAAACGGATGGGATGCATTATATTTAAAATGTGATACATCAAGTCCATTAACTGAAATTGAGAGCGTACAGCAGCTAAGAGGATACGCAAGACATAAGTATGGTTCTATAATGCAAACCAATGGTGAGTATTTTGTAGATGGAGTAAATATTGAGGGTAGATTAAAGGCAGGAGTTAAGAGTACAGATATGGAAGGTAGAGCAGTTTTATCAGAACCTCATCTAGTTCCTTCCTTCTCTTGGGAAAAAGACCAGTATCCATTCCCTGATGATATGATGGGTGAAGTAAAATTATATCTTGAAAAAGAAAACTTCAGAAGCAATCAAAAACCTTCTGACCAATTATCAAACTCAAAAGTAGATACAGATGGAATCGCAACAAGATAACAATGGGTATAGAAATCTTTCTGATGCTATTTTTGAAGCTAAAAGAAAGTTAGGTATATCTCAGACTACCATACATGATAAAGATTTGTCTATAATGGCTCAAAGGGCTTTGTTAAGGATGAATAATTTATCTTCATTGCAGATTAATAATATGGAGTTAGATGTTGTCGAGGGTATTGCTACACTTCCTTCTGACTGCTTAAAGTTTATTTCATTAAGATACTGCGGTACAGATGGTGTTGCTTTTGGTGCTTATGTTTCTGATTTCGCATACTTAAACGAATGCGGATGCGGAATAAATGGTATCAATCAATCCTACAATGGGATTGCAATGATTAATGATAATACAATAACCTTTAAGGATATTGAAAATGCTCCTGATAGAATCAGAATTGCATACAGAGGAAGAACAGTTAGCGAAGATGGTTTTATCTTAATCAGAAATCATGTTGTTGAGGCTGTTTCAATGTATCTATGCTGGCAGTTTGCAGAAGAAAATAGTCATTTACCTACTTACGGCAACAAGTATCAATATTATGAAAGACAATGGATTGCGCTATCTAACAGAGTAATATCTTTAGACGCAAGAGAATCGTTTAATAATAACTTTGCTGCAATGGTTTCTATATCTCACCCAAGAATAATTTCTCTATAAAGTGGCTACACCAATAAATAACCTTTCCGTAAAAGTTAACAAAACTACATTAGGTAAGTTAAATACTGATACTGTTTATGAGGATTTAAGCGGTGGAGATTACCCTAATAGAGTTAACGTTGAATTTAACAACGATGCTGACTTTGCTGATGATACTCCTACGTGGGGACATAAAAATGTAGTTGAAATTCCTGATGTACAAATAAGAAATCAAAAATTAAGAATTTATGTTAATTCAAATGCAAGTAGTATTGAATTAAAATTTTATAATCAAAATAACGTATTAATAAATACAGGATTAGATAATACTATTGGAGGTTTAGCTGAGAATAAGCAAGCGATTATAAATATTCTTAATAACTTCAGTTATCCATTTAGTTTTAATCTATATGATGATTCTATTAATTACTTAGATGTATCAGTTAGTTTTTTTTATAGTGATTATTCATTTTCTATTTTAGATGACTTAGGAACTATTTGGGATACTGATATTCTTTTTGAAGCAATAGATTTAACTTGTGCAGGGACATTAATTTGTCATGGGAAAAGAGATTACAACGGAAATACATTTCAAACGCATACAACGCAAGACAAGCTGCCTGAGATATTAAATATTGTATCATTACAATTATTTAATGATGGAATTAGATTACAAATATTTAATCATGGTTTAATTACTAATGAAGCTATAACTGTTGCAAATATTATTACTGCTCCATTTATAGATTTGAATGGAACATGGACAGTAACAGTAATAAATGATGACATTTTCTTTTTAAATGGAACAATAGCTTTGCCTTCACCTCAGCCACCTATTAATATTAGTGGTAATATTATTACAAATCCATACGGTTATGGTCAAGTTGGTGTATTGAGATATTTACCAGATTCAGATAGTTACCAATATGTTAGATTAATTGGCAGCAAGCAGTTTAATTTTAACACACAAAAGCAAACAGAGCTTCCTGTTAGTTTTGCTAATGGAAGAATATCAATAAACATTACTGATAACTACAACAGACCATATACAATTTATAATAAAGGAGCTTTCTTTCAAGATTCTGCTGTTAAAGTTTTCAACCCTACTAATGGGATTTATTCTTACGCTAATTTAAAGGAGCAAATTGTAACACAAATAAATTTTAATAACTATACAGTTTCTTTTACAAGACAACTGCAAACAGGTGGTTCTTTATTGCCAGGAAATAAGAGGTATGCTGTAAACTTTGTAACTGAAGCAGGAACAATAAGTGAGCTTTCTCAACTTACCAATATAGTAAGTGTTTACAGGGCTATTTATGAAGATGCTCCTTTTGATAAAATATCTGGAACTGTTGCACAAACAGCAAAGATAAATGTTATCAATGTAACAGGAATAAGACCTTCTGTTTTTAAATATATTCAACTTGTTTGTTTTGAATATTCTAGCGATAATAATAATCAACCATCTATAAATTCTTATATAGTAGGAAAAGAATTATTATTGTCAGACCAAACAAGTATTGAATTACAGCATACAGGAAATGAGTTATACAGATTCTTTGATGCTGAATTAGCAAATCAAATTCAGCCAGATTTTTTAAGAGTTGGCTCTGCTGATTTAATTGCCAATAGATTAGTTTATGGAAATGTAACAACATCGCAAGCACTTGATTTTAGCGAATGGACAAAAACATTTAATTATTCAATTATTAAAAAACCGATTTCTGGCAGTTATGGAACTCAAACATTCTATGAGTTTTACGATGTAAATAATATAAATACAACAACAAGTTTTTGTCCTTTTGAATGGGAAAGATTTTACGTTGTTATTGAACTATTAAATGGTAAATTAACACAAGGATTCTTTACTGCTGATATTAGATTTGTAACCCAAGATGACTTTACAGCAAATACGGAATATCAATTTTTAGATACAAATGGTTCTGCTGCACGAAGGAATTTTCAATTTGATGATTTTACAGATTACAGTTTAATGACCACTGATAATTTCTATTTCCAGTTAGGTGTAAAATTTTCAAATATAAATTGGGATTACCTTATTGATGGAGTGCCAGTAAGGAATTTAGTTAAACGAATTAGAATACATAAATGCCAAACTGTTAAAGAGGTGTTGACAACAGGGTATATACACCTAAGTCAACCTTTAACAATAGGTTTATCAACAGGTGTTCCCCCAATAAATTCATTTAGAGATAACACAGTAATTGATAGAAGCCCATTAGGAGATAATTATACACAAATTGATAATTCTCCTAACGTAAGAAGGTTTGGCTCTTTCTATTCAACTGACGTTTGGCTTGGTGAACAAGAGTATGAGTTTTTATTAGGGGATAAAATTATAAATTACGGCCAATTAAATGTTGTTGACCAAACACAAAGAAGTGTCCCTGATGGAACAACTGGAGCTAACTGGTATATCTTTGGTTCAACATCAATGACAAACCAAGTCCAATTAGAAAATATATTAGATTCTAAATTAATACAAGCAGGAAAAACAGGTGTGTTAAATACCCCAACAACACTCACTTTCTCTTATACTAAAAGAAAATTTTCAGATATTAGTAGTGGATTTCAAGCAACAAGTAATGTTTGTTTTTTTGAAAATGACATAAATAATGTTTCGCCTACTAATGAAGATTTTGGTATTTATCAAGGAGCTATATTAAGATTTAGAGTAGAAAAATTTGGAGCAATAAATCAACAGAACATTCTTGAAGATTTAAACGCTGTAATATCTGTAAATGAAATAGAAGTAGATGCTTTTGGTGGAAATTGTTTTATTCAGCAAATGCAGTTTAAGCAGTCTGCTATTTTAACAAGTACTGTTTCTGAACTTAACAATCTAGGCAGAGGTTATAACATAATTTCTTGCAATTATGCAAACTCTAATTTAAGATTTTGGGATACAACTGCACAAGGAGCTGTATTTCCTGTTTCAACACAAAGTTTTTTAGATTGGTTAAATACTAATTTTTTCGACCAACAAGGATATTCTTCCCAATATAATATTCAAAACAATATTCAGTCAAGAGCAGTATTTGATGCTAACCTTGAAACAACAAGTGAGTTAATAACAAGAAAATACTATTCTCAAATAAATCTTATAAACTCTATATCTGACCAAAACAGGGTATTTATGCCATTAGATTTTGCTGATAACATGAATACTTACGGTGAGATATCTTTGGTTGCTAATATCAATGATGAGCTATTTACTTTTCAGCAGAACTCAACTACTAGAGAATTTTTTAATTCAGAAGGTAGGTTATCAACTGTTGAAGATGGAACTGTAGCTATTGGTGATGGAAGTGTATTAAGCAGAAGAGGTTTAAGATTAAGTGCTTTTGGAACTAATCATAGATGGACGTTTGTAAAAGGTTTATCTGATTCTGGGAAAGAAAATGCTTATTGGTTTAATATTGACTTTCATGCAATAATGCGTTTTGGTCAAGACGGAACAGTTAATCTTTCTGAAAGAGGAATGATGAAAACATTCTTACGTCAAAATACAAGGTTTGTAAGAAATAAATTTACACCTGCACACGACCAAGGAGCGCATGCTATATGGGACGATAGAGGAAAGAACTATATCTTAACAGTAAGGGCTTGGAAAGATTCAACTGATTGGAGTTCTGATTCTGTTAATTATGTAGTTGGACAAACAGTTTTATTGGGACAACTTTGGGGTGTACCAATAATGTACGAATGCATCTTAAATAATGTTTCAAGCAGTGATAATTCTCCAACGTCAGCAAACGCAAGTACCTACTGGATTAAAAGAGAATTTACCGATAATAACTATTACAATTTATTCACCCTTGTTTATAACGAAAAGAAAAATGCATTCTCACACTATTACACCTTCTTCCCTAAAATTTACATCAACAACCTCGATAGGTACTTGTCTTACGACCCTATTACCGCAAACCAAAATAAACTTTATCTACATAGAGAAGATAGCGTAAACCCATTAGTGTTTTATGATGTTGAACACGAAGGAGTAACTGAATATGTAATTAACATAGAAAATACTTTAGTTAAAAAGTATTCTGCTATTGCCTATTCTTCATTGTTAAAACCGTATAAGGCTGAGTTTCAAACTTTATTTATATCCAACAATGGACTTCAAGATAGGTATAGCAATTTAGATAGAACAGATTTTAATATGAGAGAGAGTAATGCTTTTTCTCCTATTAAACAAAATTCAGATACAGCTCCAATGGTAGGACAGTGGTTATTGATACGAACTTTCTTTAAGGCAAGAGAGCAGCAGAAAATAAGTGATACAATTACTTCATTAAGATTTACGCAGCGTAATAATAAAAATGCTTAATTTTACAAAAAATAATAAAGGATATGTCATTGTACGGTGATAATAAACCAGGGGGTAAGTCATTTTATAACCCACAAGGTCAAGATGATACTTATACAGGAGAACCTGTACAACCAACTGTTGGTCAGGAAATGTATGGTTATGGCTACAATAACCAAATGGGAGCTTTGCCAAATATTTACGGCACATCAGCTTATCCTAATGGATTCGCTACTTCTTGGAATGCATATCAACAGCAAACTGCAGGAAATAATAGTGTTGCTCCACCAGCAGGAGCAGGAACAGCAACCGCAGGGGGTTCAATGAATCCTGCAAAAGGCGCTTTAGGTGCTATTCAAATAGTTGGTGGACTTATACAAGCAGATAAACTTTCTAAACAAGCTATTCCACAATACGGAGCAACAGCAGATTTAGAAGGTGCAAAAGCAAGAGCAGGTGAAAGAGCAAAAAGAGGGTTTACAACACAGCAAGTAGGAGCTTTTCAACAAGACTTAGCAAGAACATTAAATACTGATTTTCAAAATTCTGTTAATCAGTCTGGAGGAAATTTAGCTACTGCATTGAGCGCTCGTAATATGGGAGCAAGATTAAGAACATTAAATAGTTTCGCTGCTGCTAATGCAACTCAACAAGCGCAGAACATAGCACAAGACAATGCTTTGATTGCCCAGATGCAGTCTATTAAAAATATGAATGACCAGTATGCTATTCAGCGCAGACAAGCACAAGAGCAAGCGGCAGGAGCAGCAATTAAAACAGGAACAGAAAATTTAGCAAGTTCATTTGATTTAGGACAAGCAGCAAAAATGTTAGCAGCAGGATAAAATTATGGCAGTAAACCCAGGAACATCATTAGCGTTAGGAATAGGACTAACGGGAAAGCCCGAAAGTATGGCGCGTTTTGTGCAGTTAAGGGCGCAAGGTCAGGCTGCTGCCAAAAAAGCAAAGCAAGATAAAATAGATGCTGAAAATGAAGGTATAAGAAAACAGTTAGCTTCATTAGGAGGCGATGCTACATTACCTGTTTTTAGAGAGCAAATAATGAAGGAGAAAGCTGATTTATTAAGGCAACTTTCTAACGGGGTTGCTAATGTAGATTATAATGCAGCAACAGATTTAATTGAGAGATATAAGTCTAATTTAGGTAAATATGCAGACCAAACTAAACTTATTTATGCTGATAAAAATGATGCTAACTCTTATGCTAGACAAATACTTCAAACAGAGAAAGACCCTGCTAAGATAAGAGAAGCATTAAAAAATGATGCTGGAACATTTAAGTTCGATGATGGAAATATGAATGTCCTTTATGATGATTTTACTTATGTAAAGCCTACTGAGTATATTCAAAAAGCGTTTTCTGATGATAACTTATTCCAATCTCCAACAGAAGGTAAAGTAGAACGAATAAATAACCAAGTATATTCAAATCAAATTATCCCTGAAGAAAAAATTAATGTTGTAGTTGGTAATTCTTTTGCAGACAAAAACTTTAATCGTTCAATGGAATCAATGTTCCAAGAGCAAATAAGAGCGCAAGGTAAGCCAATTGACAGACAAGACCCTCAGTACCAAAAAGACTATACAGCATTCTTTGATAATTCAATGAGAGGGTTTGCTAGGTCATTAAAAAAGGCAACAGAAATTACGGAATCTGGAGGGAGTACTTTTAATATTAATACAGGAGGTGCAGGAACAGAAAGTGGTGTAGGCGGTATTTCTCCCGTTACGTTTAATATGAAAGTTAAACAATCAAAAGAAAATGTTGCTGGGGGAGGAAAAGCTATTGAGGTATTAAGTACAGGAGAGGAGAGGGGATTTAGTATACCTGTTGTTGAAAGCCAAACTGCAACAACACAAAATATGTTAGATTATAATGGGAACACAAAAGCAGATTTATCTGGTGTTCCAAAATTAAAATATGGTCAAGTTGCTGTAATGCCTTTTTACAAAAGAAACTTTATGGGTAGAAATACAACTACTGGAGAAGTAAAAGAAAGGCAAGTTGCAGGTAAGATTATATTCCCCGATAAATTAGAGCAAGAAGCTAAAGACGGCAATGTTGAATATAGACTTGTTGTAACAGGTGTCGGAGAGCTTCCTGCAGGTACAAGAAACCCAAGTGCAATAAAAGGAAGTGACGTAGATGGTATGTATGGAATAGACGTGACAAAAGCGGATAAAGATTACATAGAGATAATTAGACCATTGTCAGATGTTAAACAAGCTATTAATGGTAAATTTAGCAAGGCAGATAAACTTGCATTTTCAGAAAATGTTAAAGAGCTAGAACGCTATGCTGCTGAAAAACAAAGAGAAGCAGATGCAAAAAGAATAGGAGGGAAAAAAAAGCCTGCTGCTACAAAGACAAAAAGCGGATTTCCATCAAGTAATACAACAGATATAGAAGAGCGAAAAGCAAAAGCAGCAAAAACATTACAATAGCACTATAAAATATGCCAGAAGAAAATAATCCCCAACTTGCAGCCGAACAGGTTCAGAAATTACATACTGCATTATCGCAAGATGAAGTTTTTAAAGACCTAATTCCACAAGATTTAAGAGGCTTTGTAGATAAATACAAAAATCCAGAACAGATGACTAAACTTTATACTGCTTTATCTGAAGATGAAGTGTTTAAAGATTTGATTCCAAACACTTCCGAAGGCATGTATGATAAGTATGTTTTGGGAAAGCAGAAATCCGAACCAGCAAAAGAACCTTCAATTTCTTCGGTGTCACCATCACCATCGAATGGAGGCGTTGAGTTCGGATTAAATCAAACAGTTAAAGCTGAAGAGCCTCAGCCTGTAATATCAAAAAATGAAAGGATTCCAAAACCTTCTGAATATGCACCTAAGCAACAAGTTGTATCTCCATTTGCAGGTTTCAAACAATCTGCGGAAAGTTTACCAAAGAAAGAAAAGGTAGGAGAAGAAAGGTATGGTGGCATGATTGCCAAATTACGCAACGAGCAAGGCAAAGCATATCCTTCGTATGAAGCATTAAACAAAACTGTAAATGAGCAAGCAGCTTTTCTTAATCAGCAAAAGCCCGAAATAGATGCAATGGTTGAACAGGCAAATATTTTAGATAGAGACCAACAAGCAATTGTAAATAGTTATAAAAATGAAGTTGCTCAATTCAATGCTTTAAATAAACAAGTTGAAGAAGAATCTAAAAATCTTCAGCAAAGAATTGATGATGTAAATGTTCCTATAGAAACAAGACAAGAAATTCTTAATACTTTTAATAATAAAATTAAATTTTTAGAAGGAAAGAAACCACAATTACTTGAAGGAGAAAATATTGTAAATCAAATTTACAAAGATGCAAGTCTTAAAAATATTCCTGTAAAACAAAAGATTGACGCTTATAATACGATGCTTGGTAAGCATAAACAAGATATTGAAGAATTAGGTAAATTAGAACAGGTAGTCAATCAGAATCAAAAAGCGATAAATATTTTAAATGCTGGCTACAAAAGAAAAGGTGGGCAGTATGATAAAGAAATGGAAGTTATCTTTGATAAGCAACCATTTCTTGATAAAGCAACAGGAGTTTACAATGAATTTGCGACAAGTGTTTATAATACAGTTATCCCATCTATTGTTAGTACTGCTGGTGCTGTATTAAAAAGTACAGCGATAAATCCATTAGCAGCATTTAATCCAATAAATAATGCTGCAGGAGATGCATTGCTTGATTTAAGTGATAAGTTAGTAATAGATGCTGATAAAATAAATGCCGCTAGTGGTATTATGCCAACTTCTAAAAAAGCCGATACAAGAATTTACGATGAAATAAACCCGTACAACTTTGCAAGAGGAATGGGTAATCTTGCAGGTAGCATAGGTATGACAATGGCAGGAGGAGGAATTGCAGGTGTCGCTGGAGGTCAAGCTGCTGCTTTTTCTCAGATATATGGCAATAGTTATAAGGACGGAGTTAAAGCAGGACTAACTAATGACCAAGCAACTTTATACGCTTCTGCTATTGCTGCTCCTGCTGCTATTTTAGAAGAATTTGGAGTAAGTAAATTATTTGATTTGGCGGTAAGCAAGGGAGGAAAAAAAATACTTCAAGAAGCTATTCTTACTGAATTAAAAAAGAATGGTGGCAAAATGACTGCCAAAGAGATATTTGATTTTACCACTAAAAAAGTAACTCAAATTGTTTCTTCTGGTGTTGTTGAAGGAGGCGTTGAAGTAAGTCAAGGTGCTGCTGAATTTTTAACTAAGTTAGGAACAGAAGCGATTACTGATGCTGACTTTGAAGGCAACTTAGATATAGATGAGTTTAAGAAACAAGCCTATGAAAACTTTACTTTAGGTGTTGCAGGAGGTAGTGGAGCTGCTATTGGGATTCAAACTAGTCCACAAGCAATAAATACAGTTGCTGCCGAAGCATTAACTTCTCCTGAGAAAATGCAAGATTTTAAAGATAATCTACAATCATTGCGTATAAATGGAAAAATAAATGAAGAGGGATATGCTGCTGCTAATGTCGCTTTAGACAATGCTATTAACGTAAGTAAAACAGTTCCTCCGACAATTACTGATGTTGATGAACGTAAAACTGCTATTGATTTAATTCAAAAACGAGATGAACTTACAAAGCAGTTAGAAGGTATAGACCCCGATTTAGCTGCACCGATAACAGAGGAATTGAAAACTGTTAAAAGCCAATTACAAGATTTAGCGAAAGGTATCAAACCACAAATTTCAGAACAACAATCAAACGAGTTTAATAAGCAAGAAGAAGAAAAGGTTGCACAAGAAAACGCTAAAAAAGAACAAGCGGCAGCAGAGGTAAAAAGTAAATCCGAAATTGATGTTATTTTACCGAACATATCTACGCCACAAGTTGCTTCTATTGAAACCGATATTGCAGCGAATAAACCTATAAACGCAAACGTATTACAAACCGAAATAAACAATTTATACAATCAGTTAGATGCGATTGATAACAATAATAATTTAACTGAACAAGATAAAGTTGAGTTATCTAATATCGTTGAAGAAACAATAAACAAATTTGAATCTTATGACAACACAACAGAAACTAAAACTGTTACAGTTACCGAAAGAAAAGCAGTCGTTAGTCCTAAACAAGATGCGCGAAAAATTAGAACAGTCGAAGATGCCCAGAAAAATTCTGTCGGAAAGAAAGGCATCAAAATTCAGCCAAATGGAAAACGAGTAGTAATAAAATCTGTTTCGGAAGGTGATATACCTATTGAATCAAGTGTATTTGTTGTAAAAGATAATAACGATACAATAGTAGGATATGGTTATCAATTAAAAGATGGAAGCGAAATATTTATTGAAGATGCTGGGGCAGGTGTTGATATTGCTTTATTACAAAAAAATGAATTTGAAGGAGTGCCTCCTCAATTAATGGAGGTAGTATTCAATGAATCTATAAATGAAGTAGAACAAGAAGTAACAACAAAGGCAGCCCAACCTCTTACCGAAAAGCAAGCTAAAGAAAAAGAAGTATTAGAAGAAAATTTAACCCCAAAAGAAACACAAAATGAAACCACAGGAAAACAACCAGTCGCAGGAAACAGACTTTTCAATAAGCCAATCGAGGCTGCGAAGAAAATTGCTGACAGATATTTCAAAGCAGCGTTTGGAACTACAAGACCTAATTTTGAAGGAACAAGAAAACTCGACAAAGAAAGAGCAAAAAGGATAGCCACTGCTTACCAAAATATGAAGAATGACCCTAATAATCCAAAGGTCAAAGCTGCATACGAAGCAATGGTAAAAGAAACTATAGCACAATATGAAGAAATATTAAAAGATGGTTATTTCATTGAGGTAAATAATAAAGAAGCATACGCTAATTCAGAAGAAATGATTGAAGATTTGCGAAATAACAAACGCATGAAAATCTTCTCTACTGAATCTGGATACGGTGATTCTCCAATAACAAAAAAACAGCGAAGAGAAAATCCATTATTAAGAGATAGCGGATTTAAAGATAATAATGGAGTTCCGTTATTAAATAACGATATATTTCGTGCAGTACATGATTTCTTTGGACATGCAGAATTAGGTAATTCATTTGGTGCGTTAGGAGAAGAAAATGCATGGAATGTGCATTCAAGAATGTATTCTCCACTTGCAAGACAAGCTGTAACATCAGAAACACGTGGACAAAATTCTTTTGTTAATTTTTCAAATGTAAATGCAGAAGCGCAAAAACTTCTTGATAAAGCTGCAAAATTAAGAAGTGAAGGTAAATTCAAAGAGGCATTAGATATAACTGAGAATATTTATGAACAACTAAAGTTTGCAGAACAGAAAATTGGATTACTTCCTGAAGAATTTAATAATTATGACGAAGAAAATTTAACCCCAAATATAACGACCAATGAAAGCAAAAATCAAAGTGGTAGCCAAGCCAAAAATGAAAATGGAATCCAAGAAGGAGGAAAAAATGGAAATGAAAATGTCTCCGAAAATGTACAAGGCAAAGGAAAAGATGGAGGGCAAAATGTCAACGTCCAAGATGAAGGGCAATTACAAGAAGTAAAAACAACCCCTAGTGCAGACCTCGCTCAACAAGGTGAGGCTGCAACAGAGGTAGCTAAAAATCCTGCATTAAGAGATGTAGAGAGTACGGCTAAAGCGTTGGAAGAATCAGCTAATGGAAAAATGATTAGCATTGATTATGGAGATAAAAAAGTAACTAATATACCAACTAAGGTTAATGGCGTTGATGCAATGTACAGAAGCGCAAGTGAAACAGAGGTAAATGATATTTTAAACAACAATGGCACGACAGGAACTTTTTGGGCAGAAGAGCCAAGCGAATATCAAGGATATGGGGAATATCTTATAATAACAAATAAGACTGCACAAAACGAAACTTCACGCATAAGTAAAAAATCAGACCCGTTAATAATTATTGATAAGCGAACAAATAAAAGAGTTCTAAATAATGCAGGTAATAGCAACACAAAAGGATTATCCGAAGCCTACCACAAAGCAAAAGAAGATGGCAGTAATCCAGAATTAGTAAAAGTAGTAGAAGAAATAATAAATAAAACAGATGAAACCAAAACGCAAGAGAATATACCTGCCGTTACCGAAACCGATAAAGGTGGCGAGCAGTCAGTGGTGCAAGAAGGACTAACAGAACCCACAAATAAGGATATACAAGTTGTTGCGGAAAGATTAGGTATTCCACTAGAGCCTGTAACAGAAACTCCTAAAACAGATGGTAAAGTTGAGCCGTTAACAGACGCACAGTTAAAACTAAAAGAGGCAAAAGAAAAGTTAGGCGGTACTATTGACGATGTAAAAAATAAGTTTAAGGCATTATATAATTCTAATGTTGGAATTATATTTGACCCTAAAGTTGAAGCTAAAAAAAGATTCGACTTTCACATGGCATTGCGTGATTTAGCTGTTGATGCTATTAGGTTAGGTATTGTAAATATTCAGCAATTTAGTAATGTAGCAGGCAGACAAATTGATGGTGCTTTAAAACTTGCTTGGAGCGAAGCACAAGCATTATTAAGTGGTGCGCCAACTGTTATTAATACAGTTGATGATATGGAAAACAGATTAGTTCAAATACAAGCAAGCGCACTACAAAGGCAGAAAGAAGAAAACAATAAATTAAATAAGACTTTTAAAGGAAAAGTTATAGATGCTTATTTTGCTGCTTACGATTCTATCTTCGGAAATCATTTGCCTGCTAAAAGATTAATTGATAAAGCTACAAATAATGCTATTGACAATATACCAAATTATAACTCAGGAGCAAATACAATTTCGCAAGCAAGAGAAAGAGGAAAATTAGTTGATGCCGCTAGAAGAATATTAAGACTACAGAATCTAATACCAGGAGCAAAATCGTGGGCAAAGTCTTTATATGATGAAAAGGGTGCGCCAATATTCAGAGGCTTAAATGCAGCTAAGAAAGAAATGCTAAATAATATTATCGAAATGAGAACTATTATAAGCATTGATAAAAGGTTTGCAGAAAAGAAAGAGGCTGATTTGCTTAGATTAAATACTGAATTAGCGAGCGCAACAGACCCTAAAGAAATAGCAAGAATAAATAAAGAGATAAAAACAGTTGAAGATAGACCGAATGTAAGGCATACTGCTGCTGAAAATGGAGAAAGCACAAGTATTTATACGGCTTTGGCTTACTTGGCTTCATTGCAAAGTACAACAGACCCAGAAGCTCAGAAAACATTTGAAATGCTTAATGACAGGGCAACTGATTATTTTGCTTTTATGAATGAATTACTGCTTGCTAAAAAGAATGCAGGTATTATTTCACCTGAGTTATATAACGCATTAGTAAATAATGAATATTCAAAAAGACAGTTTTTAGAATATGTATTATCTGATGGTTCTGGAGGAAGTTATAGAATGGGAAATAAATCATACTCCCTAGATGGTATAAAGAAGATAGAATTAGGTAACGAAGGGGCAATGGTTCAGAATAAAGAGTGGTTGATGAAAGCTAATATTATGTCAACTGCTCGTTCTATATATAGTAATAATGCAAGGGTTGGTTTACTTGATTTTGTTAGATTAGACCCTAACAATGGATTATTTAGAGAGCAAAAGCCAAGTGGAGTTAATAATGAAGGTAGACCTGTATTTAGTGAAAGCGAAGTAAAAAAAGGGGAAGGTCAGATTTTCGGAAGAGAAATGGAATATATTCCAACAGTTGACTTTACTTTAGATGGAGTTGACTATAAAAAAGGTATTCCAATTAGTCAAGAAGTTTATAGTGATATTCTAAGTTCACCAAACGGAGCTTTACTAACAACTCAGATAGAGGCAGTAGGAGGTAAATACTTTTCAATCATTGCTCCTATAAAATTCATAGAGACATTTGAATATCCTCAAACATGGTTAGACCCAAGAGCAAAGAAAGTTTTGAGATTTGCTTCTTTGGTGGGTATTACATCTATAAGCGCTGTAACAATAAACCCTAAATTCTTTTTAGGTAACTTACCGAAAGATTGGCTAAACGCTTTAATGCATTCTGAAGCATATAGGGGAGGTATCCTTCTTGTTAAAGCATTAAAATTAGGGAAAGATATTCTTAGTGTCTCTAAAGATGCGGCAACAAAAGGAAAGCTATATAGAGAATTAATGACTTATGGTGGAGGATTTAATACTTTATCGCAAGAAGAAAGTCCATTTGAAGCAGATTTTTTAAATGAAAATAAAGGGCTAGTTAAAGGCGCTCAAAAAATTTATGATGGTTTATCATACTTAGGAAGTACTTCTGAGATAATGACAAGGCTTGCTATTTATGCAAGAACTGAAAAAAACTTAATCAATAAGTTTATAAAGGAGAATGGAGGTAGGCAGCCTAATGAACTACAGAGAGTAGAGTTTAAAAGAATGGCAGCAGATGCATCAAGGTCTATAATGGATTATTCTAAAAAAGGAAACGTTTCAGATATAGCAGGTACATTATTTCCATTCTTTAATGCAGGAATCAGAGCTGTTGAAGGTGCTAAAAAATCATGGATAGATGACCCTACTGGAACTGCTTTAACGTACGGGCAAATTGCATTATTAGCAGCAGGACTATTACTTTATAACCTACGTCTTGAGAATGAAGATGATTATGAGAAGATAGATGAGAAAATAAAGTTGAATAATTTTATTATTATACTTCCTTACTCAAAAACTATTGATGGCAAAAAAGAAAGGGCATATATAAAAATACCTAAATCTCAATCTGCTCAATTATTATCTAATGCAATAGAGCAAAGTATTAGAAGCCTAATGGGTAAAAAATTCAATCAAGAGATTTTATTTGAAGCAGCAAGAAATACTTTTGCAATACCAGAAATAAGTCCTTATTCTATTCCTACTGTTGCTGCTTACGGTTCTTTAATACATGGATATGACCATTACCATAAAAGAAACGTATGGAATGACCGTACACCACGCTCTGAAGGATTAAAGTATGTACCAACAGGCAGAAACAAAACACCTAAGTCAATAGTAGATTTAGGAGAAAAGGTAGATGTAGCTCCTGTTAATATTGAATTAGCATTAAAGCAAATAGCTTTGTCTAAGGACAACATATATTTTAGAGCTATTGATGGAGGGTACAGACAGGTTGTTGCTGATATGACACCTGAAGAGAAGTTAATATATGATGAGAATGTATTAGAGGGTATTGGTAATTCTTTTATTAGCAAGTTCTTGGATTATACATACGATAAGCCTGCAGATAAAAAAGAAATTGACAAAGCAGTTAGGCTAGAGAATGATGTAAAAGTAAAGTTAGATAATAAGTTGAAGGTTGTTACTCAGTTAATTACTGACGGCAAAAAAACACCTGCTGAATCGGAAATTGCGGTAAGAAACATAATAGATTCTGCGCCTAATAATTTGAAGTATAGTATCTATAAAAAATATACCGATTACTTAAAAAATAAAAAGTATATTGTTACTGCTGATGTTAAATTAGAAGGGCTTACTTATAAAAAAGGTGCTTTAATTAATGAAGCTACTTATCGCAAAATATTAGAATCCCCTAAAGGTAAATCACTTGTAAATCAAATAGAAGCTAACGATGATGCTGCTTTTTTAGAAGGATTGAAATATATTGATGCTCCAAATGTTAAAGCGCTTCAATTTCTAAATGAGTATCAAAATAAAGAAACAGACGAAGAAAAAAATAATTTTATTAGAACTGCAATAGAAATGAAGATACTTCCTAAAGAAGGTCTTGAATTTAAAATTGAAGGAAAGGTTATTGATACAGGAAAAGGACAAGTAATTCCTAAATATTCAAGTAGTCAGTTTGAATTAGAGTTAAGTAGGCTTCTGAAAGAAGAGAAAGAAAAAGAAAACCAATTAAATAAATAGTAACTATGGCAACTAAAAAAAGTACGGTAAATTCGGCTGGCAATTATACTAAGCCAACAATGAGAAAAACTTTATTTAATAAAATCAAAGCAGGTACAAAAGGTGGCGACACAGGTGAATGGTCAGCACGTAAAGCACAGATTTTAGCTAAAGAATACAAGGCTAAGGGTGGAGGTTATACAACAAAAAAATAAAAAATAATGGCACTAGCTAAATCTCAAAAAAGTCTTAAAAATTGGTCTGAACAAAAATGGATGACTTCTGAAACTGCAGCTAATAAAAAGAAAGGCTCTTCTAAGGAAGTTAAATCTAAGGGAACTAAGAGATATTTACCCGAAGCTGCTTGGAGTTCTTTATCTGCATCTGAAAAGGCTGCTACTAATAAAGCTAAGGCAGAAGGTAATAGTAAAGGTAAGCAGTTTGTTAAGCAGCCAAAAGGTGTTGCAAAAAAAGCATCTAAATTTAGGTAGTAATAACTATAAGAATAATAACTATGGCACGTAACACATTAGCAGGTAAAGGCAAGAGTAACAATACCGAAAAAACTGGTAGAGATTACAAGAAGGAGTATAAGGAGTTTCAAGGGAGCGATAAGCAGAAGAAGTATCGTTCTGAATTGAATAAGGCTAATAGAGATGCTGGGAGTTATGGCAATAAAGATGGCAAGGATATGTCCCATACAAAAAGCGGTAAACTTGTAAAAGAATCTCAAAAAATGAATAGAGCTAGAAATGGTCAAAATAAATGTTCAACTAAAAAGTAATATATATGCCAACACCATCTAAAGGAAAAAGATTTGTTAAGGTAGTAGTTAACAAAGAAACGGGTAGAGAAAAGAAAGTTAGTTACGGTCAATCGGGAGAAGCTAAAGGAGGAGGAGATAGAATTAGACCAGGAACTTCTAAGGGAGATGCTTACTGTGCAAGGAGCGCAAAGATTAAAGGAGATTGGAAATCTAATCCAAATTCACCAAATAATTTAAGTCGCAAGAAATGGAAATGTAGCGGCTCAAAGTCTATGAAAAAATAAAAATAAAACATTAAAAAATAATTAGTAATTTTGACAACTTAAATTATGAAAGGTTAATATGGCACTTCAACTTAACTATTGTGTTCCTCAAGATTGTGATTGCAAAAGCGTATCTTTTAGTGACACAACAGGAGTTTATAATGCAACTACCAATCCAACTGGTTATGGTGCGCCAAATCCTTTAACTACTGATGTTATAAGTTCAACTATCACATTTTTCTCACCAAACGAAACGCAAGGAATTGTATTTGCTTTTACTATTGCAAGTAACGTAATAACAGCCGCAACGAGAACTGATGTTTATGGAAACACAGTAAACGTATTAGCTGATTTACCTTCAACAGTATTTCCTTTTATTGACTTTACTTTTGATTCGCCATTGCTTTATGGTATTGACGCACAAGCAGATTTATTAGATGGTTCTTGGAAAGTAACTTATGAAATAGAAACTGCTTCTCAAACTTTTGAATACAGTGGGTGGGTTTATCTAATTTGTCAGATTAAAAAATGCAAAGAGGAGACTATGGTAGGCTTTACTAAGGGTGATGTTTTAAGGTCTAGTGCTATTGACGTTTCTTTAAATTTCGATTCACTAATAAATGCTGTTGGGTTAAACAATCCGACAAGCGTAAATAATCTAGTAGAAATACTTCAATCAATTTGTACAACTTGTAAAACTTGTTAATGATATGAGCGCATGCTGTTTAACTAATTTAGGATGCTTACAGATACCGACTTCTGTTATTTCAACTGCTGGTCAACAAGGCCCTGCTGGTGCTGCTGGTACTAATGGTACTAATGGAGCAACGGGCGCACAAGGCGACCCAGGTTTTGTAAGAGTTGCATCTAGTTTAGCTCCTGTCAATTCTGGTGCTGGTGCTTCAAAAACATTTATAACTCAAGCTATTGGTTCTACTTATATGCCAACATTAACAGGCAGTAGTTTACTTTTGACGTTTAATGTAAAGACTAATACTTACCCTCCTATCAGAGATGGTCTTAATTCAAGGCTTATAGGAATTAGATTTGGTGGTCAAGAATGTATCTTAGGAGATGGTAATGTTATGCCTATTTCAGCAGGGTTGGTAGAAACTCAAATTAAAGTTGAAGTAATTAGAAGTAGTGCTACAGAGGCGTATGCGAGAGTTTCTTTTTATGGAATTGAACTAATGGAAAATTCCGCTTTTTGTTACAATGAATCAAACCTTTTAACAGGATTAAACTTTACAATTGCTAACAATTTTGTAATCTATGGATTTCAAAATGCTACTGACACATTTACATTTTCTACATTAACCGTTGATAAAATAAATGCTTTATAATGAATTTAGAAGAAATAACACTAACAAGTGCAGGAGATTCGCTTCAACCTTATATAGGTATAAGTAATTTTTACCAAAGCTATTATGTAACGGGAACAGCTACATTAGCAGCAAGCGTTTCTTTTGCTTCTACTACTTCCGTTAAAGGAGGTAGCTACATAATTTGGTGGGATGCAGATATTACTTTAAGTACGTTCTCTGTAACTATTGAAGGTCAAGTTATTAATCAAGATAGCTTAAATCAAGGTGGTATCTTTACAGTTTACTACAACGGTTCTGCTTGGGTAGTAAATTACTCAGCAAATGGAATCGAGCAACCACAAGAAAACAGAGGTGTAAATAGTGTTAATGTACCTTCTGCTGGAGGAACTTTAACTTTAGTAGCAGGAATTGACAAGCAATACCAAAGATTTTCAAGTTCAGCAGTAACACTTACATCAAATTATTCAGTAACTGCTGCTACAACAGGAGTAAAAGATGGGACTGTTTTCATTCTTGATTTTGTTGGAGGTATTACTAATAATGGGAATACCACAAGAGGTTTTAATATTATAATTCCTGATGCTCAAGCATTGGCAGGAGGAATGGTTATCATTGGAACATTTGATGCAACAGTAAATGTTTGGAGAGCAATTACGATTAATAAGCCTGTAACTCTATCTACCTTAAGTAAGCAAGGGTCTTTATCTGTAGTAGCAAATGCAACAAACGCTTCTGCTACACCTACTGCATTAAGTTTTGGAACGGATGGAGGTGTTTTACAAAGGTCAGGAACAAGTCTTGTTACATCTCTTTTGTCAGCAGCTAACTTCGGAAGCACAGTAGCACCAGTTAAATATGCTACTTACAATTTAAGTTCTTCTGAAATACTTAACTCGTTTACAACTCCTGTTACCGTTTTAGCAGGTGAAGCAGGACTTACTCACGTTCCATTGTTTGTTGTTTTTGAGACTACATTTGGAACAACAGCGTATGCAACTAATACAAATGCTATAATAAGTGCAGTAGGAAGTTCTATAAGAATCGTAACCCAAACGGGATTACTTGCGTTTGCAGCAAGTGGACTTATGGCAACTCCTATTACGGGAAATGGAGCGTTTCAAACAAATATTGTTAAAGGTGCAGCATTAACTTTTGGCACACTAACAGGAAACCCAACAGCAGGTGACGGTACAATTTTAGTACATATTTATTATATTGATTTAGCATAATATTAAATAAGAATGGCAACCAAAGGTCAATATCAGTCTTTTGCTTTAATAGCTTACAGCGCTATTGATATGCAGTTACAACAAGTAAACGCTAGTCGTAATGCAGGTTGTGATTTTGAAGAGTGTTATAGAATTTTGTATTTGGCTAAAAATGTAAACGATGTAGTATTTGACTATTCAAGATTATGTTTTGCAAGTGAGGGAGTGATACTAGAAAAAGATATTCTGATTTCTTGCGATTGGCTAATGGCTAATTTGAAATTTACAATAAGCGGAGGTTCTATTGAGAACTTAGATGAAACTATTCTTAATAATATTAGTGATTTTAACCAACAAGACTTTAACCCTAACGATTTTAACTAATGGCAACGCAACAAGAGATACAAGACAATATTGATGAAATAGTTTCTGGAGCAAAATATCCTGCTACATCAATGAGACCATTGCTTACGTCAATGCTTGATTTTTCATCATCAGGTCAGACGTTAGTATTTCCAGATTTGGTAGCGGACAATACTACAATGGCAGATACTACATTGGTATTAGAGTATGGGGTGAATGTAATTATAACTTCAACTGTTTCTGATTATGCTTGTAAATTACCATTACCGACAACAGGTAAGAGAGTAGTTGTTGTAAATAGCTCATCATTTCCTGTAAGTTTATTTCCATCTATGGAAGGTGGGCAAGTTAATAATTATGCTATTGATGCTCCTGCAATCATTCCTGCCGATGGTAGAGCTTATGATTTTATTTGCGTTGAGAACCCATTGCCTGGTGCTTGGGTATGGTCTCCACCTGCTACAGCTCAATTAGATTCAGGAGAAATAGTTGTATCTCATACAACAGGTTCAGCTACAAATGCTACTGGTTTTTCTACTGCAACACTTACTTATGCTGGTATTGGCGCAGGTGTTTCAGGTGGAAATTTAACTTTAAGCGGCAATTTTACAACTGTACTATTTCCTGCAACAGCAGTTAGGGTGAAATGCTATACAAATATTTTATCTGCAGATGTAGGTAATTTTATACCTGATGCTATAGGTGTTCAACTTTCAACTGCATTTTTAGATTCAGCAAGTTCGTCATCATTAGCTACTGTATTTAATCAACCGCTTTTTGGTACTTCTCTTTTACCAGAAGAAGGTGTATTATTTGCTCCTATAGGTACTTTAAATTCTCCTGCTGAAATAGGAGATACAGATACTATGTACACTATTTATGATTACGAATTTAATGGGATTGATGACCAAATAGGAACAGGTGGTCTGTTTTCAAGTGCTTACTATACATTTGGAATGTTAATTCCTGCATCAGCAGCTACAAAAACATATAAATTCCGTTTCTTTATAGAATACATTTAATCCTTACCTTTTAAAAGCATAATATATTTTAAAGTGATTTATTAAACATTGGATATGGCAGTAAATGAGACTATTTTAATTGATTTTACTGATATACTAAATAACAATCCGAGTGATGCTTATGTAGCTGTTTATGTAAATTCATCTAACAATGTTGGTAACGGAAGGAATTTAAGTAAGAAGTACATTAAGAAGAGTTTGCTTGCGAGTTTGCTTTTGCAGACTAATGGGGTAAACAATACATTACAGAGCGTTTTAAATCTCATTGCAGGTAGTAACATCACTTTAACTCCTAACGGGGTAGGTGGCGTTACTATCGCATCAAGTGGTGGTGGTTCTTCTATTTTATTGCAGACTGATGGTATAGATAATCCTACGCAGAATATCTTAAACTTAGTTGCAGGAACTAACATGACCATTACCGATGATGGTGCAGGGAACATTACGTTTGATGCAACTGGTGGTGGTGGAGGAACATATACTGTAAACAATGGATTAACTGAAAGCCCTGCTAATAACTTTCAGTTGGGTGGTACGTTAATTCAAAATACTACTATAAATAATCCAAATTTTAATTTCTTAATTACGGGTTCAAGAGCAGGATTTCTTCCAATTTTAAATGTAGTAAATACAAATAACGTAGGGATTAAAGGTGAAAGTACGAATTATATAGGTGTATGGGGAACAAGTGTTAATAACGTAGGGGTAACAGGAGAAGGAGGATTAATTGGTGTTTATGGAGCAGGGAATGTAAACGGGGCAATAGGTGTTCAAGGATATGGTATAAATCAAATAGGGATTTACGCTACAAGAGGAGAAAATGTAACAAACAATCTTACAAGAAAAGTACAATCAAGTGATGTTAATTGGATTGGAGCAGGAAATGTTGCTAATGGGTTTGGTTTATATTATGAGCATTTAGCAAGCGCACAAGGAATGTCAAGTGTACTATTAGGAACTGATGAATATAAATGGACTAATAGTGTTTATGCCAACAGAACAAGTCAATATGAAAAATATTTAGTTAATAACGGAATTACTTCAATAGTAATGGCTCAAAATGGTAATGGTCAATTACAATTACCTAAATACGGAATTGGCACATTCACAGGAATAGTAGTTAAAGCATTAGGAGTAGATTCTAGTGGGAATGTGATTGAGTTTACAGCAGGAGGCAGTTCTCCCCTAACAACAAAAGGAGATTTATATACATTTGACACAGCAGATGCAAGGCTTCCTGTTGGATTACCTACGCAAGTTTTATTAGCAGACCCTTCTACAGCAACAGGTCTTAAATGGGGGACTAACACAACACCTCCTGCAAGTGGATATTATGGAGCATTTTCTGATGTAACAGACCAATTTGCTACTGTTATCAATACTGGTTATCCAATGCTATTGGGGGTAACTGATTTGACTAATGGAGTAACTATTGTAAGTGGTTCTCGTATTACAATAGCCAATACAGGGATATATAACATTCAATGGTCAGCACAGTTTAGAAATCCAACAGCACAGATACACGATGTTACTATTTGGCTTAGAAAAAACGGAGTTGATGTACCAGGCTCATCTGGAATAGTAGCAGTAACAGCAAAGCATGGTAGTTTTGATGGCCACGTTTTACCATCTTGGAATTTTCTTTTAGACCCTATTGCAGGAGATTACTACGAGTTTGTTTGGAGTACAACAGATACATCTGTTTTTATCTCATTTGAACCAGCAGGAAGTCCTCCTCCATCTACTGCTTCTGTAGTACTTACTGTTACCCAACAAGCAGGAATATTGGCAGGAACGGGAATAACTGGATTAGGTACAGTAGGAAACATACAGACAGGTGCAACGCAGACACTTGCAACAGGAACAAGCGGAACTGCCTTTAATATTTCTTCAAGTAGCAATACACAGACATTCAACATACCATTAGCTAGTACGGCTTTGGTAACTGCAGGATTAATTAGCAAGACTGATTATGATAATTTTCAATCTGCTTACACAAACAGAATAACATCGCTAACAACAACGGGAACGGGTGCGGCAACATTGGTTTCTAATGTTTTAAATATCCCAACACCTGTAGTACCTTCTGCATTTATAACATATAGAAGATTGGCAGTAAGTTCAACTTTAGACGCAACAGATTTAGCAAATGTAAATCTTAATGCTCCTTACGTTGTTGAAATGGACGTTGCAACTGCTAATAACTTGACTATACCATTGTTTGCAACAGTAGCATTTCCAATAGGAAGTCAAATTACAGTAAGTCAATATGGAGCAGGGCAAACAACTATTGTTGCAACAGTTGGTGTAACTTTAAGAAGTACAGGTAGTTTTTTAAAGTTAGCGGCACAATACTCTATGTGTACACTTATGAAAGTTGGTACTAATGAATGGTATGTAGTTGGACAATTAGCACCTTAATATTATGAATGTAAATCATGGAGTATTAGCAAGCCAATTTGATTACGATGCTTTAGTTTTTTTAAATACTACAGGTATTACAACATCTAGTATTAGACTAGCAATTAACTACCTTGTGTTTTCATTAAAAGTAAATGGTATCTGGTCAAAATTAAATGCTATTTATCCATTTGTAGGAGGTACAGCAGCAACTCATAAATTTAATTTAAAAGACCCAAGAGATTTAGATGTTGCTTTCAGATTATTTTTTAGTGGCGGTTGGACACATTCATCAACAGGAGCTTTACCTAATGGAACTAATGCTTATGCAAATACTTTTTTAACACCTTCTACTCAATTAAGTTTAAATGGCCATTCGTTTGGTATATATTCAAGGACTAATAATATAACGGGTAATCGAATTTATGGCTCATTTAGTTCAGCCACACAAACACTACAACAAAATATTGTTTTACCTCCTGGATTTGTGAGTGCTTTTCAATCAGGTAATTCACTTTTTACTTATGCAATAAATACAACATCATTACATGTTGCTACAAGAACTTCATCAACTGTTTTTAAAGGATTTAGAGCAGGAGTTTTAGTAGGTTCTAGTGCCACACCGATGACTACCTTACCTACATTTTCCTTTTATTTTGGAGCAAGAAATCAAACTACTGTTTTTGGATATAGTCCTCATCAATTAGCATTTGGTTTTTTAGGTGCAGGATTAACCGATGCAGAAGCAACAATATTATATACAATTGTACAAAATTTTCAAACAATTTTAGCTAGACAAGTTTAATTATGACAGAAGTATATTTACTTACAGAAGAACAAGCACAATCACTTAATGGAATTGAATTTATCCCCGATAATTATTTTAATCCCATTCAAGATGCTGATGGTAATTGGATAATTTCACAAGAAGAAGTTAGCCAATGTAATATTGATTGGGTAAAGATATTACCTAAAATAGAATACAAACCTCTTGCTTATTAAATCTATTCAAGTTTGCAAAATTTTGAATTTAAAATGCTATTTAACTTCTGCCAATAGGTTTCAAATAGTGAGCTTTGAATGAGGTTGTATTTAAGTATTTCTTTGGCTATTTTGAGTGGCATATCTCTCTCTTCAACATAATGTAATAAGACTTTTACAAGTCTTTCATCTAAATCTAAATTATTGCATTGTAGATTGTTTTTCATGTTGAGTTTATTTTAGATTTGCCGTGATGCTTTTTTTACAAGTTTGTGAATAGCGGCATCGAGGTCAAGAACTGTTTGATTAATCATTTTCAATAGGTCATTGTTATCTGAGTTGTCATCAGACTTATCCAATAATAGATTAACAAGCCCTGCTATTGAGGTCATTGGTTGTCTTATTTCGTGTGAGAGCATAAATCGAAAATCTTCCAGTAACATTTTTTGCTTCTCATATTCATGCGAAGTTATGGAAGTTACGTCAACAATTTGGAATCCGACAAAATGTAAACTATTAAGAATTGAATATACGTTGAATAAGTTCCAACGTCTTGAACCGTTCTTTTGTTTAATTTGAAAGTAAACACGAACTGGTGTTAAGTTGTTTGTTTTTGATTTCTCAATCGCAGAAACTAACTCGTCTAGGTCTGTTTCTTCTGAAATTATATCAGATATTTTGTTTGGGCGAATGTGGCTTGTGTATTCTTTAAATAGGTCGTTAGTAAATACAATTAACCCATCTTTATCACTTACTGCATATAGTATATCAAGTGAATTTGAAAGTAGGTATTTTACTGACATTTAAAATTTAATTAATATACTCATTACAACACAACATTGACTTTAGTTGTCAGCAAAAATAATGAATTATGCTGTAATTATATCATTAATTAATTTTCCCCAAGAATTTTTTCTGTAAGCATTTAAGATGTAGCCAATGGTTGCAGCAACTAAAATAAAATAACAAGAGATATCGTATAAGATTTCAGTATTATTTTTAGATGGAGAAGCAAATTCAGAGTGGGTATAATACTTTGGCACAAAAGGTTTGGCAGCAGGAAATACTTTAGTTCCAACTGTAACGCTGTCAAATGATGTTAATTTTGGTTTCTCTTGTACAATTACTTTTTCTTCCACAACTGGTTCTACATAGAGTAATCTACCAAAAATATCCACGTACCAATTCTTATATTCAATGGAGGTAAATAAATCGTTTGGTTCATACTTAAAATAGTTTGAGCCAACAACATTAGCAACTACATAGGAGGTGGAATCTACTACTCCATGCTTGTGATTTGGACAGTTTCTTCCATCAAAGCAACGGTCAATAATATACACTGTATCAATAGTGAAAGTATTAAAATTGCAAGTGTCTTTAACTGATATTTGATTAAGCCCCATTAGAATCTCCTTTCTTTTTGTAATTGCCAATATACTTGAATAGGTCTATAACATCAATAGCATTGGTTACAAATCCACCTGCAACAAGTAATATGATACCAAAGATAGCTTTTTCTTGCGTAATCCTATCGAAGTACCATAGATACAATGTAAAGAGTATAGCTGCGCTCCCAAGCGTTTCTTTCCAATTCTTAAAAATTGCAAATAGAATCCTTATCCAACGTGGCAACTTTACTTCTGACATATTATTTACCGATATAATACATGTAGCTGTTTGCATTTATAAGTCTCCCAAGTAAATCGTATTTATTTGTTGACTTAGAAGCAGTCTCAGGCACTTCACAGAAAACAATATCTGATACTTTAACATTGCCGTTTAAATCTTCTTCTCTGACTGCAAAGTAATTCATTCCTGGTTTACTAAATGGAATGCAAACTTTGTAATCAAGTTCGGTAGATGACGTTTCTTGAATAGGTTTTACAGTTCCAATTGCAATCCAATTCTGAGCGTCTTGTGAAGTTAAAATATCAAACTTTTTTGTTCCGCTATTACTACAAGTTAGCCAACGTACTTTGATTGTACCTTCTGAATAGTAAGCATAGATTCCGCACCAATCAACTGATAGCCCACCAGCAAGAACGGTATAAGGGCAAAAGTTATCAATCAATGCTGCGGTAATATCGTAGCAAATTGTAACTGTATCTGTCCCTGCACCAATCATTGAGCCTATTTCAATCATAATACATTGTGGGTTATACTGTCTTACATTCGACACAAAGGCAGGTAGCCCAGATGGAGATGAATAACTGAATGCAGCAACTTGCGTTTGGTTAGTCCTTGCTACCTTAACGCATATCGTAGTATCTCTAATTGACTGCGAGATACATTGACCTTGAAAGTACAATCCAAAGAATGAAGGCAAAGCCATATAGGGTCTTGCAAATCTAGTTGTTTCGCACTGAGCATTTGAAGCACAGGAAACTAAAAGGAACAAAAAAAGCATGAGTGTTTTCATGCCTTTTTTACGAATATAAAATAATAGTGTTACTGAAGTTTCGGTTATTTCTTATTTTGGAGTGCTTGCCGAAGGTTTGTATCGGGTAGTAGGTAGTTATGCTCCATTGCTACATTCGTGCTTCGATTGAAGTTTTGTGCTAACATACCGTATTTATTTTTTTCCTTCCCTCTTTCGCTCTAAGGAGCGATAAAAAGTTTTTCAATTGGTTTATATGTTTTTGTTTGGTTCATACTATTAGTCAGTTCTTTTTGCCAAATAAGTTTAAAGTCATCAGGTGCTTGGTATTCAGAAACAAAAACAACGTGTCCTTTTTTACTCATATTCCTACACCAATCAAAGAACTTGTCGTAATCAAAATCTTTTGATGTTGCGTATTGTTTAGTGTCTTTGTATGGTATATCACAATAAATCAAACAAGGTTCTTTGAAATCAAATTCACTATAATCTTTTGAAAAGAACTTAACATCAATCAAATCGCTTATTTGTGATTCAGTATTTCTAATTTGTTCATCAATGTAATTTCTTTCAGTCTTACCAACTTTGTGTCCTGAATATCCACCATCAAAAAATCTTCCGTTGTAACTTCCCATCCATCCTATCCAACCAATCATAAAATCGTCAAATTCTATATTAGTTCCATTATTATATTCAGTCCTTGCTTTTGAATACAGTTCTTTTGAGATGATATGTGGTCTTTCCTTGTTTTCTTGAAGTCTTCTCCACATAGCAATAAGGTATTTATTCTTATCATTAGCTATCCTCTTACCGTCTATATTTTGGATGATATGACAACCTCCGCAAAACAAATCTACAAACCATTGGTCTGTTTTTCTGTGTTCTAACATAATCGGAATTATCTCATTTGCTATCCGATTTTTACTACCCATATACTTCATAATTTCTTTTAATTTTTCAAATTAATTTTTGCCAACGCACAAAAAATAAATACTACTTCTGTGCTTCGATTTAAGTTCCTCGTTAATAATCCGCAACGAGAGCATAACACGTGCTATACAAAAGAGGCGGTTCGGTACTCCGCAGAACCATTTGTGGTTAAACAAACATTTGTATTCCGCATCAACTTTAGTGCTAATAATCGCCTCCTTCGTATAGCACCATACGTTAGCTGCAATGCCTTTTGACATACTCCTGAACGCAACTATTTATCTTACCTCTATCTCTATCCATAAAGTCGCAGAAATTACAACTTATCCCTTTTATGCAATACTTTTCT
>Ga0315285_10000294_pt1 | contig 50698 bp, 43 predicted proteins | sample YL17G09_36_MG_FD_203698 | JGI IMG/M metagenome (GOLD analysis project Ga0315285, IMG submission 203698) | Sediment microbial communities from Yellowstone Lake, YNP, Wyoming, USA - YL17G09_36 | ecosystem: Environmental > Aquatic > Freshwater > Lake > Sediment | place: USA: Wyoming | collected...
GTGGGGCTAACGCAATCATTGCCCTTCGCTGTTCCAAGCTGAGTGGCCGCTTCGAGGATTTCTGGGAGCGTCGCGCCCAGAGCCTCGTGGCCTCATGATCCCTTTCTCACAAATCTGTCGTGCACCCTGTGGCGCCGGATCTCTTCGCAGATCTCCTGCGACAGCTCCCCGTCCACAAACTCCGACAGGCGTTCGAACAGTTCCCGACAGGTCATGGGCATCTCGTGGGTGTGAATGGATTCAACATCCTCGTTGTGCTTCATTTTCTTCGATCCAGAAAGTAGGTCCTGACCCTTTAATAGTTGACAATATTCCCCCACTGAGGTACCCTCGGCTTCCCGAAGGAGGGTACCGGGATGGCGAAGCGGGGACGGAAGCCGACGGTCGACGTGAGCGACGTAGCCTGTCCGAACCAGCGGTGCGGGGAGCATGGCCAGCCAGGGCAGGGGAACATTGTCGCCAATGGCACCTACCAGACCCAGACGGGCCCGGCGCGGCGCCTGCGCTGTCGCAGCTGCGGGGAGGCCTTTTGTAACCGCACGGGCACGGTCTTCTACGATCTGCGGACGCATGAGGAGAAGGTCCTGCTGGCCTTCAAGCAGTTGGTGAAGGGGATGCCCCTCCGGGGGGTGGCCGACGTCCTGGGGACCAAGCTGGACACCATCCGGAGCTGGCTGACCCTGGGGGCGGCCCAGAGTGCCCGGGTGAACCAGCGCCTCCTCCAGGAACTCCGGGTCTCGGAGGTGGAACTGGATGCCCTGTGGACCTTCGTCAAAAAAAAGCGGCTGCGCCAGCGAGCGACCCTCTGGAGGGCGAAGCGTGGGTGGGGATCGCCTTCGCCCGGGCGTGGCGGCTGATGCTCGCCTTCGAGGTGGCCGCGACGGAAGCCGCGCTGGCGGAACCCTTGATCACGCGCACCGAGGCCTGCCTCGCGCCCGTGAGCTGGCCCCTGTGGACGAGCGATGGCCTGGAGGCCTATGGAACCGCCCTCCTGGCCCGTCATCACGTGATCCAGAGCTTCCCCCGCACTGGGAGGCGGGGCCGGCCCCGCCGGCCGCGTCTCGTGGCGCACCCCCGGCTGCAGTATGGCCAAGTGGTCAAGCAGCGGGATATGCGGCATCGCGTGATCGATGTAACTCAGCGCGTGGTCTTCGGGGCGCCCCCGCCGGAGCAGCTCCTGACCGTGTACGTGGAGCGCCACAACCTCAGCCTCCGGCAGGAGAACGGCCGGTTGCGCCGGAAGACCCTCGCCTTCTCGAAGGCCGTGGGGGGACTCCGAAACCAGCTCACGCTCTACCAGGCGTTCTACAACCTGTGCCGCCCGCACCGAGGGCTGCGGCAGCGGACTCTGCAATCCGCCCGCGGCAACACCTGGCGTCGCTGGCGCCTCGTCACGCCCGCCATGGCCGCTGGCATCGCCAATCATGTGTGGTCACTCCGTGGGCTCATGACGACGAGGATATTTATCAACCATTAAAGGGTCACGACCAGAAAGTAAGAATCGGATTCAAATCAGTTCATCGCGTTGTCATGCGTCGCAATTCCCCTGTCATTGGATCCCTGGGCGGGGTGCACGCCGCAAAATGCGCCTGCGTACTGACATGGTAGGGACGTTAGCCGTTCAGCCTCTCTCGGGCATTCCGCAGAACCGGGAGAAGATCTCAAGCAGAGTCTTGAGTTCGTCATCTTTCAGATCGGTAAGTTTCCGAGCCACATTCTTGCCCATGGGGATATCCTTTGGATCGAAGCTCCGCTCATACATGCCGAGGATCTTCAATTCTTCAACCAACCGATTCCGCTCTTCTGCTCCCTCCGGGAAGTTCTTCTCATTGAGATAACAGAATATCCACTCCGGTGAGAAGGTGACGATCCGGACGCCGCTTCGCCCTCGAAGTCCGAAGACGGGATATTTTGCTCTCGCCTCTAGAAAGCAATGTTGTTCTACAGCCCAACCAAGGACCCTTCGCAAGCGCTCACCCATATCGCGATTTGGTAGGTTGTCGTAGGCACTTCGGAGGCGCTCAACCGTCCACAGCGTTGTATCAGATGGCCCTTTGATTGCCTGCGTTGATCCGAAAAGGGTCGGCACAAGAACAAGACGGTCCGACTCCTTTCCATAGCAGCGAAGTTCTAGGCCAAAGATCTTGACCCTTTTCATCTCTGTATTCAGATACTCGATCACTCGGCGTACCTCGACCCGGAGTTCGTCAGCAGCAATGATCAGTCGAATCCGCCCCTCCTGCAATTCCTCCTCCACTTTATTCCAGAAGGCTTCCACATCTTCCTGACCAAGTTTGTCACAAATGATTTCATCGATGTTCCGCTCACGCTTACTCCAGAATTCGATCGCCTTGGCGCGCGCTTGGCCGTTTCCCCACGAGTCAGCGGCATTAGCTGCATACTCTAGGATCTGGCCAATGACCGCTCGGCGGGCATCAGAATTCTGTATGAGCTTGGTTTCAACGAGGGTCAGCATCGCCCTCTGATCGACGAGAAGATGATCGAGGGATCCTCCACCGCTTGGCATCTCACGGCAAAGCAGGACAAAACGGGGCGGATCGTCGCCCTCAGGGTCCATCTGTCTACCTGGAAGGACGTTGGGGTGTTTCTCGAGCAATGTCTGGAGAGCGTCCTCAAGGTTCCTACCAAATAGGCCGGCTCGGAAGGGACGCGCGGGCAGGGGGGAAAGGTCCTCCCCTTGTATCACAAAGATCTCATCGGATGCTCCTGGCATCGCCATAACCTCCACTTCGCGAGCACGATCAGTGCCGCGGTTCATCAACCCACTTGTCATTGCCTGAGCTTTTCTTAATCAGCGACCTGACTGGCGTAGTCAAGGGCTTCCGTCACGTCATCGCGGGTCAGTTCGGGGTAAGCTTCAAGAACCTTTTCAACGGTGTACCCTCCCGCGATCATTCCCAGAATGTTTTTCACCATAATGCGGGTTCCACGGATACACGGCTTTCCGCTGCAGATCTGTGGATCCACGCTGATCCGACTTTCCATCGCCGCACCTCCAGCGGTTACTCCGCTTCGGCCTCATACAAGAACGCTGACAGCTCTTCAGCCTTCCTACCACGTCTGAGGCCGCCCTTAGACACATACAGCGTCCTTAGCCAGGCGTCAAGCTCTCGGCTTGTCCTGGAAGTACCCCGCCAGTTCCCGGCGGACGAAGACCCGGGCGCGGTGCAGCCGGGACTTCACCGCCGGCACCGACAGCTTCAGCATCTCGGCCGTCTCCTCGGCTGAAAACCGTTCGATGTCTCGAAGGACGAGGACGATCTTGTACTCCTTGGGCAAGCGGTCGATTGCTGCCTCCATCTTTTCCGAGAGTTCGCCGCGAAGCAGGGCGCGTTCGGCATCCTGAGACCAGTCGGCGATCTCGGGTTTGCGCCCATCCGGCCCGGGCCGCGGCATCAGTTCATCCAGAGACAGCTCTTGCTCTGGCTCCGGGTCATGGACACCGCGCCGGCGCTTCTTCAGGCAAGCATTTGATGCGATGCGGTAGAGCCAGGTGGTGAATCGGCTCTCCTCGCGGAAGTCCTTGATCGAGCGGAGCATCGCCAGAAACGTCTCCTGGAGGATGTCCTTGGCGTCCTCGACATTGCGGCACATCCGCATGGCGAAGTTGTACACGCGGGTCTGGTGGGATCGGACCAGCTCCTCCACGGCAGCGGGATCGCCCGCCCGCGACGCCTCGATCAGAGCATGCTCGTCATTTGGCTGTGGAGTGCTCGTCACCGTGAGATCTTCTCCAGCCACGGCTCCAGGATCGGGGGGACGGCGTCCGGGTAGCCGGGTAGGCCGTGGTCCGCGAAAAGTTGAGCCGGCCTTTGGAGTCCCCCGGTCATTTTTCGTTCCCTCCACCGATGGCGACGACCTTGGCCCGGGTGGCTCGCGCGAGATCCAGCGGTTTGATGAACAACTGCATTCCGCGCATGCCCGCGCTGACGCTGACGATGGGCTGCTCCAGTGCGCTTTGATCCAGGTACACCGGGTAATCCTTCTTGCCACCGAGCGGGGAGACCCCACCCCGGATGTAGCCCGTCAGACGAAGGATCTCGTCCTTTTCCACCATCTCGACCTTCCTGTTCCCCGACACCCTCGCCAGTGCCTTCAGGCTCAGCGTCATGGTTCCAGGCAGGCACGCCAGGATCACCCCGGTGCGATCCCCGCGGACAACCAGGGTCTTGAAGACCTGGGCCAGCGGGATGCGGAGTCTCTCCGCTACCTCGTCGGCGCCGAGTTCTTCCTCCTCGAATTCCCGGATCTCGTACGGGATCCCCAGCTTGTCGAGGGCCTGTGCCGCGCGAGTTTTCATCGCGAAAGGTGCATTCCAACCCCCAAGACGCCATAAACGCCAAGGCCCCCTCACCTGTTAGGCCTCGACGTCAGGAACAGTCCAGGCAAAAGGGATGCAGAAGGCTAGCACCTGTAACAAAAGGGCGTCAAGCGAGCCCATTCACCTGAGGCCGGAGCCCGTCTGAGAAAAACTGTATCCTTGGCGCCTTGGCGGTTCGTATTCTTCCTTGGATGAGGGCTACGGCAGGAGGACGGCTTTGATGTAATCCTTCGGAGGATCCGTCACGAGCTGGCGGAAGACCTGGACGCCCTCGGTCAACGGGAACGTTCGGACCCAGGGGTCGAGCGTGATCTTCCCGTGGGCGAAGAGGCCGATGGCGGTCCGGAGGTTGTGATGGGTCACCGCGAAGGAGCCGAGGACCTTCCGCTCTCCCAAAACCACCTCGAATCCCGAGAGCTGGGTGGGGTCATCGTGCAGGCCAAGCCAGACGATCTCGCCCCCCCGGCGGGCCATGGACACGGCCGCATGGCGGGTCTCGGCGGCGCCCACGGCGTCAATCACCACATCGGCCCCGCGTCCGCGAGTCATCTGCTGGACGGCAGCCACCACATCTTGCTTGCGCGGGTTGAAGACCGTCTCGGCTCCGAGCTGCAACGCCACGTCGAGCCGCGCGTCGGACACGTCCACGGCCATCAACTGGAGGGCGCCAGAGGCCTTGGCGACCTGCAAGGTGAACAGCCCGATGGTCCCCGCGCCCAGGATCACCATGGTCTCAGGAAAGCGCTGGCTGGTAAGTGAAAGGGCATGGATGCCGTTGGCTAACGGCTCGAGCAGCGAACCCTGGACGGGTGAAACGGTGCCGGGCAGCGGCAGGAGCGTCGAGACGGGCACGGCGCAGAACTCCGCGAATCCGCCGGGTCGCTTCATCCCGAAGACCTCTCCCGTCCAGCACAGGTGCGCGTTGCCGTCCAGGCAATCCTCGCACTGCCCGCACGCGATGACCGAACTCACCGCCAACCAGTCTCCCTGTTGGTACCCCGTGACGCCGGGGCCGACCTCGGCCACCTGGCCGCAGAATTCATGGCCCAGGATGGCGGGAGGGGTGCGGCGCGCCGCGTGGGTGACGAAGCCGTGCAGTTCGGAGCCGCAGATTCCGACGGCCGCAACCCGGAGCACGACCTCTCCGGGTTTGGGGGACGGCTCGGGGACGTCCCGGAGCTCGAGTTCATCCCAGGCAGGGTAGTAGATGGCTTTCATGATGGCTCTCCAATATCAGAGGGACGGCGACGCTGTCAACATCGATGCCGGCAGTTGTCCGGAAGCGCGCTCTTCATCCCTTCCAGCCGATGAGGACGACGCCCAGGGTGATGGCTACGGCAGCCGTCAGGCGCAGGAGGAGGCGCCCCTCCCGCAGCATGACGCTTCCCGTGAAGACGGCGAGGAGGACGCTCACCTGGCGCACCGCCGCCACGTAACTTACTGCGGCCATGGTCATGGCGGAGAGGACGAGTTGGTAGGCCAGGAACTGCAGAACGCTGACGGCGATCACCGAGCGCCAGTGGGTCCGGGCCTCCTCCAGGAGTTGCCACCCCTTCCAGGGCACGACCGCTCCCGAGTAGAGAAAGATGCGAGTCAGGGCCATCAGGTACTGGAAGCGTAGGGGAAAGACCACGGCGACCCCGACCTTGTCGGTGATGTGGTAGAGCGAAATGAGGAGCGCGGTCACCCAGGCCCACTGGACATCCCGCCGGCGAAGGGCCAGGAGCGGCTCCCAGATCCGAATCGTTCGTCCCGGCTCGATTCCCAGAATATATGCACCCATCACCACGAGGCCGATCCCTGCGAATCCCAGCAGCGTCGGGCGCTCGCCCAACCACCAGACCGCCCAGATGGGAACGAAGACCGGCGCCGAGCGGGCCAGCGGATAGACCAGCGACAGGTCGCCCCCGGCATAGGCGGCCCCCAGGCTCATCGCGTAGAGCACGTGAATGACGGCGCTGGCCAGGATCATGGCCCAGCCGAGCGGCGGAATCGGGGCGGCTTCACTGGCGAGAAAGACGGGGAGGACCAAGACGAGGCTTGGGATCTGGATCAACCACATGAAGGCCTGCTTGTCCCGGCTGACCTTTACGAGGGCATTCCAAACGGCGTGGAATCCGGCGGAGAGGAGAATCAGCGTCAGGGCGATTGAGCTCATGCGCGAGGGGGGATCCGGTCAGGCATCGGTGCCGCGGCCAAGGGATTCCTCTGTGATCTGGATGCAAATGTACGGCAAGGGACACTAACACTCCCACAGAGACAGCGTCAAGTCGCGATCCCCTGTCACGTGCGCATGACCAGACCAGACTGTGAGGCCGGGAACATGGTTGCGAGGTCCCGGCAGCGCAGGTGTTTGCTGACCCGCAGTGTTGTCCGTAGGAGCGTACCGATCTTCCATGGAGGCACGCGAGAGGCAGGCCTTTCTCTTGACAAGGACGGCCGTTGGGCATAGCGTCCCAGGTCAGTATTCCTCGATGACCTGGGGTGTTGAGAGGGGTCTTCGTCACACCACTGTTCGATTTCCTGCGCCATGGAGGTCATTGTGCACAAGGGTAAGGCAATCTTCCTGGGAATAGGCCGGCCTGGCTTCGACACCGATCTTGGATTGCGGCTGTTTCGGGAGTCTGCTGCGCTCGTGGAGAAGCTGGGATGCAGCGTCGTCCGTCCAGATGCCCTGGTCACGGATCCGGAGGACGTGGGGCGGCTGGCGGCAGAATACCGTGACCAGGATGCCGATGCGCTGCTCGTCCAGTTCTCCACGTTCGCCGACGGCCGGTTCATCACGCGGGCGGCGAGCGAACTAGACCTGCCGATCCTCATCTGGTCTATGCCGGAGCCGGAGGTCGGCGGGCGGCTCAGGCTCAACTCGCTGACGGGAGGAAATCTCGCGACAAGCCTGCTCGCGAGACTGGGCCGACGGTTCAAGTTCGTCTATGGCCTCCCGAACGAGGCGGATGTCGAACGGGATCTTTCGCGCTGGCTCCTCGCGGCCGTTACGGCGCGCAAGCTGAAGGAATCCGTCATCGCCGAGGTGGGGAATCCGCCTCCCGGTTTCTACACGTCGTCCGTAGATGCCCTGGCCCTGATGCGCAAGACGGGCGTTAGGCTCACTCGGGTTGACCTCCAGACCGTCTTTCAGAAAGCCGCCCAGGTACCCCCCGAGCGCTATCGCAAAGTGATCGAGGCGGACCGGTCCATTGTCAAAGGGCTGGACCAGCTCGTCACGGATCACGTGGTGAAGTCTAGCCAGTTCTACCTGGCCCTACAAGACATGCTAGGCGATGCAAAGCCTGCCGCAATCGCCGTGCGCTGCTGGCCCGAGTTCTTCACCGAGTACGGGGCGGCGGCATGCTCGACGCTGTCTCATTTCATCGAGGACGGCATTCCGGCTGGGTGTGAGGCCGATACCCTGGGCGCCGTCACCATGCTGATCCAGCACTGTCTGACAGGCCTAGCCACGTATCTGGCGGACCTGGTGTACGTGGACCGGGGGAGCAACACCTGCACGTTCTGGCACTGCGGGGTGGGCGCCTTTTCTCTAGCCTCGGAGAGGACCGGCCCTGTGGCCGGTGTGCAACCCAATCGCAACTTCGGGTATGCGCTGAACAACGCATTGCGAAGCGGCCCGGTGACCATCGCCCGGCTGGGCCAGTCGGCGGACGGGTTCCGCATGCTGATCTTCCGTGGGGAGGCGCTGGATACGCCGAATCGCTTCACAGGGACCAGCGTGGACGTTCGCCTGGAGAAACCCGCGCAGGAGGTGCTCGATTCCGTGATCTACGGAGGATTCGAGCATCATTTCTCGCTGGTCTGGAAGGACATTGCCGCAGAGCTTGTCGAACTGTGTTCACTGATGGACATCCCATTCGTCACGCTCTGATCAGGGAGAGGACAAAACCATGAAGGCAAGAGCCGCTGTCTTGTTCGAGCCGAAGCAGAAGCTCTCGATTGAGGAAGTGGATGTCCCGAACCCACGGCAGGGAGAGGTGCTGGTCCACATGGCGGCCGGGGGCGTCTGCCACAGCGACCTGCACGTGATCAAGGGCGATCTAGCGGCGCCGCTCCCGGCGATCCTCGGGCACGAGGGGTCGGGCGTGGTGGCCGAGGTGGGGCCCGGGGTGAAGGACGTGCAGCCAGGTGATCACGTCATCCCGCTCTGGCGGCTGAGCTGCGGGGAGTGCGAGTACTGCACTGGCGGCCGTCCTGCGCTGTGTGCGGCGGGCATAGAGATCCGGAGGACGGGGAGCCTGCCGCTCGGTGGGACCGGCTTCAGCCTGAGGGGGAAAGAGATCAAGCGCTTCGGCGGGGTCTCCACGTTCTCCGAGTACTCTGTGATCCCCGAAAAGGCCGTGCTCAAGATCCCCAAAGAGTTCCCTCTGGATAGGGCAGCCCTGCTCGGGTGTGCGGTGATCACCGGCTACGGCGCGGTCGTCAACGCCGCCCAGGTCCGGCCGGGCAGCCTCGTGGCGGTGTTCGGTGCAGGTGGGGTGGGCCTCAACGTGATCCAGACGGCAGCCCTCGCCGGCGCCGCAATGATCATCACCGTGGACCTGCGCGAGAACAAGCTGGAGTTTTCCCGCCAGTTCGGTGCCACCCACCTGGTGAACGCGTCCGAGGGCAACCCCGTGGAGCAGGTCCGGGCGATCACGGGCGGCCGGGGCGTGGACTACGCCTTCGAGGTGGTGGGGCTCCCCGTCACGATGCGCCAGAGCTTCGACGTCCTCGCCAAGCGGGGTGTGGCGGTGGTGGTGGGCATCGGCCCGACGACCGGAGAGGTCTCGATCCCGGTGATACCGCTTGCGTGGGAGGACCGCGTCCTCATGGGGACGCTGTATGGATCGGCCCGGCCCCGCATCGACATCCTGAAGCTGATCGAGCTGTATCGCGCCGGCAAGCTGAAGCTGGACGAACTGCTCACGCGCACCTACCCCATCGAGCAGATCAACGAGGCCTATGCCGCCCTGGAGCGCGGCGAAGTGGCCCGAAGTGTGGTAACATTCTGAGATCTCAGGGGAGACGGAAGGAAAGGAGGGGTGCCGAGAACTGCGTGTCGACTGGGGAGGCACACGAGCCAGAAGGTTCCACAGGTTCGGACAGAGAAGAGGAGGGACGACCATGGCACGACGGGGAATGAAGCGACGGACGTTCTTGCGGACCGCGGGAGCGGCGCTAGGCGCCGCGGCCCTCAGCCAGGCGCTGCCGCGCCGCGCCGCGGCAGCCGACATGAAGATCGGGGCGCTCTTCCCGTTGAGCGGCCCCATGGCCCTGCTGGGCGAAGATATGTTCCGCGGGGCCGAGGTCGCCCGGATGATGATCAACGAACAGGGCGGGGTGCTCGGGAACAAGGTCGTCTGGGCCAAAGCGGATGCGCCGGATGCCACGGCGGCCACCAGCGAGGCCGAGCGGCTGATCAACGTGGAGAAGGTCAAGGTCATCGCGGGCTCCTACAGCAGTGCCCTCGCTTTCGCCGCAAGCGAGGTGGCAGAGCGCAACAAGGTCGTCTACTGGGAATTCGGGGCCACGGCCGACTCTATCACCCAGCGCGGCTTCAAGTACCTGTTCCGCGTCCTGCAACTCGGGAGCAATCTGGGGGACGTGGCCGCGGACTACATGGCCCAGGTCGTGGGGCCGACCTTCTTGAAGATGGATCCCAAGCAGATGAAGGTCGGGCTTATCTACGAGGACACCCTCTATGGCACCACCACGGGGGGCGCCGCCGTCGCCCGGTGCAAGGAGTACGGCATGAACGTCGTCCTGGCGGAGACCTACAGCCAGAAGGCGGTGGATTTGAGTTCCATCGTCCTCAAGCTCAGGTCCCTGCGGCCGGAAGTGATGATCGCCACCCAGTACATCTCGGACGGAATCCTGTTCTGGCGGCAGGCCAAGGAACTCAACTTCAACGTCAAGGCCTTCTCCGGGACCGGGGCGGCGCACGGCCTGCCCGACTTTCCAAAGGCCGTGGGTGACGATGCGAACTACGTCCTGAACTCCGACCCGGCGGTCGGCCTGAACACTGCCAATCTCACCCCGCGCGCCCAGCAGGAGCTGAAGGTGTTCCGCGAGCGGTTCAGCAAGGAGTACCCAGGCCGCACCCCGGCGGTGCACGCGACGCTTGGATACCTGGGGTCCATGGTGCTCTTCAAGCACGTGATCCCGGCGGCCGGGGGGCTGGATCCGGACAAGATCCGTGAGGCGGCAAACCAGTTGGATATCGCTGACGGTGACACGATCATGGGGTGGGGGATCAAGTTCGCGCCGCCCGGCCACAAGAACGCTGGGACGAACCTGCGCGCCTATTCGGTCATAATGCAGTGGCAGGAGCAGCAACTGTACGTGGTCCATCCCGAGAAGTGGGCGATGCGCAAGGTCGTCCTCCCGCTCCCGACATGGGAGGAGCGCAGGGCAGGGAAGAAGTAGGCGCAAGGCAGGAAGTGGAGGGCGAGGGGCCGATTCCACGGCCTCTCGCCCCGTCGGGACGCACGGAGGTCCTTGGGGAGGGGACGCTCGCTTTCGCTGGAGGGCAGTGCCATTGATACGCTGACGATCATCCAGGTCCTGGTCTCGGGGATCCTCCTCGGCGGCATCTATGCCGTCATCAGCATCGGACTCACCATGATCTTCGGCGTGACCCGCATCATCAACTTCGCCCACGGCGAGTTCCTGATGCTGGCCATGTACGGCACGTTCTGGCTGTTCACGTTCTACGGTATGGATCCCTATGTCTCCTTGCTCATCGTGACCCCTGCCATGTTCCTGGTGGGCCTCCTGGCCCAATGGTCGGTGATCCAGCCGATCCTGGGGGCGGCCCCCCTCATGCAGATCTTCGCCACGGTCGGCCTGTCCGTGGCGATGCAGAACGCAGCGCTGCTGGTCTGGCACGCGGATTACCGGACGGTCCGGACCAGTTACTCGACCTCGGTGCTGGAGGTCGGGGGTCTTCTGGTCAGCATCCCCCGCCTGGCGGCCTTTGGCGTGGCGGTGCTCATGGCTGTGGGTTTCTTCTTGCTGTTCAAGTACACCTACCTGGGCAAGGCGCTCAGGGCCGTGGCGCAGGATCGCCGGTCGGCGATGCTAATGGGGATCAACGTGGAGCGGATCTACCTGCTGTCCTTCGGCATCGGGACGGCGTGCGTCGGGGTGGCGGGCGCCATGCTCATGCCCATGTACTACACCTTCCCCACGGTCGGGACGTACTTCGTCCTCACCGCCTTCGTCGTCGTGGTCCTGGGCGGGATGGGGAGCATGACGGGCGCCTGCGTGGGGGGCCTGATCATCGGCGTGATCGAGGCGTTCAGCGGGTTCTTGATCGCCCCGGCCCTGAAAGAGGCGGTGTACTTCGTGATCTTCATCCTCATGCTTTTGTTCCGCCCGTGGGGACTGTTCGGCCAGCGAGGGGCGGAGGAGGTGGGGCTGAAATGAACGCACTTGGGCGCCCGGGCGAGCCCCGGATCTATGTTCCTCTGCTGGGGCTGCTCCTCATCGTGCTGGCCCCACTGGCCATCGAGAGCCCGTTCTACCTCCATGTGCTGGTGATGATCCTGTTCTACGCCGCGCTGTCTCAGGCGTGGAACATCATCGGCGGCTTCGCCGGACAGCTCTCTCTCGGCCACACCGCTTTCTTCGGGATCGGGGCCTACGCATCTACCCTTGTGTTCCTGCAGTACGGGCTTACCCCGTGGATCGGCGCCGTGTTCGGGGGGCTCCTGGCGAGCATCGCAGCCTTCGCCATCAGCTATCCCTGTTTCCGGCTCCGCGGCCCATTCTTCACCCTCTCCACCATTGCCTTCGGCGAGGTCGTCCGGATCCTGGCCATCTATTTCCGCGATCTCACCCGCGGGTCGGTGGGCCTTCAGATTCCCTTCAAGCCGAGCCTCACGAACCTCGTGTTCCAGAGCAAGGCATCCTACCTGTATCTCGCCGTGGGGTTCCTCTTGCTCACGACGTGGATCGCCTGGTGGATCCAGCGGTCGAAGCTGGGGCATGAGCTGGTGGCGCTGCGCGAGGACGAGGATGCGGCCGAGGCGGTGGGCATCAACACGCACTGGGCCAAGTTGATCGCGGTCATGGTGAGCGCCTTCCTCACCGCCCTGGGCGGCGTCTTCTACTCGCAATTCGTGCTCTTCATCGAGCCGTACAGCGTCTTCTCCCTCGACCTGTCGATCCAGTTCGCCCTGGTGGCCATCATCGGCGGGATCGGGACGGTCACGGGGCCGATCATCGGCTCCTTCATCGTGACGCCGGTGAGCGAGTTCGCCCGCGCGTGGCTGGGCGGGAGTTTCCGCGGGCTGCACTTCCTGGTCTATGGGTTGGTGCTGATCGTCGTGGTGATCTTGCTCCCGCGCGGGATCGGCGAGTGGCTCCGCATCCCCTACCAGCGCCTGCTGCGTCGCCTGCCGGGGTGGCGCCCGTTCGAGGCGCCGGCTGCCGCGCCTGTGCCGGCCGCGGCATTCGCTCCTGTGCCTGCCGGGGGAAATGGTTTCTTGCTGGAGTGCCGCCAGGTCAGCAAGTATTTCCGGGGCCTGGCCGCCCTCCATCAGGTGGACCTCACGGTTCGGCCGGGAGAGATCCTGGGGCTCATCGGGCCCAACGGAGCGGGCAAGACCACGCTGTTCAACGTCGTCACCAGCTTCTACCCCCCGGACGAGGGTCAGATCCTGTTTGCCGGGCGGCCGATCACCGGCATTCGCCCGCCCCACCGGATCATCCGCCTGGGAATCGGGCGCACGTTCCAGGTGGTGAAGCCCTTTACGAACGTCACGGCCCTGGAGAATGTGGTCGTGGGCGCGTTCTGCCGAACCACGGATGCCGATCAGGCCCGGGCCGAGGCGGCCCGCATCCTTGAGATGGTGGGAATGGGCCAGAAGATGGACATCCTTGCCCGGAGCCTCACCATCGCCGAGCGCAAGCGGCTGGAGCTGGCCCGCGCGCTGGCGACCCGTCCGCAGCTCTTGCTGCTGGACGAGGTCATGGCTGGCCTCAATCCCACCGAGGTGGCCGAGATGATCGCCCTTGTCCGCAGGATCCGAGAGACGGGTATCAGCATCCTGGTCATCGAGCACGTCATGCGCGTGATCATGTCGCTGTGCGACCGGATTGTCGTCCTGCACCATGGGGAGAAGATCGCCGAGGGGACACCGGGCGAGGTCTCTCACGACCGCCGGGTAATCGAGGCCTATCTGGGAGAGGAGTACCTCATTGCTTGAGATCCGGGAAGCCGATCAATACTACGACGACCTGCAGGTCCTGCACGGCATCTCGCTGACCGTGAATCAGGGGGAGATCGTGGCGCTGGTCGGTCCCAACGCCGCCGGCAAGAGCACAACGCTCAACATGATCTCCGGGGTCATCAAACCGAGGCGGGGCCGGATCACTTTCCAGGGCCGGCGGGTGGATACGCTGCCGGCCCACGCGATCGTGGAGCTGGGCATTGTGCAGATTCCCGAGGGGCGCGGCCTGTTCCCATTCATGACCGCCCTCGAGAACCTGGAGCTGGGCTCCTACGGCACAGAGGCCAGGCGCCGCAAGGTGGAGACGCTGGAGCACGTCCTCGAACTCCTACCGGTATTGAAGGAGCGCCAGAACCAGATGGCGGGATCCCTTTCGGGAGGGGAGCAGCAGATGCTGGCCATCGGCCGGGGGCTGATGGCCCGACCGAAGCTCCTCATGCTGGACGAGCCATCGCTGGGCCTCGCGCCCATGCTGGTCCAGAAGTGCTTCGAGATCGTCAAAGAGGTGCATGCGCAGGGGACGACCGTGCTCTTGGTGGAGCAGAACGTCCACCATGCGCTCACGCTTTCCGACCGGGGTTACGTCCTGGAGAACGGTCGGATCGTCATGGGCGGGAAGGGGACGGATCTGTTGGGCGATCCCAACCTGCGCCGGGCGTACCTCGGAGGCTGACTAGAGACCCCCCTATGCGGGCAGCGGTCTTCAAGGAGAAAGGCGTCCTGAAAGTGGAGGACGTCCCCGATCCCGTGGTGGGCCCGCGGGATGTGCTCCTCAAAGTCACCCACTGCGCCATCTGTGGATCGGACCTGCACCGGTACAGTCACGGGATGCTGCGGCCGGGCGCGATCATCGGCCACGAATACTCCGGCAGAGTCGTGGACAAAGGTGCAGAGGTCCAATCGTTCCAGATGGGGGACCGAGTGACTCGCTCTGGGGGGAAGATCAACCCGTGGAAGGATGTCCCGCCATACCCCCCGCGCTTTAGTGCCAAAGATCGAGGCTTCCTGACCACGACCAGGCCCGGCGCCTATGCGGAGTACTTCGTCGCCGACGCCGAAATGCTCATGAAGATCCCCGACTCCGTGAGCGACCTGGAGGCCGCTTTCTTGGAGCCCCTCGGCGTCGCGCTGCACGCCGTGCGGCTTTCCAACCTCCGGCTGGGGGACCAGGCGCTGGTCATCGGGGCGGGACCTATCGGTCTTCTGACTCAGCAGTGCGCGGCCCTGTCCGGAGCATCGCGGGTCTTCGTCTCGGAGATCAATGCCGCCAGGAGGGCTGTCGCGTCGGCCCTTGGCGCGGATATGGTCTTCGACCCGAGCCAGGTCAATCTGGTGGAGGAGATCCTTCGGCACACGGGGATCGGCGTGGACGTGACCTTCGAATGCGCTGGTGCGCCTTCAACCTTCCACGAGGCGATCCAGGCGGTTCGCGGGGCGGGACGGGTCGTCATTGTTTCGTTGAGCTGGGAACCTGTGTACTGTCTCCCCGTGGACTGGGTGGCCAGAGAGGTGGAGATCAAGACCTCCTATGGGACCCTGGCCGGCGAGTGGCCCATGGCGATGAGCATGCTTGAACGACGGAAAATCCAGGTGCAGCCCATGGTCTCCAAGTTGATTCCCTTGGATGACGTCCAGGAAGCATTCCAAGAGTTGCTGAAGCCCGACACCGACTGGATTCAGGCAGTCGTCGCCTTTGAGTGAGCACTCTTCTCTCCCCCGAAGATCCCCGGCTCCCCGGATCCCCGGTTCACCGATTCCAAACCACTCGCCCTACAAAGGAGGCTCACCATGGCTCCAGATCACAACCCCAAAGCTCTGGAGATGGCGGACCGGCTCTTCCCCACGGTGGGTCGGAAGCGATTGCAGATGCTGGCGGAGATGGACCCCGAGTTCTGCCGGCTCTTCGAGGACTTCGTGTACGCCGGCCTCTACCAGCGAGAGGTCCTCGACCAGAAGACGCGGGAACTGTGCGCCGTCGCCGCGCTCACATCGCTGAGCCGCCTTCAGCAACTCGCCACGCACATCCGCGCCTCGCTTTTGGCCGGGGCCTCGCGGGAAGAGGTGCACAGTCTTCCAGGCGAGCGTCTACGCCGGCATGCCGGCCACGCTCGTCGCGCTGCAGGAGATGCGCAGGATCTACGCGGAGCTTGACGGAAAGGCTTGAGGCATCCCGCTGAGCGCCGGGCCTCAACCAGGATTGCCGTGCGAGTCCGAGCACTCCGCCTCACAGGCTGTGACGTTGGTTTCGATTCACTGGCGTCAGTCAGCCATTGGTGAAATGGTTTGTATTTCTGCACCCGGCTGTGGTATTTACCGGTCGTTATTGACCACCTCCTTTTCTCGCCAATCTCGCGTAGCGGCTCGACCGCTCGAATTGCGACTTGGAGGTCGCCCTCGGGTGCTGCATGGCACTACATCGCGCTGGCCGCATCGGTACGAGATGTCGACGGGCTTTCGCAAAGTCATTGAGGCCACGACGCCCCCCTTATCGTCCTTCGTTAGCCTCCCATTACCCGAAAGACCAACGGCCTTGCCGGCAACGGAAGAAAGGAGTCTGCACATGAGAAGCATCAGGTGGCTGGTCCTTGCGTCCGCTGTGGCGCTGTTGTTCGCCCCGGCCGCTTTGGCGGCCGAGACGGTCAGCGTCGGGTATCTGCACACCCTGGCCGTGGACGGCCAGTTCTGGATCGCCATGGAGAAGGGCTTTTTCAAAGAGGAAGGCTTGGAGATGAAGCCCATCGTCTTCACCTCCGGGGTGCCCTTGATGCAGGCGCTCTCCGGCGGCAGCGTGGACGTGGCCATCTTGGGCGCGGTGATCTCCAACTTCCCCTCCCAGGGTGTGGGAAAAGTCTTCCTGCTCAACGACATCGAGTTCGACACGGCCAAGCTCTATGCCCGGCCCGAGTCTGGCGTCTCGACGATCAAGGACCTCAAGGGCAAGAGAATCGCCACGGTCAAGGGCACCACGGCCCACGTCTTCCTCCACAATGCCCTGAAGGCCAACGGCCTGGACTCCACCAAGGACGTCGAGCTGGTGAGCATGGACATGGCCGGCGCCGTGGCCGCCTTCATCTCCGGCGCCGTGCCCGTGATCTCCACCTGGGTGCCCTTCGACGTCCAGATTCGGGAAAAGGTGCCTGGGGTCAAGCTGATCAGCTCGGCCAAGGAGTTCTATCCCGGCGCGGCCATCATGGGCGGTTGGGTGGCGGCCAACAAGTACCACGAGACCAAGCAGGAGGTCCTCAAGAAGATCATCAGGGCCTGGGCAAAGGCCAATGACTACCTCATGGCCGGTACCGCCGATGCCCTCAAGCTCATCCACGCCAAGGCCTACTCCAACATCCCCTTCTCGGACATCGAGGCGGCCTGGCAGGCCCAGAAGTGCGAGACCTCCAAGGATTGGGTCAAGCTCTACCGGGATGGAACAGCGGCCAAGTGGATCGGCCAGGTCACCCAGGTTTTCGTGGAGATCGGCTCCATCGGCAAGTGGGTGGACCCCAAGGAGTTCTTTGACACGAGCCTCTACCTTTCGGTGATAAAGTAGGCTGGGCCGCCGGGGGAACCGAGGCCGCCCAAGGTTCCTCTGGCCCCCGGGTGAGGTCCCAGGCATGAATCAGGAGCTTCAAACCCGATTGGATAGGAAACGCCACAAGGAACGCCTGGAGAAGGCGGGCTACCTGATAGCCTCCTTTGCCCTGGTCATCGTCGTCTGGGAGACGGCCCGGGCGGTGGGTGTGGTCAATCCCAAGCTCTTTCCCTCGGTGACGAGTGTGTTTGCCGCCTCCGTGTCGTTACTGAAGAACGGCACCCTCCAGGGCCACATCATGGCCAGCTTCGCCCGAGTGATGACTGGGTTTTCCATGGGCATCGTCGCGGCGGTGGTATTGGGGTTCCTGATCGGCTGGTTCAGGACCATCCGGATGCTCCTGGACCCGGTGATCAACTTCTTCCGGGCCCTGCCGCCCATCGCGCTGATTCCGTTGATGATCATCTTCTTCGGCATCGGCGAGACCTCCAAGATCATCGTCCTCACCTACGCCTCGTTCTTTCCGGCCCTGGTAGTCATTTACCAGGCCCTGGTGGGGCTCGAGCCTATTTACATCCGGGTCGGCCGGACCCTGGGGGCGACGAACCTGGAGATCTTCCGGAAGATCATCCTGCCGCAGCTGGTGCCCAGCATCATCACCGCCTGCCGAGTCTCCCTGGGCGTGTGCTGGGCGACTCTGGTGGCCGCCGAGCTCATCGCCGCCCAGAAGGGCATCGGGGCCATGATGGTCGAGGCGCAGAACTTCTTCCAGATGCCGCCCCTGGTTCTGGGCGTCGTGATCGTCGGCGCGATTTCCCTGCTGATGGATGGTGCCGTCCGCTTCGTCGAACGCCGTGTGACGGCCTGGCAGGAAAAGATAAACTGAGACAGGTTCCATGAAGGGCATTTCCGTGGAGGACGTGGGCCTGACCTACTCCGGCCTGGCCGGGCAGGTGACGGCCCTGGAGGACATCAACTTCAGGGTCGAGCCCCAACAGTTCGTCTCGGTCATCGGGCCGTCGGGTTGCGGCAAGACGACCCTGATGAACATCATCGCCGGCTTCCTGGAGCCTACCCAAGGCCGGGTCCTCATCGACGACGACGTCGTCAGGGGCCCGGGCCCGGACCGCTGCGTGGTCTTCCAGCAGTATGCCGTGTTTCCCTGGCTGACCGTGCGCGACAACGTCGAGTTCGGCCTGAAGCTACAGGCGAACCACAAGTCCCCGGAAGGGCGCCGCGCCATCGCCGACTACTTCATTGACCTGGTGGGCCTGAATGAATTCACCGCCGCCTACCCCAAGGAGCTTTCCGGCGGCATGAAACAGCGGGTGGCCATCGCCCGGGCCTACGCCGTCAATCCCCAGGTGTTGCTCATGGACGAGCCCTTCGGCGCCCTGGACGCCCAGGCGCGCCAGTTCATGCAGGAATCGCTTCTGGACATCTGGCAGAAGGAGAAGAAGACGGTCATCTTCATCACCCACGGCGTGGAGGAAGCCATCTTTCTCTCCAGCCGCATCGTTGCCATGACCACCCGCCCGGGGCGGATCCGGGAAGTCATTCCGGTGGAGATTCCCTACCCCCGCCGGGCCGGGGTGCAAACCGATCCCGCGTTCATCAAGCTCCGCGCCCAGATCGACAAGATCGTCCGCGAGGAGTTTCAGAAGCCCCAGACCGCCCGCTAGCGGCGGGCACTCGCCGGAAGGAGGCTTGCGGCCTTGAAAGTGCTGGTTACCGGCGCCGCCGGGTTCATCGGCGCCTCGCTCATTCCCGCCTTGCTGGAGCAAGGGGCCGAGGTGTTGGCCTTTGACATCGTCCCGGACCCCTCCGCCCTGAGCCTCGTCAAGGACAGGATCGCCTACGTCCGGGGAGACCTGGCCGCGCCCGAGGATCTCTACCGGCTCATGCTCCGCCATCGGCCCACGGACATTTTCCACCTGGGCTCGCTCCTGGCCGGCCCCTGCGACGAAAACCCGGTCCTGGGTTTCAAGGTCAATTTCGGCTCCACCCTGACCCTGCTGGACGCGGCGGCCGCCCTGGCCGTGCGCCGCCTCGTCATGACCAGCTCCATCTCCGTCTTCGGCAAAGACTCGACCGAGCCGGTCAAGGACGACGCCCCCAAGAACCCGGCCAACGTCTACGGGCAGACCAAGCTGGCCTGCGAGCACCTGCTGCGCTGGTACGCCCGCGAGCGGGGTATGGACGCCCGGGCGGTGCGCTTCACCTGGGTCTTCGGCCCGGGGCGGACCACCGGCATCACCGCCCTGTATTCCTCGCTCCTCCTGGACGCCATCGCCCAGGGGAAGCCCCTGGAGGTGCCCAACCCCGAGGAGACCGGGGATTGGCTCTACATCAAGGACGCCGTGCGGGCCTTGTTGGCCCTGTTCCAGGCGCCTGAGGCCCCCCAGCGGGTCTACAACATTGCCGGCGGGGTCCATTCTATCCGTGAGGTGCTCGAGATCGCGCGGCGCTTCAAACCCGAGTCCCAGGTGGTCTTCCACGCCGGCGGAAAGCGCTTCTCGCCGTATCCCGCTGCCTATGACGACACCCCGGCCCGCCGCGACCTGGGCTGGCGGCCGGCCTACTCCATCGAGGCGGCGGTCAAGGAACATCTGGAGATCGTCGCGGCCCGGGCGGCCGGCCAGGGACGCTGACGAGTGTTCAAGGAGAACGACGATGCAGGAAGTGCTGCTGGATTTCGGTGACGGCAAGTTGCCTGTGGAACTCCCGGATTCGGCGGTGGTGGTGCGCTACGGGAAGACCTACACCGACCCGCCCGCAGTGGACCCCGCTGCGGCCGTCCGCCAGACCCTGGCAAAACCCCACGCCTTTCCGCCGCTCAGGGAGCTGGCCGGGCCCGATAAGAAGATCGTCATCGCCTTCCCCGACCGGGTCAAGGGCGGCTTCCACCCTCAGGCCCACCGCCGGGTGTCCATCCCCATCGTGGTTGAGGAGCTGCTCAAAGGCGGGGCCAAGCTTCAGAACATCACGCTGCTTTGCGCCATGGGCCTGCACCGCAAGAACACGTTGGAGGAGTGGTACTGGTACCTGGGCAAGGAGATCGTGGACAGGTTCTGGCCGGATCGGATCGTCAGTCATGACGCGGAGGCGCCGGACCTCTGCGACTTTGGCCGGGACGAAATGGGCAACGTGGTGCAGTGCAACCGCTTGATCGCGGAGGCGGATCTGCCCATCGTCATCGGCCACTGCGCCGGCAATCCCTACGGCGGCTACTCCGGCGGCTACAAGATGGTCGTCACCGGCCTGGTCGGCTGGCGCTCCACGGCCAGCCACCACAATCCGGCCACCATGCACCGGGACGACTGGCTGGGTGCCTCAACCAAGCAGTACATGCGCCAGCAGTTCGCCTCCATCGGGCGGGCCATCGAGGCGGGCATGGGCAAGAAGTTCTTCGCCGTGGACGCGGTCGTCGGCCAGAAGTCCCAGGTCCTCGACGTCCAAGCCGGAGAGATCCCCCTAGTAGAACAGGCCACCTGGCCCCTGGCAGACCGGCGCACCAACGTCTTCCTGGACATGAGCGAGCCGGCCGACATCCTGGTCATCGGTCTGCCCCGCAACTTCCATTACGGCCCGGGCATGGGCACGAATCCCATTCTGATCAGCTTAGCCGTGGGCGGACAGCTCTCCCGCTGCTGGGGGGCCTTCCGGGAAGGGGGAGTGATCATCGCCCCCTCCATTTGCGACGGCTGGTTCAACGCCAACTGGTTCCCCTCCTACGAGGAGACTTACGAGGCGCTGCAGAACTACTGCGAGGCCGAGGATTTCCTGGCTTCGCCGGAGGCTGAACGGATCGCCACCGACCCGGAGTGGCGCTTCCGCTACTCGAATCGGTACACGTATCACTCCTTCCACGCCATGTCCATGATCAGTGGGGGGGCGGTGTCCGTCAAACGCACAAAGGCGGTGTTTATGCCCGGCGCCAAAAAACCCCAGTATGCCCGGGGCATGGGGTTCATCCCCACCCGGACGTTCCAGGAGGCCCTGGAACGTGCCAGGAAGCTCGTCGGTCAGGACGCCAGGATTCTCTGCACGCCGGAGTGCTTCACCGGCGGAGTGGCGGTGCATCTGCATCTGAAAAAATGAGGGAAGAGATGGACCCTGTGGGAATACTCGGCGCCGGTGTCATGGGCTTGACCGCCGGCCGCAAGCTCATCGAATCGGGCCGGCGCGTCGTTGTCTTTGATGTCTCGCCCGGGGCCGGGGACAAGGCTCGCCAAGCTGGTGCGCAGGTGGCGGCCAGTCCGGCCGAGGTGGCGGCCCTTTGCCCCATCGTCCTCATGTTCCTGCCCGGGCCGGTCCAGATCGTTGAGTGCGTCGCCGGGCCGACAGGCCTGCTTCGAGCAGCCCGGCCGGGTCAGATCATCGTGGACTTGAGCACGGGGGATCCCGGCACGACGCGCCAGATGGCCGCGCTGGCCTGGGAGAAGGGTGTGGGCTACGTGGACGCGCCGGTCCTGGGCCGGCCGGCCAGCGTGGGCAAATGGGCCCTGCCGGTAGGCGGTCGGATCGAGGACCTCGGGCGCTGCCGGCCGATCCTGGAGGTGGTGGCGGCCAAGATCATCCACATCGGCGAGTCTGGCTCGGGCAACAAGATCAAACTCCTGAACCAGATGATGTTCTCGGCCATCAACGCCATGACCGCCGAGATGATGGCCGTGGCCGAGAAGGTCGGCGTGCCGCCAAAGCTGCTCTACGAGATCATCACCTCCAGTCAGCCCGCCACGGTGAGTAATCTCTTTTTGGAACTGGGCAAGAATATCGCCGCCGACAGCTATGACCAGCCCACCTTCTCGGTCGACCTGCTCTGCAAGGACGTGCGTCTGGCCATCGAGATGGCCAAGGCCCACGGCGCGCCCCCGCCCTTGGCCGGGGTGATTCAGTTCATCAACGAAGCAGCCCAGGCCCAGGGCTTCGGCGCCCAGGACACCTCGGTGATGTGGAAGGCTTTGGGCTCCTTCTGGAAGCGGCCGGCCTAGCCGCCGCTTCGTGGTCATCGAGAAGTACGGGAAGATCTTCGAAGCAACCAAAGAGAGTCCTGAGCCCGCCTGGCGGCCGTCGCTTCCGGCCGGGGCCTCGCGCGAGGAGGCGCAGGAGGTGATCTTCCAGGTGAGCGTCTCCGCCGGGATGCCGGCAACGCTCGGTACTTTGGGGACGTTGCGGCTTTAGCGGCTTTACGTCTATCCCCTGCACCTGCCTTCAGCCTGCCCAGCACCCCACGAGGGATTCCGCGGAACTTCCTCGCACGTGATGGGGGGCGCACTAAACGCTCAAGCCCTTCGTTTTTCTGGAGGTTACTCGCGAGCCACACCAGACCTTTCTCCAGATCCCAACGCTCAATCCCCTAGCGCCGCACGACGGTGCTTGTATGCCCTTGCCGAACCAGGCATCTGGCTGATAAATAGTCTCCGGCGCCGACTTCTGAACGGAAATGGTGGCGGGCCATTTCCCAGCGCGTTCGATTCAAATGGCCCCTGGCTCGGTTGCCATGGCGGCCGCGGGGTGCGGAGCTTCTCTTCTGTGTTGGCCAGGAGGACGATGCGCATGGAGCCTACCCATAGTGAATCCCTGGACTGGGCAGTGCGGCTGTTCGTGTATAGATACATCGTGGAAAACGAGCGCCCCCCGACGATCATCGAGACCGCGGATGGGCTCCAGCTCGACCCCAGTCGGACATCGGGAGCTGGTTCATTTCGCCTTGCCATTTCGCCGATGGTACGAGGATCTCATCTTCACCTGAGCGACGATTCTGTTCTTCCGGTCGGAAGAAGGAGTCAACGTCTGGTGCGCGGAGAACCGACCCCCCCGCGGGGAGATTCTCTTGCTGGAGCTGACGTGGGCGCTGGCGAAGGCCTGGTATCACGACCGGATGGACCCTAACTACCGCGGGAGGACAGCGGCGCAAGCGCAGGAGATCTTCCGGCAGCTGGGCTTGCGGTCGAGCTTTTGGTACCTGGATTCGCGCGAGTAGGGCTCACGTGTACTTCGCGGACATTGCGGCTTTATTGGCTTTACGTCTTTCCGCCAGAACCAGGGGTCTGGATCCGCATCAGACTCCGTCCACGGGACGTTCGGTCTAAACCTGTTCCCCTCTCCCCCTCCAGTATGCCCTACAGTCGGCCATCGTGGCTTCGTAGAACTCCTTGACCGTCCTGCCGCTTGGCAGCTTCACGCTTTCCAGTTCGGCGATCCGCTCATTGCTCACCAAGGCTCCCCTCGCGCGCAGAATCCTCTGAATCTCTTTGGGATCCAGTTTACGAGGCGGCACATTCAATTTTGCACAAAGGGCCGCCGCAGTACCGGCCGCCTCGCCGGTCGTCCACATGGAGGGAATGTCTTTGATATTGTTGTAGGATCCCAGTTGCAAGCCCATGAAGGTCGATCCCGGGATCACCGAAATGCAGTTCCCTGCCACGAGGAGCCCATCGATCTCCTTGGGCACCAGCATCCCATACGGCAGATCGTTGGCGGGGAACCCGCCCTTCACGTTGTAGGCCACGACGTCCTCAAATCGGCGCCGGTCCAGGATGTCCTGTCCGGTGAGCGTGTATTCCCCGATGGTGTGCCGCGTGTCGCGGACCCCAATGGTCACTCCCGTGTTCTCGACGCGCGCGTGCTCAAATCCCGGGATATGCTTCCGCAGGAAATTCAACTCCGACATGAACTGCTCTCGCGCCTCCACTTCGGCCCGCGAGAGGTCTTCGACGTTTGTCCCATCTACCCCCTCGACCGTCCCACCCCACAGGAGCGCCTCATCCTCTCGCACCAGCCGGCTCAACTCCGGCCTCGGATGCCCCCAGTAGTTCACCATCTCCCGGCTGCGAGGCCTGTAATACGGGAGCTCGCTTGCCTCCATCCCGCGCCGGATCGCCTTCTCCAGGCCCGGATCCGTCTTGCTGTATTCCGACAGCTTGGACCAATTGACATGGCTCAGCCGGACCAGGAGCGTCATGGCAAACAGAATCCCCTTGTCCGTCTGGCCCTTCCGGAACGGCGCACCGCTGCTCGCCGCCACATCCCCGTCGGCAGTGGCATCCACGATCACGTCTCCCCGCACGATCTGGGACCCGGACTTGTTCGCGACGGTGACGCCCCTGACGACGCCGTTCTCGGTGATCGCCCCGGTGATGAAGCTGTGCAGTAGTAGCCTCACGCCGGCTTCCCGTGCCATCTTGAAGAGCAGCAGTTTTGCCATTTCGGGTTCGTAGGCGATGGTCAGGGTGCACCGTTCCGAGCTGTAGTGGAGTATCGGGTAATTCGGGGGGTCGTCCGGGCACCGCCGCGCATCCCCCTGCGCCATCAGGGTATCGACGATCTCTTTCCCGATGCCGCCCACGGACGGGGTCGTCAGCACCGCCATGTTCCCCCCGGTGAACATGCCCCCGAGAAACCCGTACCGTTCGATCAGCAGCGTATCCACCCCTTGTCGAGCCGAAGCGATGGCCGCGTTAACGCCCGCGACACCCCCGCCAGCGACGACGACCTTGGCCTCACGGTATCCCGTTCTCACTTCTTCTCCTCCTCTGGACATGATCCACTGAGCAAGAAGTTGGCAAGGAATGTCCGGCTGCCTGCGAGGAGCGGGCCATGACGAAGCATATCACATACGTGACGTTTGACGTGCACCAAGACTCGATCACAGCCGCCTGGCTGCAGGCCGACGCGCAGACCCCGGAGGTCCGGACGATCCCGCACGAGCCGAAGTGCTTCCGGCAACTTGTCCGCCAACTCCTAGTCCTGATCCGAGAAAAACCTTGAACCGCCATGACGCCAAGGCCGCCATGGATGGCATGTTCGGAACCTTCCAATCCAGAACACGAGAACCGGTTCTTGAGGCCTTCAGAAGTTCCGTTTGTCTTCCCCAATAAGGCCTTCTGGTCTTGGCGTTCTTGGCGCCTTGGCGGTTGATAATTTCGGATTGGGGCTAGTTGCGGCCTCGCGTGCTTGCTACGAGGGGGGGCCTCTGGGATATGTCCCCCAGCGGTAACTCGTGGCCTGGGGCCTCCCCTGCGAGGTGATCGTTCCCGCCCTCATCCCGCGACGGCCGTCCTTTGGAGACGTTGCGGCCTCATTGGCTTTACGCCTTTCCGCCGTACCTCCATTCAGCTCGCCCAGCACCCCGGGACCGACGAGGGATTCCGCGGACCCTTCCCCGTAAGTGAAAGGGACGCATTGGGAGCCTCAGGCCGCGCGTTTTTCTGAACGTCACTCGCGAGCGGCGTCATCTCCTCGTTCAGATCCCAAGGCCTTCACGCCCTCGCGCCATGCCCAAACAGACGCATTTCCTTGCAGAGCAGGGCTTTAAGCTGCTAAATGGTGTCTGTGCCGATCGCGCTGGCTACGGCTGGAGCCGGGTATCGACCGGCGTGATCGCTTCCGCGCCCATGCGGTTCCAGGAAGGCCTGCGTCGTGAGCCAACTCCGGGAGAAACGGGTTGACCAGAGCAGAGGTAGTGATCCGCCCAGGCTTGGGGACGTTGCGGCTTTAGTGGCTTTTCGGTCTTGCTCCAATGCGCGCGGCGAGAGTGCCTCCGCGTTCCGATTGCGGAGGACCGCCGAGCCCGCCATCTTCCGCCGGATTCTCAACGCCACAGCACTGCAGTGCCCGAGCGCCCGCCGCGGCATCTGAAGTTGGTGATGCGGGATCGGAAACGGTAGCGTGCCATTTGCCTGAGATTGAGTGCCCGGGTCTGCACCTAGGTCGAGGCGGGTGAGTGGCCCTCTTAGAACCATAACCCGGGGTGGATTACTTCTGACCCTTGCAGTACCGATCGGCATACCGTATGGTTAATGGTCAGAGGTAGAGCTGCAAGGTGATCGGCGGTGGTTTCTCACCGAAAAAAATGGTACCGGACACCAATAATGAGGTAGCTGGTTGATTTCATGAGGCCACCTCCCCAATTCTAACGATTCAAGGGGGATCCGGCCGTTTCTTCTTCGTCAAGGGAGATCCTCCTTGACGTCAGGAGATCGCCTCACAGTTCTAACCCCAATCCGAAATTATCAACCGCCAAGGCGCCAAGAACGCCAAGACCGGATAAGCTCCTTGGGTGAAACAAGCCAAGCTTCTGAAGGCCCCATGAACGCGTTTTCGCGTTCTTGGATCGGGAGATCGAAACATCGCATCTTTGGCGACCTTGGCGTCATGGCGGTTCAAGGTTTTTCTCGGATCAGGGCTAACGGCCCCCCCGGAGAGGCCTCTCCCTGGTCGGCTCCCGCGCCTCGTCGTCGCGGACATCAACTGTGGACACTGATCCGAAAATAACCGATCGCATGCTCCCGCAGCTGGTCCGGCTTGGCTTAGTTGCGCTCGTCTTCAATCTGGGCGGCGGCGTCATCGCGCCCGCCCTCCCGCTCTACGCGCGGAGCCTCGGTGCTGACTACCGTGACCTCGGGCTCATCGGTGCCGCCCATGGCGTCGCCTACGCCGTGTTGACCATCCCGCTCGGCCGCGCCTCCGACCGCTTCGGCCGCCGCAGGTTGCTCCTCGTCTCGGCGCTGGCGATGGCCGTCGCCAGCGTGTGCTACCTGGCCTCTCGCGGCGTGCTGGGGCTCGTCCTGGGCAAACTCCTCGAGGCGGCCGGCTGGGCGGCCTTCTGGCCCGCGCTCGAAGCGTGGGTTGCCGAGGAGTTCGGTCGGAAGGCCGGCACGGCCATGGGCGTCGGGTACGGGTCGTACGCGGCGGCCTTCGTGATCGGGACCTCGACGGCCGGGTATGTGATGGAGTCGGCGGGGCTCCGGGCGCCCTTCATGATCTACCTCGGGACGGCGCTGGCCGCCCTGGGCCTTCTCCTCGTCACGCCGGTCCATCGAACGGCGACGAAGCTCGACGACACCGACCGCGCGGGCTTGCCGACTGCAAGGACCAAGCGCGATGGCGCCGCGCGCCGGCAGCGGCTCCTGGCTTACGGCACGGGGTTCGTCTACGTGTTCGGCCTCGGCACAGTGCTTTCGTTCCTCCCGGCATACGCCGCTGACCGGGGCTTCACGCCGCACGCGGTGGGACTGCTCCTCGGCGTCTATTGGGGTGGCCGCGTGGTGGCCTCGTTCACGGCCGGGGGCCTCTCCGACCGCTGGGGACGCCGGGCGATCCTCGTACCGGCGTTGCTCGGCAGCACGGTCGGCGCGACTCTCGTGGCGGCGCCCCTCGGCGCACCGGTGCTCTTCCTCGGCACGCTCGCCCTCGGCCTAACGTCGGGCGCGTGCGGGCCGACATGCGTGGGGCTGATCGCCGACCACGCGGCCCCAGAGGACCGGGGCATCGCGATGGGACTCTTCGAAAGCTCCTGCGGGGTCTCTTTCATCCTCGCCGGCTTCCTCGGCGGTCAGGCCGCCTACGCGCTGGGCCCCGAGGTCCCGTACCTCCTTGTCGCCGGCCTCGCTGCCGCCTGGACACCGATTGTCGCGCGGCAGCTCACCTTTCACCCCATTGGTCGCGCCGGTGTGTAATACTACGTTGAGGTCGGACGCTCGTAATTCGCTATCTGTGCTAACTCACACGACCGGAACCACCGAGGAGGGGCAGGCGGAGGAACGAGGAAAGGGGAATCGTGACCAGCACCACGAGGCCGACGACGGTCAGGGTGAGAGGTACGCCGGCCCAATCCGATAGGAAGCCATAGACGGTCGGGGCCAGGGCGCTCGAGCCGATGCCGAGGGTGTAGAAGAGCCCGTAGGCGCGTGACCGCCGCTCAGGGACGACCAGGTCGGCGACACTGCCATAAAGCACCGACGATGTGCCGTTGAGCGCGACTCCAAGCACGGGGAGCATCACCAGCGCAGGCCGGAGGGGGGTGACCAGCAAGGCAAGGATCCCGAGGCCAGTGGCAGCCTCGGTGAGAATCACGGTTCGGATGATGCCCAGCCGCTCGGCCACGGCGCCGCAGACGAATTTTCCCACCGCGCCTCCCGTGAACGTGAGCCCCAGCGCCAGCCCCACCGTTTCCACCGTTCCGCCCTTAGCGAGTAGAAGGAAGGGGAGGTAGGTCAGCATGGACGTTCGGGTGCTGCTGTCAATAATGTGGATCGCCGAGAGGACACTGAAGCCGCGCGCATCCCGGATGCCCCAGCCACCGCCTGCTGCACCGCCAGCCGGTCGGCCTTTGCCACTTGTGGGTTGGGGCATCAGATTCGTGAGGATGATCAGAATCCCCAGCGCTGCAGCCAGTGCGAGGATGCCGACGTCCCGGGTCGCCCAGCGCCATCCCACCCAGGCGGTGAGCAGGGCCACGGTGGCCGGCAGCGTCATCTTTCCCAGGTCACCGGAGAAGTTGTATGTCCCCAATGCCATCCGGCGGGGCCCTTCGTCGTACGCTCGGGAAACCAGTGATGAAGACAGCGGATGTTGGACGGACGATCCCAACCCGGCAATCAGCAGGAACAGGAGGAGCCACTCGAAGCGGGTCGCCGTCCCGAGGGCGAGAAAGCCTAGAGCACAAATGAAGGTTCCTGCGGCCAGCAGGCGTGCCTCACCCCATCGCTCGGCCAGGAAGCCGGCCGGAATTTGGAGGAGGGACATCGCCCCGGAATAGCTCGTCTTCAGGAGTCCGACCTGGGCGAAGGAGAGCGAGAACTCTCGCGCCCAGACGGGGAACATGACGTAGAGCAGGTCGGAGAGGCCGTCGTGGAGGAAGTGGGTGGCGCAGGCAGTCATAGCTGTGGCCCGCGCGCGGCGTTGGCTCATGCGCGGCATTGTTTCAAGTCGCACGCCATTCTGTCAAGCTCGTGTCATCCGGCTGGATGAGATTCCAGGGATAGTTGGGCTCTCATGAGTTCAACACGCTGGGAAGCTGGGAGGCTGGAAGGCTGGGAAGCCGTGAAGAGGTCTTGCCTCCCAGCCTCCAAGCCGTCAAGCATCCTAGTGGCTGTGCTTTTGCGGGCCCGTGGCGAGTTGACAACGCGCACCCCTGGCCCTATCCTCGCATTTGCATCCTGCTGATTCCTCCCGCAGAATGAGCTTGGAATGCGACACGCAGCAGCGGGGCTGATTGCCTCTTGGCTTCTCGTCGCGGGAGTCTGGGCGGGCGCCCAGACAAGCCTGATCCCGCCTCCGCCCGGCCACGTGAAGGTGACGGTGGAATTCCGCCAGGTGAGCCAGAACAGCCAGGGCGGCGTCTCGGTCCAAGGCACCGGTCCGGGCGGGACGATCGTCCAGATAGATCCCCAGGGTGTGACCGGATCGGCCCGGGTCCAGATCCAAGAATCGCAGCGGACCGTCCGGCGGAGCGTGGGATCGTTCCTGCTCATCCAGGATGGAGGCGAGGGCCGCCTCACGGTGGCCGAACAGGTCCCCGAAGTCGTCTGGTTCCAGCAGTACGCCCTCGCCCATAACTACATCACGACGGCCGTGATCTTCCAGCAGGTCGGAACGGCCTTCGTCGTGCGGCCCACCATCCTTCCGAACAAGCGGATCCGCCTGAGGATCACGCCTCAGATCTCCTACAAGAGCGACGACGGGACTGGGGCGATCGAGCTGGTGGAGGCCTCCACGGAGGTCGTGGTGCAGAGCGGGCAGCCGATGACCATTGGGGGGAGCGGGGGGAGCGGCGAGGTGATGCGCCAGTTCCTTCTCGGGTACGAGCGTGCGAACCGCACGGGGCAGGTGAGCATTGTCCTGACGGGGGAGATCCCGTAACTGGACCGGGCAAGGCGTGACAGGGGAGGCAGACATGGCGACCTTGGAGATGCGCGGATTTCGGCGTCAGGTGCTGGGCAAGCTGCGGGAATACGAAGGACACGTGAAGCGCCTCGAGGGGCAGCTCATGATCCTGCGGGGAAGGGCCGAGCGCGCCACCGGGGAGGCGCAGGAGAAACTCGGGAAGTTGCTGGCCGACGTGGAACGTGAGGCCGAGGTGGTACGGGGCGCCGGGCGGGTCGCTCTCGAGGGACTGGAGCGCGCGGTGGCAGCCGGGCAGACGTTCCTGGAACAGATCAAGGGCCGCCTGGCCGAGGTGGAAGTGCCGCCGCCGTCGGTCGTCGCCAAGAGCCGGGAGGCCCTCCGGCGCGCCACCATTGAGGCCAAGGCCCTGCGTCACGGCGTGAAGGTCGGCCTGCGCGTGGCCAAGCGTGCCTCCAAGCGGGCCAAGGCCACGAAGTCCTAATCGAAGTCGCGCAGGCCTCCACAGGAGGCCCTAGTACTAACTTGCAGAGGTCCGCGTGCGATGCCTCCGAGGGCACCCCTCCGAGCGCCGGGCCCGCCGTCACCCAACCTGCGGTCGGGTACCCGGGCGCCCGGACCCAGCCATAGGGCTGGGTACCCGGCATCGCCGTATGGCGCGAACTCCCGCAAAGTGGGCATCACGGCAGCCACTTTCGCGAATGGCTCGCTTGCCATCCTGGCACGGTCAACCGCCGGCGAGGCCCAGAAGGAGCGACAGCGGCACGCCCTCACCTGGTTCCTTCTGTACGGGGCGGCCGCTGCGGCTGCCCTTGCGCCCCTTGTAGTGGTCTTTCGGATGACCTTCCTCCTCCCATTCGGCATGGGAGCGGCCTTCTTCCTGGTGTTGCGGGCGTTCCTGATCCGGGAACGGGATGACCGGACCCTGATCGGGGAACTCGTGGGTGCGGCAGGACTGAGCATGGTAGGGGCGGTCGCCCACGCCGTGGCGGTCGAGGAGGTCCGGCCGATCGGTGCCGTGCTGTGGCTGCTGCTCTTCCTCTTCTTCGCCAGCGGCGTCTTCTACGTCCGGATGCGGGTGCATGGAATGGTCGCGCAGCGAAAAGGGACGATCGCCGCGTCCAATCCCGCACGGTGGCCCTGCGTGCTCTATCACGCACTCCTGCTCGTGGTGGTCCCTGCGCTCTTCCTGGTACGTGTCATTCCCTGGCCAGTCCTCCTGGCCTTTGCTCCCGCCTTGTGGCGCGCTGCAGCGGGCCTCAACCGGGAAGAGGCGCGGCTCGATCTGCGCCGTCTGGGCTGGTCCGAGGTGGCGCTGGCATCGGCCTTCGTGATCCTCCTGATCGCCGCCTTCCGCTTCACGCCCTTCCCCGGCTGAGTGCTCCTGGCCGCAATTACGGTGACGTATTCTCACATCGGATTCCTGCGCCTCCTGCACCCCTCATCCCTTCCTTCTCCCCCAGGGGGAGAAGGAAGGGATGAGGGGGCGTCAGGTATTCGTTGACTCTGGCGTTCGGTATGGACTAGATTCTTTCCATTGTGGCCGTCCCCGTCTGAGGTTGATTCCTGCCATGGTTGAGCCCGGTCAGGTCCTGAGCGGCCCGCTCTTTAACGAACCCATGCGGGTCGAGACCATCCGCCAGGGGGGAAACGATACGTGGGTCCTGGGCCTGGTCGGCGTCCAGACGGAACGCTTCCGCAGCGTCACTCTCACCTCTCAGGACATCAAGACTCTCCACATCCAGGCTGCCGCCTATACCTACTCAGGTGACGGCGCGCTCCTCCGCCTCGGACTCCAGGCCTACACCCTGGGCATCGCGTACGAGTTCGACCCCTATTTCGGCCTGTCCATCTCGCGCGTGGACCCCCTTCCGCATCAACTTGAAGCGGTATACGACTCCCTCCTCAAGGTGGCCCGTGTCCGCTTCCTCCTGGCCGACGATGCCGGGGCTGGCAAGACCATCATGGCTGGGCTCCTCATCCGGGAACTGAAACTTCGGGGCCTGGCCGAGCGCATTCTGATTGTGCTGGCGAACCTGATGTTCCAGTGGCAGCGGGAGTTGAAGGAGAAGTTCGACGAGAAATTCATCGTCCTCAAAGGCGACGACATCCGGGACCAGTTTGGGATCAACCAATGGATGGAACAAAAGCAGATCCTGACCTCCCTGGATCTGGCCAAGCGCACCACCATCCTCCCGGGCCTCAAGCAGGTGCATTGGGATCTGGTGATCGTGGACGAGGCCCACCGCATGTCCTGGACGCCCCCGGCGAAGAAGACTGCCCGGTATGCCCTGGGCGAGCTGCTGCGGGAATCCTCAGACCACTTCCTGATGCTCACGGCGACGCCGCACAAGGGAGACCCGACCAACTTCAGCCTCTTCCTCCAGCTCCTGGATGAGGACGCCTACGCGGACGTCCGCTCCATCCGCCAGGCCATGGAGCAGCGGCGGGCGCCGTTCTACCTGCGCCGCACCAAGGAGGCCATGGTCTATTTCCCGGAGCGCCAGGCCGACCTGCCTGCGCCGCGCCCCGGAAAGTTTTTCATCTACGTGCTTCAGTGCTCGGATGGCTCATTCTATATTGGGCAGACAGACAACATCCCGCGACGGCTCGAAGAGCACAAGACAGGCAAGGCCAGTTGGACTGCTCCCCGCCGCCCGGTGGAGATCATCCATTGGGAAACCTTCGACTCTCGCGAGGCGGCTGTCGGACGGGAAGACCAACTGAAGACCGGGTTCGGACGCGAATGGCTCAAGAGAGAGTACGAAGCTGGACGGCTCGCGGCGCGGCAGGCAGGCGGGACCTGGGCCGCCCGGAAGATCTTCACCAAGCGCATCCCCCACACGGTGGACTTCAGCATTGATGGGGAGGAGTTCGCCCTGTATCGGGAGGTCACGCGGTTCGTCAAACAGCAAAGTGCCAAGGCCGCCGCCCAGGGGGACGATCCGCGTGCCCGCGCCGTGGGCTTCCTGATGTCCCTGTACCAGCGCCGCTTGGCCTCCAGCACCTACGCCATGCATCGCTCGTTGGAGAACCGGTCCCATCGCCTCCAGGAGGGGCTGCGCCGGGCTGACGAGCTGCTCCGCACGGCGCCGCCAGAGATTCCGGACCCCGAGGAAATCGAGGAGATGGAGGAGGCCGAGCGAGAGCGCCTGGAGGCCCTGCTGGACGCCATCACCCTGGCCCAGAACCGCCACGAGGCCGAGGAAGAGATCGCGCGGCTCGAGGAGCTGGCCGACCAGGCAAAGAAGGTGGAGGAGGCTGGCCAGGAGGCGAAGCTCGCCCGGCTCAAGGACTTGCTCCACGAGGAGGGGTTCTTCCCTGCCTGCCGCGCTGAGCGTGAGCGCGGCGCAGGCAGGGACAATCCGGACCAGAGGCTTCTCATCTTCACGGAGTTCAGGGATACCCTGGACTATCTCGCGGGGAACAAACTCCAGGGTGTCCCCGGAAAGCTCCGGGACTGGGGCTTCCGGGTCGGCGTCATCCACGGTGGCATGAAGGCGGGCTCGCGGGATGAGCCGGGTACCCGGCTCTATTCCGAGCAGCAGTTCAAGGACGGGGCGATCCAGATCCTCGTCGCCACCGAGGCGGCCGGGGAGGGGATCAATCTCCAGTCCTGCCACATCCTGTTCAACTACGACATCCCGTGGAACCCCAACCGGCTGGAGCAGCGGATGGGCCGTATCCACCGGTACGGCCAGATCCACGACTGCCTCATCTTCAACTTCGTCGCTACCAATACCATCGAGGGGCGCGTCCTCCAGAAGCTGCTGGAGAAGCTCCAGGAGATTCGGGACGCGTTGGACGACGATGCCGTCTTCAATGTGGTAGGGGAGATCCTTCCGGCCGCCCACATGGAGCGCATCCTCCGCGCCTACTATGCCGGGGAGTTGGGGGATGCAGACCTGGAGGACCGCCTGCTCCGCGATGTGCAAGAGGACCGGTTCCGGGCCATCTGTCAGAATGCTTTGGAAGGCCTGGCGGCCAAGAAGCTGAACCTGGACATGCTGATCGAGCGGCGGGCGCGTGCCCAGGAACACCGCGTGGTCCCCGAAACCATCGCCCGCTTCCTGCGCGAGGCGGCCGGCCACGCCGCTATACCTTGAAGCCCCTCGCGAGTCTCCCCCATTCCTTCGACCCGGGCACCACGCCCACTACCCTCCGCCAATACGAAACTGCTCCCGACTGGAAGCTGGCCGCCCTCGCAAACAAATACCCTCGCCTTTCAGCAGACCGTGAGACGGCCGAGCGACACAGCCTCGAATGGGTGACCCCCGGGCACCCGTTATTCGAGGCTCTCCGGCGCCACGTCTGGGAATCTGCACGGGACGTGCTGGCCCAGGGCGCCTGCTTCTACTCCGTGGAACACGCTGCCCCGGCCCGGCTGGACTTCTACCGTGCGCGGGTTGTGGATGGCCTGGCGCAAGTAATCCACGAGCGCCTCTTCGCAGTGGAGGTAGCGGAAGGCCAAAAGCCCAAGCGTCAGGAGCCGGGCGCCTTGGGCAACTTCAGTCCCGGTAAGGCAGCCGAGACGCTCCCACCCGTGGCCTACCTTCCCGAGGCCAGGGATTGGCTGACGCAGGAGGCCTTGACCCCGTTCCTCGACGAGGTCCGACAAGAGCGCGTGGCGGAGGTAGATCGGATCGCGGCGCATGTGGAGCTTTCACTCACGGAGCTTCTGGAGCGAGAGGATCGGCTGATCGGCCGGCTGGCCGAGGAGGCCGAGCGTGGGGTGGAAGGCCTGCCTGCCGCGTCGCGTGCCGCGGCGCAGGCAGGGGCAGCAGGCATCCTGAAGCAGGCTGAGGATCGCCATGCGGCCCTGATGACGCGGCGCGAGCGGCGACGGCAGGAGCTGGAGCGGCAGCGCTCCCTCAGCCTCCAGGCCGTCGAACGGATTGCCAGCGTTCTCGTCCTGCCGCATCCGGAGCGGGAGAAGCCCGAGGTCCGGCGTCTGCGCCCTGATGCCGAGACCGAGGCCATCGCCATGCGGGTGGCAATCGAGTACGAAAGATCTCAGGGGCGCGCCGTGGCCGATATCCACGAGCAGAATCTGGGGTATGATCTGACGAGCCTGGACACACAAAGTGGCGAATTGCGCCTCATCGAGGTCAAGGGCCTCGGCGGATCCACAGGGACCATCGGCCTTACTCCCAACGAGAAGCGGGTGGCCGAGGATCGGCGCGACTGCTACTGGCTTTACGTTGTAACCGACTGTAGTGTGGGACAGGCTTCCAGCCTGTCATTCGAAGCAGGCAGGATGCCTGCTCCACATCTTCAGATTATCAAGGACCCGGCCAGCCTCCCCTGGCATGAGGTCAAGAAGGTGGACCATTACTGGCTCAGTGTGGACGCCATGCGCCAGCCGATGCGGGTGCGAGAGGACTCACTGCCTTACGGAAGCAGCGAATGAACGGGACCGACGTGAGCGTATTGGAAGGCTTGAGAGGTGAGCATCATGAGTGAGGCCTTGACCGTTGAAGAGCGAATCCTGGACAGGCTATTTCGAAAGCTGGAGTCGGATGAATCTATACCTCGCGAAGTAGTCCGTCGCATCCAGGTTCTCCGGCAGTCGGGCCGTTTGAAGGACCCGGATGCTATTCTTGAGGCGCTTTCCCAAGGGGTGAAGGAACATGCCCAGAATTCGAAGACTTGATCTCCGGGGGTTCCGCGGCGTTCGAAAGGATGTTGCATTACTCTTCGACGGCAAGTCCCTCCTGCTTTTTGGTGAGAACGGTACTGGCAAGAGTTCTTTTGTCGATGCATTGGAGAAATTGTTTACGGGACGGGTTTCGACTCTAGATGGTCGCGCGCAAGGGTTGTCCTCGGACCGCCATGGGCCCCACATCCGCAGCGTGGACAGCCCCCCTCGGATCGCGGTGACGTTTGATGACTCGGCTTCCTCGACCTTCACGCAGGATTCCGCTCTCCCAAGCCTACCAACTGAAATCCAAAACTATGTGGAATCGGCCCGGGAGAACCTCTACATCCTGAGGCGCCTTCAGGTCTTGGCATTCATCGACTGTCAGCCACGCGAGCGTTACGACCTTCTTCGACCTTTCTTGCCACTGTCCGGGATTGAGGCCATGGAAGATGCTTTACGCGCAGCACGGGAAAGAGCCGAAAGTGAGGCTCAACGATCCGGGCAGGAGGTCGCCCGCCTTGTGACGGACCTTCGCCGTGAACTGAGGGGTCAGGATTTGGGGCAGGAACCGACTCAGGTAGAGGTCATTAGCGCTATCAACCAGATTCTGAAGGACGTCGGACAGCCTCGAATCGACGACCTTGGTGACCTGGAAGGGGCTATTGGCCGGCTCGACGCTGAGTTGGCCCGGTTCGGTGACCTTACACGGCAATTACGCCTCTCGAATGCGGAAAAAGCCCTAGGGGAGCTCATTGAGTCGATTTCCTCCTTGACCATCGGCCAACTCGTGACCGCAGTCGAAGCGCTGGGGGAGCGTGAGGCTCTAGAGGCACGCGTGTTCTACGAGGCGGTCTTACAGCAAGGAATCCGATGGATCCAGGAGGAAGGCCGAGAAACGTGCCCGCTCTGCGAACAGCCGATTGATCCAAGCGGCGTTGTCGCCCATGCGCGAGGACAGCTGGAGGCAATGCAACAAGTTCTCGATTTGCGACGGCGAGCGCAAGAAGCGCTAGACAGGGCGAGGCAGACCCTCCGTTCCGCGCAGGAGGCGGCCGCCAGAGCCGGGCGGGCGATCGCCTCGCTAGCGGAGGAAGACCAAAGGCTGGGCGACGAAAACCTCCGCGAGGTTCGCTCCACCATCGATAATGCTCACCAAGCCGTCTCCGGTGATCTGAGGGAGCTCATAGTTGAGAGAATCCTAGACCCCTACGACGCCATCCGCGAGGGCTCTCGCGCCCTCCGGAACTTGGCTATAGACCTCGAACGCTTGCGCCAGATTCTTGCTTCGCTTCCTTCGGCAGAAGCGGCCCAACGGCTTCTTTCCGTGCGCCAGAGGATTGTCCAGACGCAAGAGATATGGGCAAAGCTGACCACAGCCAGGACAGATGCCAAAGAGACTAGCATACGCGTTGGCGTCGCGACGCGCCTCTACGAAGATGCCCTTACAGCGAGAAAGGAAGAGGTCCAGGGTATTTTTGATGAGTTGTCGGACGACATCGATGCCATCTACAAGCTGCTCGTCGATACTGAGGGACACGGCGGAGTTCGGCTAGAGGTTCGGGAGGCCGTTCAAGGCAGCGCCAACCTGTGGGTTAATTTCTATGACAAGCAGAGGGTCGATCCACGCGCATATTACAGCGATGCCCGTCTTGACATGCTGGGGCTAAGTGTGTTCTTGGCCATTCGACGCTGGGACAGAAAGCAGAGGCCGAATTTCGATTTACTGCTGCTAGACGACATTCTCACCAGCGTTGACAATGCCCATTTGGTGCATGTGTCGGAGGTCCTATTATCTGAGTTCAGGGACTATCAGATCTTGTTGACAACGCATGACCGGATCTGGTTCGAGCACTTTCGTGACATCCAGGCTCGATGCCGTGTTGCGAGTAACTTCATTAACAAGGTGATTCACAAATGGACTATCGAAGAAGGACCAGATCTTCGTGAGCCTGCGGAGGAGCGCCATTCCCTCGAAGACCTCCTGCAGAACGGACAGATACAGGATATTGCCGCGATGGCCGGAAGGCTCCTTGAGCACGTCTTGCAGGAGATGCGTTACACCTTCCGGCTAAGCATACAAGCTAAACGAGGGGAGCAGTACGAAATCGGCGAGCTCTGGCCGGCATTCTACAAGGAGGTGCGCACGAACTATCCGACTCTCTATCAAGCGGGACGACAAGCGCTCGACCTCCTCGAGGTTCAATGGCCGGTCAGGAACTGGATCGGGGCTCATTTCAACATATGGGCCCGAAATGTGTCCAGAACGGTAGCGGTCGAGTTTGGCCGAGCGGTTTGCGATTTGTTCGATCTTGTCTACTGCGAGCAGTGTCGGCAAACCGTCGCTCCGTCCGCTACACCCCTCGGACAGGTGGCCTGTAGGCGCGGTCACAAGATCTACCCGGCGCCTGGGAAAGAACCTGTTCAGCCGAGGAGCAGGGATGAGCTTGTTAGGGAAACTGATGGTGATTTGCGTGATGCCCGTCTGGATACAGCTCTCTACTTTGAGTGGAAACGCGCAGAGACCGGGCGGGAGAATTGATGGCGGCCAAGATAACGCACATCGTGGACGCAAATGCCGTTATAGCCTACTTCAAAGGGGAAGAAGGCCACGAAATTGTCGCTGATCTGCTACGGGATGAAGAGAATGTCCTTGCGATTCATGCAGTTCAACTTTGTGAGGTCTACTACGGCTATTATCGAGCGGACGGGCAAGAAATAGCAGACAGGGCATGGCAGCGAGCGCTTGTGATTGTCCGTCTTCTCCCGGAGATCAGCGAGACCTTTATTAAGCGCGTCGGCCGTTGGAAGGCTAGGCGATGGGAACGGGATGGCCAAGGCTACTACCTATCCATCGCCGATGCATTTGCCGCCGCAACTGCAGAGGAGTATGCCTGTCCTCTAGTCACAAAAGAGCGCAACGACTTCAGCGCGATAGAGGAGGTTGGTGCGCTGCAGATCGTGTGGCTGTAACGAGGTCTGCATCAATGTGCTTCGTGGGTGACGGGGTTTATGATTCCGAAGGAATGTAAGCGGCTGGCGGAGGTGGATTTTCCGATTTCCGTGGTGTCGAAGCACGCGGTGCGGGAAAAGTCTATCCGCCACGGCCACCCGAGCACGCTCCACCTCTGGTGGGCACGGCGTCCGCTGGCGGCTTGCCGGGCGATGCTACTCGCGTTGCTCCTCCCAGACCCGTGCGATCCCGCGTGTCCTGCCGAGTTCAAGAAGCGGGCGCGGACTCTGTTGCTCAAAGTCCGGCACACCATCGGTCCGAAGGACCAGGAGCTGCGGCAGGCCCTCCTCAAGTTCATCGGGGACTTCGCCAACTGGGACCTATCGGCTGACCGTACCTACCTTGAGGTTTCACGAGGACTCGTGAAGGCAGCGCACGGCGAGGAAACGCCGTTGGTCGTGGACCCCTTCGCCGGCGGGGGCTCGATCCCGCTGGAAGCCCTCCGACTCGGATGCGAGACTTTCGCCAGCGACCTCAACCCGGTGGCGTGCCTTATCCTCAAGGTCATGCTTGAAGACATCCCTCGGCACGGGCCGGAACTAGCGGAGGGGCTTCGGCGCCTGGGAGCCGAGGTCAAGCAGGCTGCGGGGAAGGAATTAGGCGAGTTCTATCCGGACGACCCGGATGGCGCAAGACCCATCGCCTACCTCTGGGCCAGGACGGTTCAGTGCGAAGCACCCAACTGTGGTGCCGAGATCCCGCTTGCGCGGTCGTTCTGGCTCTGCAAGAAGGCGAACCGAAGACGAACGCTACTATATCGGGTCATCCGGCCAAAGGGTGAAACGCCGCGGGTCGAGTTCCAAGTTTTCGAGCCGAAAACGGAGAGCGAGGTGTCCGACGGCACGGTGAATCGGGCGAAGGCTAATTGCCCCTGCTGCAACATGATTCTTTCGCCTGACCGTGTCCGGGCGCAACTGGCGGCCCAGAGGGGCGGGGCGGATGTGATTTTCGACAATAATGGCCAGCGCACTGGCGGGGCGCGCTTGCTCGCCGTTGTGACTTTGAAACCAGGCGAGCAGGGCCGACACTACCGGCTGCCGACCGAGCCCGATTACCAAGCTGTCTGGAAGGCATCAAAAAGTCTGGAAAGGGTTACCGCCGCGAAGCTACCGAATGGACTGAGCCCGGTGCCCGATGAGCCGCTACCGCCAATTGGTACTCTCGGTTTCCGCGTGCAGCGATATGGTATGTTGCAATGGGGCGATCTCTTCACGGCCCGTCAGAAACTAGCATTCGTCACGCTAGCGTCTACGATTCGGTCTGTGGTCGGAGCGCAGAACCTGCAAAAACTCCAGCAATTACTTGCCATGGTATGCACAAAGTTGGCCGATAGAAACAACAGTCTCGTTAACTGGAGCCTTGGCGTCGAGTGTCCAAATCAATTGTTCAAAGGCACGGCGTTGCCCATGGGCTGGGACTTTTGCGAGAGTAACATTTTATCGGACTCAAGCGCTTCAGTTGATCAATCGATCGACAATATAGCGCGCAACACCTTGGCCTCTTACATTCAAGGAACGCAACCGTCATCACCTCAACTTGCTGACGCCTGCGAGTCAATCCTCCCTGACCAATCGGCATCGGTCTGGTTCACGGATCCACCCTACTATGATGCTGTACCATACTCAGACCTCTCTGACTTCTTCTTCGTCTGGCTTAAAAGGGGACTACCGGACCATCCGTTGCTCCATGACCCCTTCGACCTAGAGAACGGCCTAACACCCAAGACTCGGGAGATAGTTCAAGACGAAACGAAATCATTCGGCAGCCAGCTCAAAGGTCGCACCTTTTTCGAAGAGGCTATGGCGCGTGCTTTCACAAGGGGTCGTAGGGTGCTCAAGGAGGACGGGGTCGGAAGCGTTGTTTTTGCGCACAAGACCACCGAGGGATGGGAGGCTCTCCTATCAGGTATGATACGAGGCGGCTGGGTAATCACGGGCTCTTGGCCAATTGCTACGGAGCGGTATTCGCGCTTTCGGGCTCGCGACTCCGCGGCCCTCGCAACCAGCGTCCACCTCGTCTGCCGACCCCGGCCCAAGGATGCACCCGTGGGCGATTGGAGCCTGGTACTCCATGAACTCCCCCGTCGCATGGCGGATTGGATGGAGCGCCTCCAGGGCGAAGGGGTGCGCGGTGCCGACCTCGTTTTCGCCTGCATCGGACCGGCCTTGGAGATTTACAGTCGGTACTCAAAGGTTGTAGATGCTGAGGAACGGGTAATTCTCCTGGGTGGAGACCCTGAGGCGACCGAACCACACAAGCGCGGCTTCTTGGCCTATGTGTGGGAGGTCGTAGGCCGCACCGCCTTGGAGCAGGTCCTTGGAACAGCCGAGGCGAGGGCTCGGAACAGCCTTGCCCTGAGCGGAGCCGAAGGGGCAGCAGGAGCATTGGAGGAGGACGCGCGGCTGACGGCTCTTTTCCTCTGGACTCTTCAAAGTACGAACGGGGCGCAGGCGAACGAGGGTGCCGAAGAATCCGGAGAAGAATCTGAGGAAGATGAAAAAGAGGAGGCATCCCCAAGAAAGAAGCCGGGCTTCAGCCTCATCTTCGACGTGGTGCGCCGCTTCGCCCAGCCGCTAGGCATCCACCTGCCCGAATGGGAGGGGCGGATCATCGAGACGACGAAGGGTGTCGTTCGACTCCTCCCGGTCGGTGAACGCTCCAGACAACTCTTCGGCGAGGAGGGTGCCTCAGCAGTGGCTGACCGGATCGAGCGAACCCCGACTGGCCAGGTGCAGCTCAATCTGTTCGGTGAATCCGGTGTCGAGCCCGAGATCAGGGGTCGGGGACGTGGCCGCAAGAAGGCCGCGGCGAATGTCGGCGATGAGGCACTGAGGACGCACAGGGAAGCCACGACGCTCGACCGGGTCCACGCGGCCATGCTCCTCCAGGCCGGCGGGCGGACCAACGCGCTCCGTGCCCTCCTGGAGGCCGAGCAACAGCGCGGCCCGGACTTCTTGCGCCTAGCCAACGCCCTCTCAGCCCTGTATCCTAAAGAAAGCGAGGAAAAACGGCTGCTTGATGCTATGCTCCTAGCGGTTCCCCGATGAGAGGCGAAACCCAGGTGCCATCACTTAAGCCAATTCGGCTGTCAGGACACGCAAGGAAACAGCTTCAGTTTCGTGGCGCTATCGAACACGAGGTCATCGAGGCCGTCAGGACAGAACAGTGGGGACCTGAGGGAGAGGCAGGATGAGAATCACATATGATCGCGAGGTGGATGCCCTTTATATCCGCTTCAAGGAAACGACGGTTACGACAAAGCATTTGGCTGAAGGCATTGCTGCGGACTACGATGCGGATGGGCGCTTGGCCGGCATCGAAATTCTAGACGCGGTAAAGCGGCTCGGGGACCCGACGGTATTCAAGCAGGTCGTTCTTGAAGACGTAGCTTTGGGAAAGCAGTAGGACAGGTAGGCAAAGAAAACGCCAGACCCGGTTCGCCTGGCAGGCTTACCCATGAAGAAACGCGAAGCCAAAAGAGGAACCTGGGGGACGCCGTCCTTGGAGTGGATTCACCAGGTACGACGAGAGCAACAGCGGGCACGGGCAGGCAGGCCTCCCCGGGCCCTGCCTCGGGCGCGGGCGGAGGGCCTTGCCCGGAAGTACGGTCTGAAGCTGCTACCACCGGCCCCGGTTCGGGAGTGACATCCTGTGAATTGAGGCGGCCTTCTGTGCGCATGCGAATCGAGGGCGAATGCACGGCAAGTAGGGACCGCGATGGGTGGCGCTGACGTTGTCTCGGTCACAATCGGCCATTTGGAGCAGGACTGGAACGCTACCCGAAGGGAGCTCAGCGAGCGCGAGCGTGCGCTGGTGGAGCTGTACCTGGGCTTCCTCCGGCATGTCGCCCGCACATGCCTCCAGCAGGGATGGAAGGTGCGGTTTCGTCCGAACCAGGTCGTGCACTGGGGCGAGGGAGGCTTCGGGGCGTTGTTCGTTCTGGTGCCTGCTCAGGCGGAGCGCCTCCCCCGGCCGAATCTCCCAAGCGAGGTGCACTTCGTCAGAGAGGCGTCCATGGAGTACGAGCGCGCACAGGAGGTGACACTCGACACGCTTGACCGGATCAACTACAAAGTAGACCCGTGGTGAGAATCGGGCACGATGGTGATGTTCCGAGGAGCGAGGACGGCGAAGGCGATCTACCATTCCAAGGCGAAGACATTGAGATCCTGAGGGCGTCCAGGGCTTGGTGACGCGTGCAGAGTCGGGGTCCAGATGGTGGAGTAGGCGGAGGTGGAGCCCTGGTACAAAGTTGCCACGCCGCGGGCCGAAGTCCGCGAAGGTCGGTCGTTCCATCCGAACGAGTTTGCTATCGCCCTGGAGCAGGTGGTCCGGGGGACCGCGTTAGATGGCTCACCGCAGAGGCGCAGAGAACGCAGAGAACATGCGAGAGAATGAGCTGACAGAGAAGATCATCGGGGCGGCGATCGAGGTGCATAAGGCGCTGGGGCCGGGGCTGCTCGAGTCGGCCTATGAAGAATGCCTTGCCCACGAATTGAAGCTCCGCCGGATCGATTTCGAGCGTCAACTCGCCCTGCCAGTTGTCTATAAGGGCGTTTCTCTGGATTGTGGTTATCGCCTGGATTTCCTGGTCGAGAAATCGGTGGTAGTTGAGCTCAAAGCAGTTGAGACCCTGCTGCACATTCACGAAGCTCAGATGCTGACGTACCTGAAGCTCGGAGGATGGTCCGTCGGACTGCTCATCAACTTCAACGTTCCGGTCCTTCGGCGTGGCATCAAGCGCATTGTGCATGATTTCAAAGAAAACTCTGCGCCCTCCGCGCCTCTGCGGTGAGAAAGGAAGCAATATGGAACCCTGGTACAGGGTAGCGACGCCGCGGGCCGAAGTCCGCGAGGGCCGGTCGTTTCATCCGGACGAGTTCGCCATCGCGCTCGAGCAAGTGGTCCGGGGCACGGCGCCGGAGGACTACAGCGACCCGGTGAAATTCTTCTCCCGAACCTACTTCACCCGGGCATTGCGCGAGCATACCGGGATGGTCCTGCGGCGGATCGCGGGGCTCACGGAGCGGACTGCGCCGGTCCTCACCCTGATCACACAGTTCGGCGGCGGGAAGACCCACACGCTGACCGCCCTCTACCACCTGGCGAAAGCCGGGAAGAAGGTTGCGAAGGATCCAGGCGTCGCCTGGATGCTCAAGGACGCAGGACTCGGAGAGGTCCCCTCGGCCCAGGTGGCCGTCTTCGTCGGAAATGCCTGGGACCCGCGGGAGGGCCGGGAAACCCCATGGATTGACCTGGCGCACCAGCTTGCCGGGATGAAGGGGGTTGCCCTTCTGGGACCAAAGGCGAAGACCACACCGCCGGGAACCGAGGCGCTCCAGGACCTGTTCACCGCGGCCGGTGGACGGATCCTGGTCCTCTGCGACGAGGTCCTGAACTTCATGAGCCGGCATCGGGACCTGGCTGAGGGGTTCCGTGACTTCCTGCAGAACTTGACGGTGGCGATGACGGGAACGACCCAGGGGGCGGCTATGATCAGCCTGCCCCGCAGCCAGGTCGAGATGACCCCGTATGACATGGATTGGCAGGAAAAGATTACTCGGGTCGTCAAGCGGGTGGCCAAGGACCTGATCGCCGTGGACGAGGCCGAGATCAGCGAGGTAGTCCGCCGGCGTCTGTTCGAGGATCTCGGGGCGGAAAAGACCCGCAAGGCCGTTGCCAAGGCCTATGCCGACTGGTGCTTCGAGCGACGGGCGCAATTGCCCCCGGAGTGGACGGCCGTGGACTCCACGGCGACGGAGGCCAAGGCCCGAGAGTTCCTCCAGGCCCGGTTCGAGGCCTGCTATCCGTTCCACCCCTCCACCCTCTCTGTCTTCCAGCGCAAGTGGCAGTCCCTCCACCAGTACCAGCAGACGCGCGGCACCCTCGCAATGCTGGCGCAGTGGATCTCCTGGGCGTACCGGGACGGCTACAAGCGCGCCCGCCGCGAGCCGCTGATCACCCTGGGCTCGGCCCCGCTGGAGGTTTCGGAGTTCCGGGCCACCATCCTGGGCCAGCTTGGGGAGACCAAACTCGAATCGGCCATCACGACGGACATTGCCGGGGAGACCGCCCGCACCCGCGGCTTGGATGCGGACACCAAGGGGCCCCTCAAGGACATCCACCGGCGGGTGGGGGCGGCGATCCTGTTCGAGTCCTCCGGCGGCATGGTGGACAAGTATGCCCACCTGCCTGAACTCCGCTTTGCCCTGGGCGAGCCAGAGGTGGACACCACCTCGATTGATAACGCTGCCATTGCCCTGGAGAAGAGGGGTTTCTACATCCGGAAGGCCGGGACCGACGGGTATCGCTTTGGCTTCCATCCCAAGCTGACCAAGGTCGTCAATGACCGGCGGGCTTCCCTGGACGAAGGCGATGTCAAGAAGAGTGCCCAGACCCTGGTGCGGAAGGAGTTCGAAACCAAGGCCGCCGTGCCCCTGGTCTTCTTCCCCACGGATGCCGACGCCATCCCGGACTCCCCACGGCTGTCTCTCATCGTGATGGATCCCGAGACGGAATGGAGTGGACAGGGCAGGACCCGAGGGGAGGTCGCTGCATGGACCAGCCAGCGGGGCAAGTCGCCGCGTTTGTACCCCGCCGCCCTGGTCTGGTGTGTGCGGAAACCTGGGCGTGACCTGAGGGAGCGAGTCGAGACCTGGCTGGCCTGGAAGCGGGTCGAGCGGGAAATTGCTGCGGGCACCCTGGGTGGGGAGTTCGAAAAGGCCGAGAAGGCCGAGGTGGCCAGCAAGGTGCGCGACGCCGAAGATACCGCCAGGGACGAGGTCTGGGCTGCTTACCGGTACGTGGTCTTGGCGGATCAGAAAGAGCCCGATGGCTTGAAGGTGATTGATTTGGGTGCTGGCCACGCCAGCGCGGCGGAGACCCTGAGTGGTCGGGTGATCACAGCCCTCAGGTCCCAGGGCTTGCTCAACGACTCCGTCGGCGCGGGCTACATTGAGAGGAACTGGCCTCCCGCTCTGAAGGAAACCGGCGCCTGGCCCCTCTCCGGGTTGCGCCAGAGTTTCCTTAACGGCGCTCTCACGCGACTCTTGGACCCTGATGCGGTCCTGCGCGGGAAGATCCCGGAGTTCGTGGGCCGTGGCGATTTCGGCCTGGCCTCGGGTCAGCGACCGGACGGCACCTTCGAGCGGGTGTGGTGGAACGAGCTTATGGCACCCGATGAGATCAGCTTCGAGGGTGATGTCTTCTTGCTCGCGAAGGCCCGTGCGAGAATGGAGAAGACCGGCGGGGGCACCTCCCCCATTGCCGTGGTCAGTGCAGAAGGTCTCACGCGGCCTGAGGGCACCTCGGGGATGACTTCGACCACGGGTGCTGCGGGAGTGTTGGAAGAACCGGCAGCGGCCGCTGGCCCATCCCCCGCCGCTAAAGTGACTCTGCGAATCAGTGGCAACGTTCCACCCGAGGTGTGGAACCGCCTTGGCACCCGGCTTATCCCAAAGCTCAAGTCAGGCTCGGATCTCCAACTTGGGATCAACGCAAGACTAACCGTTGATGCTTCTTCTGCGCCCTCGCTTCGAAAGGAACTCGAACAAGCGCTAGCTGATCTCGGCCTCTCCGACCGCCTCGATGTCGATATCGAATAACCAGAGTCCTGCCTGGAACATGCCTCGCTGACGTGTTTCCCCGCCTGCGCCCACGCCTGTCTTGGCAGTTTCATCGAATGGCAATTCGCATGGTTATATGGTAGAAGTCTCGCCGGAGGAGACGATCCGTGTCCGTTCCCATCATTGCCATCGTGGGCCGGCCGAACGTGGGCAAGTCCACGCTGTTCAACCGGTTGCTTCGCGGGCGGAAGGCCATCGTCGACGATACGCCCGGTGTCACGCGCGACCGGCTGTACGGCGAGTTCGACTGGCGCGGCCGGCGCTTCATCCTGGTGGACACCGGTGGTTTCGAGGCCGACCCCATCGGAATCATGGCCCAGGTGCGCGCCCAAGCGGAGCAGGCGGTGGCAGAGGCGGACGTCATCCTGCTCCTCGTAGACGCCAAGGACGGGCTCACGCCCGCGGACGCCGAGGTGGCGGGCTTGCTCCGCAAGGCGGCGCGGCGACCCATCCTGCTGGTGGTCAACAAGGTGGATGCCGCCGGCCAGGAAAGCCTGGCGGCCGACTTTCACCGGCTGGGGTTCGAGCCGATGTATCCCGTTTCGGCCGAACAGGGGCAGGGGATCGGCGAGCTGCTGGATGCGGTGGCCTCGCAGGTGGCGGAGACGGAAGCCCCACCGCCAGAGTCGGCCGCCGTGACGGTCGCGGTGATCGGCCGTCCCAACGTGGGGAAGTCCTCGCTGGTCAATCGTATCCTGGGAGCAGAGCGAGTCCTGGTGAACCCGGAGCCGGGGACCACCCGGGATGCGGTGGACACCCGATTCAGCTACCGGGGGCGCGACTACATCCTGGTCGACACCGCGGGCATCCGAGCCAAGGGCCGCATCGGCCGCTCCGTCGAGCGGTACAGTGTCTCCCGCGCCCTGGCGGCCGTGCGCCGGGCGGACGTGGCCCTGATCCTGCTGGATGCCGTCGAAGGAGTCACGGTGCAGGACACCAAGGTCGGTGGCGAGGCGCACGAGGCCGGCTGCGCCAGCATCCTGGTGGTCAACAAGTGGGATCTGCGCGCGGGAGACCGCGATGCGGACGCGGAGTATCGCCTTGCCCTGCAGGAGAAATTCAAGTATCTTGCCTACGCGCCCATCGCCTTTGTCTCGGCTCTGACGGGGCATCGGGTGATGCACCTGTTCCAGCTGATCGATGCGGTGGCGGCGGAGCGCGAGCGCCGGATCGCCACGCCGGAGCTGAACGCCGTCATCCAACAGGCGGTGGCCCGCCGCCCGCCGCCCGCGGAGCGGGGGCGGCCGGTGCGGTTCCGCTACGCAACGCAGGTGGGCATCAAGCCGCCCACCTTCCTCTGCTTTGCCACGGCGAGCAGCCACCTGCATTTCTCCTATCTGCGCTACCTCGAGAACTGCTTGCGCGAGGCCCATGGATTTCGCGGCACGCCGATCCGCCTGGTGGTCCGCGGTCGCGGCTGAGCGACGAGAGATGGGCCGCGTTGTTTGGCGCGGTCGCTCGGAGATGGAGTGGAGATGCAGAGCAGGCAACGGTGTGATCCCGGGCGAGCTTCCTCAGCCATCGGGCCGCTGTTGAATGCCATCGCGTCCCCAGCCCATTCGAGGCATTATCAGCCGATGGATCGCATCGCAGCGGGATGTCCGGCGTGAGCGCCCAGGGGTACGACGTCGCCGTGGTGGGCGCCGGGATGGGCGGCCTCGCCACGGCCTGCCTCCTGGCCCGGGCGGGGCGGTCGGTGATCCTGCTGGATCGGGCATCGCGACCGGGCGGGGTCTGCCAGGACCTCACGATCGATGGGTACCGGTTCGAGGTCGGCGCGACGCTTCTCTCCGGCTTTGGTCCCGGTGGCCCGCTCGCCATGCTCTGCCAGCGCCTGGGCATCCACGTCCCTGTTAAAGAGTGCGATCCGGCTTTCCAGGTCGCGCTCCCCAATCATCGAATCAGTCTGTGGACACAGCCGGAGGCCTGGTGGCGTGAGATCCGCCGCGAGTTCCCGGATGAGGAGGCAGCCTGGCGGGCCCTGTGGTCGGAATTGGACGCTGTGACGGCGGAACGAGAGCAGGCGGCCAAGCTGCTTCCATCCTTGCCGCCCGAACGATGGAAGGAGCGCCTGCAAGTCTGGCGCGCCTTGACGCTGGGGATGCTCTCTCCCGTGCCTGCAAAAACCGCCGCCATCCTGAAGCGGGCGCTACGCACGCCTTTCCGCGCAACCATGGCCCAGCATGGCCTGGGCGAGGCAAGCCAGCGGGCCGTGGAAGCCGCGCTGTGGTATCTGCTGCTGCGGGATGCCGACGAGTGCTCGACCCTGGAAGCGGCCGTCGCTCTTCAGCAGGCGCGCTGTGGCGTCGTGGCCGTTCCGGGAGGTGCAACTGCACTGGCGGACACGCTGGCGGAAAAGTTCCAGCAGGATGGCGGACAGCTCCGCCTGGGGACAGCAGTGGACCACCTGCTCCTCGAGGGCGGCCGCATCGCGGGCGTGGTGGCGGCAGGCGGCGAGACGATCCGTGCTCGCGTCCTGGTCGCCGACGTGCCGCCGGGCGTCCTCGCCGGGACGTTGCTGCCACCGAGGCGTAGGTGGTGCCGTCGCTACGCCCTGGACAGCCCCTGGCATCCCGCGCGGGTTCTGCAGACGATGGTCCTGACCGTCCCGGAGGTTCTGGTGCCGTCGGAACTCTCGGGGCACTGTTTTCTCGTGCGGGACGCGCGTCGCCCCGCTCGGGAGGAGAACGTGGTCTTTGTCCGATCGGCGCCGGACCGGCCAGACCGGGATGATCAGCGAGGGTCCGGTGCGTTTCGACATTTCACCGTTGGACGCTTCGTCGCAGCGGGACCGGAGGGTGAAGAGGTCTCGACCGAGGAGGAATTGCTGGAAGTGCTGGACGAGCTCGTGCCGGGCGTGGGCAGCGCAATGGGCTTCCACCGGTTGCTGAGGCTCGCAGATTTGGAGGAGGCGTGGGGTCGGCCGGCCGCCGCCGTCTGGTACGCAGGCGACACGCGAGACTGGCTGGGACAGCGAGGGCTCCCGCACCGGCTGGGCTGGCCGGGACTCCTGGCCGTGGGGGAGTGGACCTTCCCCGGTCGACTGGTTGCCAACGTTGTGGAAGGGGCAATGTGGGTGGCGGATCTGATCGCCGAGAGCATGTAAACCCTTCCACCAAGGAGGTCGCCATGCTCGAGCGATTCTTTGACCTGCGGGCGCGCGGGACAAATGCGGGGACCGAGGTCTTGGCCGGGGTCACGACCTTCATGGTCATGGCCTACATCATCTTCGTGAATCCTTCCATCCTGAATTTCTCCGGCATCAAAGATCTCCAGGGCCTGGGGCCCGGCTTTGCGCCCACGCTGGCCGCCACCTGCCTGGTGGCCGGCGTCATGACGGTGCTGATGGGTCTCCTCTCGAATTACCCATTTGCAGTGGCCTCGGGCATGGGGCTGAACGCGGTGGTGGCGTTCCAGCTCATCGTGGGGATGAAGCTGCCCTGGTCGGCGGCCATGGGGGTCATCTTCCTCGAGGGCGTGGCCATCACGATCCTGGTGTTGACCGGCTTCCGCGAAGCGGTGATGGACGCCATCCCCATCTCCCTCAAGCGGGCCATCGGCGTGGGGATCGGCCTGTTCATCCTGTTCATCGGGCTCTACTCGGGCGGGCTGGTCAAGCAGGGCCCTCCCGGGGTGCCCGTCACGCTTGGGGATCTCAACTCGCTTTGCGTCCTGGTCACCCTCATCGGGTTGTTCCTGACGGTCTCGCTCATGGCGCTCCGGGTGAAGGGGGCGCTCCTGATCGGGATCCTGCTGACGACCGTCGTGGCGATCGTGGTCAACGCTGCCAGTGGCTACACCGCCTTCACAATCCCCGGAGTGGCGGTGGTTCCGTCGAAGATCCTGGCCTGGCCGGATTTCTCGACCTTCGGTCGTGGACTGGACATCTCGGTGTTCTGGCGAGCGGGGGTGATGGCGGCTGTTCTCACCATCTTCTCCATCATGCTGGCTGACTTCTTCGACACCATGGGCACGGTGATCGGCATCGCTGGGGAGGCCGGCTGGTTGGACGAGAAGGGCAAGCTCCCCCGGCTGAATCGAATCCTGCTGGTGGATTCGCTGGCGGCCGCTTTCGGCGGGCTGGCCTCCGCCAGCTCGGCCACCACCTACATCGAGAGCGCCGCCGGCGTCTCCGAGGGGGGCCGGACCGGCCTTACGTCGGTGGTCACGGGACTCCTGTTTTTCCTGGCGCTCTTCTTCTCCCCCGTGGCCGGGGTGGTCCCGCCCCAGGCGACGGCGGCGGCCCTGATCGTCGTCGGATTTCTGATGTGCAGCATCGTGAAGGACATCCCCTTCGGCGACTTCGACGAAGGCTTCCCGGCCCTCATGGCGCTGGTGGTGATGCCCTTCACCTACAGCATCACGAACGGCATCGGGGCGGGATTCGTCATCTACGCCTTCATCAAGCTGATCCGGGGCAAGGCCCACGAACTGCATGGGATGATGGTGGCGACCGCGGTGGCATTCGTGATCTACTTCGCGCTGCCGTGGCTTCGGGCCGTGTTTGGGTTCTAGCCCCAATCCGAAATTACCAACCGCCAAGGCGCCAAGAACGCCAAGACCGAAATGTCTCATTAGGCGGAAACAAAGGAAACTCCTGAAGGCCCCATGAACCGGGCTTCGCGTTCTTCGGTGGCGGGACCGGAAGATCATATCCTTGGCGGCCTTGGCGTCATGGCGGTTCAAGGTTTTTCTCG
>Ga0315285_10000295_pt1 | contig 50434 bp, 36 predicted proteins | sample YL17G09_36_MG_FD_203698 | JGI IMG/M metagenome (GOLD analysis project Ga0315285, IMG submission 203698) | Sediment microbial communities from Yellowstone Lake, YNP, Wyoming, USA - YL17G09_36 | ecosystem: Environmental > Aquatic > Freshwater > Lake > Sediment | place: USA: Wyoming | collected...
GTGGACAGTGTGGATCATTTGGTAATTTCGTCGCCAATGGCGATGGCACCGTCACTGACACCGACACCGGTCTCATGTGGCAACAAGCTACTGCACCGGGTGCCTACACCTGGCAGCAAGCACTCTCCTATTGTGAAAATCTAACACTCGCAGGTTATCCTGACTGGCGGTTGCCAAGTGTAAATGAATTGCAATCTATAGTGGATTATAGTAGATATGACCCTGCAATCAACACAGACTATTTCTCCAATACTGCTGTGTTGTCCGACTATTGGTCGTCTACTACTTACGCCGGCTATCCGTACGATGCCTGGGTCGTCGGTTTCTACTATGGCGGCATTTACTACGGCCTTAAGTCAGGCACCGACGTCTACGTGCGGGCGGTTCGGAGTGGACAGTGTGGGTCATTAATTACTACCACAACCAGCACTATACCCCAACCATGTGTTTCAGAATCACTCTATGGAGAGCATTCACAAGAAACCGAACTCCTGAGATATCTCCGTGATAATGTTCTGAGCACAACCCTCGAAGGTCAGGAAATCATCAAATTATACTATGAGCTGAGTCCTGTGATAGTGAAGGCAATGCAGGAAGATGAGGAATTTAAAGCACAGGTGAAGGAGATGATTGATGGGGCGTTGACTTTGATTGGAGAAGTAAAATAGATTTTTATGGTTTCATTGCAAGTTTTTCTAAAAGGCAGGAGTCTTAAGTGGCTTCTGCCTATTTTTTCATAACCCCATATATTGTGTTCTCGATTTGCTCATCAACTTTCAACATAACTACCATGGTTAGAGAATAGTGAAAGGCCGAAATTTTTATCATTTGCAGATGTATCTCACAGTAGATGCCTGCCTGAAACTGCTTGCATAAAAAGTCTGAATGTGGTTAAAAGGTAGTAAGAGTAGAATACGGCCCCAGGATATTCTCACATGAAACCAATATAACAGACATAACCCCATTTTTCTCAGGCATAGTCTGAGAGGGTGGGGTTTATTATTTTAGGAGGAGTAAATGAAAAAGAAAGTGCTAGTGAAATTAATCCTGATTGCATTAATGCTGCTGCCATTATGTATAATGGCAGCAAAGGATGCCGCTGCCCAGTGGTCTCAGATGAATTTTTCAGCAGGAACGGGTGGTCTGCTCTGTGGTGTCTGGGGCACATCGGCAGCGAATGTATATGCAGTAGGTTCAGGTGGCCTCATCATTCACTACGATGGTGATGGGGATAATGATGGTGTTCCTGATAACAGGTGGGATGCACCGATGCCAACGCCAATAGGACTTGGCCTTCTTGCTATCTGGGGTGCAGGTGCATCCAATATCTATGCCGTGGGTGAATTGGGTACCGTATTAAATTTCGGTGGAACAAACTGGACCGATATAAGTGCAACAGTACCGACAGGAGGAGATATGCTCTTTGGAGTCTGGGGAACTTCTTCATCTGATGTCTTTATCACATCTATTGTGGGCATTGTCTGCCATGGGGTTGGCCCCGCCTGGACTCAACAATTATCCCTTCTTGGTAATACATTCCGTGGTATCTGGGGCAGTGCATCAGATGATGTATTTACCGTTGATGCGTGGGCGGGAAATATCTTTCATTTCAACGGCGCTGCATGGGATACCACTCCTATGGGTACTGCGGCTCACGCTCTCACCAATATCTGGGGCAGTTCAGCAAGCGATGTATATGCCATAGGTACTAACGGCACGGTAGTTCACTATAACGGCAGTAACTGGTCTCCCGTAACCGGTATTTCGCCAGGAACCATCCAGCTCAATGGTATCTGGGGTAGTTCAGCAAGTGATATATTTATTGTAGGTCTAAAGGGTACTATCCTTCATTATGATGGTACTTCTTGGTCTGCCATGGCCAGTGGAACTTTAGGGGATCTATTTAGTGTGTGGGGTACTGGCAATGGCGAAGTCTTTGCAGTAGGTGGCACGAGTGATGTGCCCATCGCCCTCCGCTATGAAGTACCCGCACCCACTACCACAACTACCACCGCTATCACTACCACCAGCACTGTAATCACTACTACTACCACAGCGGGTATTTGCCCCTCGGAGGCAATCTATGGAGAGGATTCTGAGACAACTGAGCTTTTAAGATATATCCGGGATGCTATTCTGAGCCAAACTCCTGAAGGGCAGGAAATAATAAAGCTCTACTATGAGCTGAGTCCGATGATAGTTAACGCAATGCAAGAGGACGAAGAGTTAAAACAAGAGGTAAAGGAAATGATTGATGGGGTTTTGCTGTTGATCGAGTTAGATGTGGAATAAATTCCTATGATGTTAATACATCGATAATAATGGCATATACCTTTATTTAAAAGAAAGGAGGAGTGAAATGGTAAGAAGCTTTGTTAATCCGATACCCCTTTTGTTTTTACTCCTTTTAGCCGGGTGTATATGTGATGTTAGTGTTGAAGAATTAGATTTTGGTTCAACTGAAACTACTAAGACATTTATTTTATGGATAGCTGGTTCAGAACAAGACTATCAAGATTGGTATATTGATAAGGATGCACACTGGATGAGTGTTGAACCTCAAAGTGGCAATCGTCCAGGGAGGTATGCTATTTACGTAACTGTTGACAGAACAGGACTAGAAGCTGATAGTTATGAAGAAGAGTTGTGCCTAATGCTCAATGAAAGTTGTACTACTTGTAGAGTTATAGTAAGAATGGAAGTTGTTGAAGGAGATAGTTTAACATCAACGACTTCCTCTTCTACCACATCATCAATTTTAATCATTGGCGAATGACTTATATTCATAGTGGGTTTTTAAAAGGCAGTGTCGGTGAGTGGCTCCTGCGTTTTCTTTTCCCACCTCTATATGTAGAGGTGCTCGTTCTCATCTAAAAACTTCGGACTACCACTAATGACTTAAAAAAAATCATTTATTTCTTTTAACATTAGCAAATCAAACATGATAAGGAAGGGACTTATCAGATTTAAACTAAATTTGAAATATTTTACAAGATTCAGTCCTATTGAATATATTTTATTGTAACTCTTATTCTAATCTGCATCACGTAGCTCCTAAAACTATGCTATTCCCCTTTGAACCATTAAAAGCAAATCCCTGCCCTACTTAGTGTCCGAACGAAAAACCCTGTTCTGGCTCTGTTGTCACTTCGACACCTTCTGATTTGCTCAGGGTAAACTCCAGGAGAAATCCCTTAATTTGCATGAGATTTCTCAGTCGCTTCGAAATGACAGCCGATGTAGTGTGAGAGGGTTTTCGTTCAGCCTCTATCTAAATCTACGCCTTATATGCCTTTCTATTCTTTCCATCCCCTCCTTAATATTCTCAAGGGAGTTGGCATAAGAAAAACGGAGATACCCCTCTGCATTCTTTCCGAAGTCGATGCCAGGCGTTACCCCTACCTTTGCCTCTTTAAGAATTTCAAAGGCGAGTTTAAACGAATTTTTAGAAAACCTCTTGGCATTGGCTAACACATAGAAAGCACCGGTTGGCTCAACCGCAATGCCAAAGCCTAGTTCCCTTAACCGCGGGATAATGAATCTCCTTCTCTCATCAAAGGTATTTCTCATTCGCGCTACATCCTTCTTTGCGTACTTCAGGGCAGCAACACCCGCCCACTGTACAAAGGCATTAGCCGAGATAAAAAAGTTTTGATGCATTTTTTGCATGGGACGAATAAATCTTTTAGGCACAATCACATACCCTAACCTCCACCCGGTCATGGCGTAGAGCTTGGAAAACCCATTGATCACAAAACAACGATCAGTTAATTCCAGCATTGAGTGTTCTTTTCCTTCATATACCAGGCCATGGTATATCTCATCAGAGATGAGGTAGGGCTTTAGCTCACTGAGTTCCGCCATCCGCTCTGGCTCAAGCAGAGTACCGGTAGGATTAGCAGGTGAATTGATGAGAATTGCTTTTGTGCCTTTGCGCACCCTTTTGGCCATTACTTGAGGCCGATACTGAAACCCATCCTCTTCAAACACTTTAATGAAACGGGGGACTCCATCTGCTAACGTAACGAAATTAGGATAACAGGCATAGTGAGGATCAGAAAGGATAACCTCATCCCCAGGTTCTAAGAGGGCAAAGAACACAAGCAGCATGGCAGGTGAAGTGCCCGAGGTGACCAGTATTTGCTCTGGACACACATCCACCCCATAACGCTCATGATAGTGATCGGCGATTGCTTCTCTCAGCTCCCTAAGACCTAAGCTGTGGGTATAGTGAGTTCTTCCCTCTCGGATCGCTTTGAAGGCAGCTTTCTTGATACACTGCGGAGTTTCAAAATCCGGCTCTCCCACCTCCAGATGAATGACGTGCGCTCCCCTCCGCTCCATCTCGGCTGCCGCCTCCATCACCTCCATGACAATGAAAGGTGGAATCTTAGAAGACTTTTTAGAAATCATACAAGTATCCTCTCGTATATAAAGAGCACTGTGTTTGAGGAGCACTACGTTTAAGGAGTGCTGGGCTTGGGACAGAAATCTCAACACTAAAAACATGTAACTCGCAACTTGCAACACGAAACCCGCAACATCTAGAATTCTAATTCCTCAATCCCTGAATTATTAGAAATCTATCGCTTCATAGTGGAAATTGTCAAGCATTAGTTACCATTTGACTTTAGAGACTTATTTTAATAGTATCCTAAGGGAATTTCTGAATTCCAAATCCCAACCACCAAATGATCTCAACTCATTAATTCAGAGGAGTGTAAATGAAACTTATAGTTGCGATTACCGGTGCAAGTGGAAGTATCTATGGGATCCGACTGCTGGAAACCCTCAAAAGAACGAGTGGTATAGAAACCCACCTCATCATCAGCAGCGCTGCCGAAAAGGTAATCCCTTATGAAACAGTGTATAAAGACACTGCACAGGTAAGGCAACTGGCGGACTACTGTTACCCTGATGATGAACTCACTGCCGCCATTTCAAGTGGCTCTTTTCTCACCGAGGGAATGATTGTGGCCCCCTGCAGCGCCAAGACCCTCTCCGCAGTGGCTCACTCATACAGTGAAAACCTCATCGCACGAACCTGCGATGTATCCTTGAAGGAGAGGCGGAAACTTATCCTTCTCTTCAGAGAAACCCCGTTAACCCTAGCCCATATTGAAAATATGATGAAGGTAACCAGCATGGGTGGAATCATTCTTCCTCCCCTCCCCGGATTTTACACCAGGCCAGAAACTATTGATGATCTGATTAATCATAGCATTGGTAAGGTCCTTGACCTCTTTGGCATCGAACACACTCTATTTAAAAGGTGGGGGAAATAAGAGCGAAGGGGACAGGGTGCAGGGTACAGATAAAAAGTGCTTATCAGCTGCCAACTGACGGCGGCCAGGAGAATGAATGATTGATAGCAATTACACGATGACTGACAACTATCAACAGACAACTGACAACTTACCTTGGTACTGAATTCTATCTTGACAATCCAGGTATGATATGTAATTGTTTCTTACCTAAACTGAAAAACTAGCTCAAACTTGCCAAAAGGAGCATTCAGTATGTCCAAGAAAAAGATTTATGAGAGAACTTTAGAAGACTACCGAGAACAGGCCTGGGGAGATTCACGTTGTAACTGGTGTCAAAACCAGTGGGGCTGGAATGTAAAGAGCGCTAAATACAATGAAATCTGCCCGGAATTCAGGTACAAGAGGTTTGCCGCCTACAGTGGGATGGGGAAATTTCATATCATTCGTGCCCTCTTAGAAGGAGACTTTGATTATAATGATTCCGAGGCACTGGTAGATATTGCATTTCGCTGTACCTCCTGCGGCGCCTGTGAGATGAACTGCCTTCGGCTGAATGAGAAGGAGCCCCTCAAGGCGGGGGAGGCATTAAAAACCAGGCTCATTGAGAAAGGCTTAGCACCGCTTCCTGCCCATAAGGAACTTTTAACCAGCATTAAAAACTATGATAACCCCTGGAAACAACCCAGGGCACAGAAAGCCCAGTGGACAAAGGGATTAGACCTTAAAAATGCCGCTACCCAGAAGTGTGAGACCCTCTTCTTCGCAGGATGCACCCCTGCCTTTGATCCTACTTTAAAACACGATATTGTCAACTCCGCAATCGTGCTAAAAAAATGTGGAGTAGATATCGGTGTTTTTGCTGACCAAGAGATCTGCTGTGGAAGCCCTGCCATTCGGCTGGGTGATCGGGAAACCTTCTTTGCATTGGTCAAGAGGAATATCGATGCCTTCAGCAAAGCGGGGGTGAAAGAGATTATAACCCAGTGCGCAGGATGTTACCATGCACTACAATATGATTTTCCCGAGGTTCCTGGCGTTCCTAAGATTACCTATAAAGTCTTCCACATCTCTGAATATCTGGAATCGCTTCTCAAAAAGGGTAAAATCAAATTTACTAAAGAGATACCCCTTACCGTAACCTGGCACGACCCCTGTCACATTGGCAGGCACTTTGGTATCTACGAGGAGCCACGGAATATCTTAAAAGCCATCCCCGGAATTACATTGGTAGAAATGGAGAGGATTAAAGATCAAGGCTGGTGCTGTGGTGCCGGTGGAGGGGTGAGAGCAGCCTTTCCAGATTTGGCCTTCCAGACTGCAAAAGAGAGAGTGGAAGAGGCCATGGAAACCGGTGCAGAAGCTATTGTGACTTGTTGCCCCTATTGCGAGCAGAACCTGGCAGACCCCTTGAAGGAACATGCTGAGCGCATGAAGCTCTACGATCTCACTGACCTCATACTTCAGGCACTTTAATTAGTGGCTGAACGAAAACCCTCTCACACTACATCGGCTGTCATTTCGAAGGAGCGAAGCAACTGAGAAATCTCATGTAACTTCAGGGATTTCTCCCGGAGTTTACCCTGAGCAAAACCGAAGGGGTCGAAATGACAATAGAGCCAAAACAGGGGTTTTCGTTCAGCCACTAATTAATTTATATTTTACAAATACTCTTTACCCTCAAGCAAAGCACTCCTCAAGGGTAACGCTCCCCACACGAAGTGCTCTTTTTTATTATTTACTTATGAGCACAACCGTGCTGTAGGGCGCTACCACATACTTACTGGACTTTATTAAAATTTCTTTACCATCTGGTACCATATCTTGGGGGGAAGGAAGCGAGGTATCCATCACTCTCCACCACCGTTTCCCGGAAGCAAGCGTGGGAAGAAAAAAGGTAAGAGGTTCTTCAGAGGCATTAAACATTAGATACAGATCATTATCATCCTGCTCCGTACCGATCTCTTTGCAGCTGCCATCAATAAGGCAGGCGAGTGCTTTATTTTCCGCACTCCAGTCAGGTGCTCCACGCGTTGTTCCATACCAGCTGATATCGGGAATCCCATTGTGGTCAGTATCTTCTCCGGTAAAAAATTGCTCTCTTCTGAGACAGGGGTGCCTTTTTCTAAAGGCAATGATTTCTTTGGTAAAGCGAAAAATCTCATGATGCCTTTTGATAAAGTTCCAATCATACCAGGAAATCTCATTATTCTGACAGTAGGCATTATTATTGCCCTGCTGGGTCCTGCTAAACTCATCACCTCCCAGAATCATGGGCACCCCTTGCGCAAGCATGAGGGTTGCGAGGAAATTTTTGATCTGGCAGGTTCGAAGGTCGTTGATCTTTCGATCATCGGTTTCTCCTTCCACCCCATAATTGCAGCTAAAATTCTCATCGGTACCATCCTGATCTCCCTCACCGTTGGCTTCATTGTGCTTAGTGGCATAGCTCACTAGGTCATGGAGGGTAAACCCATCGTGACCGGTGACGAAATTGATACTGTGACAGGGGGTTCTTCCGCTTCGCTGGTAGAGATCTGAACTTCCCGCCAGGCGTGTCGCCAGATGGGAAACCATTCCGGGGTCTCCTCGCCAGAAGCGCCTCACCTCATCACGAAAATGACCGTTCCACTCTGACCAACGCTTACCAGGAAAACTTCCTACCTGATAGGCACCTCCCAAATCCCAGGCCTCGGCAATAATTTTAGTATGTCGTAACACCGCATGCTCAGCAATGCGCTCAATCAGGGGAGGATTTTCCAGCATGTTACCCTCCTGGTCTCTGCCGAGAATGGAGGCGAGATCAAAGCGAAACCCATCAACGTGCATCTCCAACACCCAGTAGAGCAGGCAATCTAAAATGAACCCCCGCACTAATGGATGGTTACAATTGAGGGTGTTGCCGCAGCCTGAATAATTTTTGTAGCCTCTCCCCCCCTTATCAAGGAGGTAGTAGATAGTATTATCCAATCCTCTGAAACAAAGGGTAGGACCTGTTTCATCACCCTCGGCAGTATGATTGAACACCACATCTAAGATTACCTCAATCCCCGCCTCATGCAATTCTTTTACCATCTTTTTAAATTCCTGCACTTGTTCCCCCATGGTGCCTGAACTGCTGTACCGACCTTTGGGTGCAAAAAAGCTAAGGGTACTGTATCCCCAGTAATTCATCAGCTGCCTTTCGGAGAGCGGATCTTTTCGCACAATCTCCCGCTCATCGAACTCCTGAATGGGAAGTAGTTCTATGGCCGTTACCCCCAGCTCCTTCAAGTAAGGTATTTTCTCAACGATCCCCTGGAAGGTACCGGGATGAGCAACCTGAGAGGAGGGATGGCAGGTAAAACCCCGAACGTGGGTTTCATATATGATGGTATCCCTCATGGGAATCCTTAAAGGACGATCACCATTCCATTCAAATGAATCATCCCACACAATGCACTTGGGGGCACCTCCTGCACTGTCTACAGTGCAAAAGGAGAGATCACCTTTAGGTGAACGGACATCATACCCCCGCGCATCAGAGAGGTTCCAGTTAAAATTTCCAGTGACTGCCCGAGCATGGGGATCCAATAAGAGTTTATACTTGTTGAATCTCATCCCCTTCAGAGGATTATAGGGACCATCGGCACGATATCCATAGAGCTGTCCCTCTTTCACTCCTTCAATGAAAATATGCCACACATCACCCGTTTTATTTATTCCTGGATCCAATTCGACCTCAAACAGGGGATCTTTATCTTCCGACCTTGCAAACAATTGAAGCACTACCGAAGTCGCATGACGACTAAATACACTGAATTGCACCCCCTGCTCCAATAATGTTGCCCCAAAAGGCAACGGCTTCCCAGGATACACCTTAAATTGAGGTCGGTTCATTCTTGTCTTCACGTGCTCCCCACTACAGAATAAATCTTTATAGTATTGTAACATGGAAGGAAATTTAATGCATAGGGAAAAGTGGAGGGGTACTATATGAGTATTCGCCTCTGGGAAGAGATACTAAAGTACCAAAAGATCATTACTATTTTAGAGACTAATCGGGATGATACCTACAGGCCACACTATGCACAGCAAGGGAGGGATGTTACCGCATCTATCTTTGTCTCCCCTTGCAGGATGAGATCTACTTCCTCTTGCATCTCATCGAGCTCCCGGGAAGGATAGGGCTCCATCGTTCTGAGTGACCCATCGAGTGTGTGGGCAGGATTAAAATTTTGCAGGGTGAGTTTCCCTGAACTTTTGAGCTCCTGAGCGAGTAAGAAAATATCCTCTCTCTGGTGGAGCGTAGGTACCACCGTTATCCTGAATTCATAAGGAACACGTTTTCCCTGTAGCAGCTGGATACTCCTGGTGATTTTCTCAAGCTCCACTATCACCCCACTACCGCGAGCGTAGGATTCAGAGTCAAGAGGGGCTTTTACATCCATAGCAACGTAATCTATCATACCTTTTGATAGCAACTCTTCTAATACCTCCGGGTGCGACCCATTGGTATCAAGTTTCACCAGCAACTGCTCTTTTTTAAAACACTCCACGAGCCGTATCAGGTCGGAATGAAGCGTTGGTTCACCCCCTGTAATGCACACCCCATCAATCCACCCCCTGCTTTTATTAATCCTTGTCAAGATATAAGAGAGCGGAATGGTAGCAAAACGATGGGGGGTAAGTACCAGCTCATGGTTATGGCAGTAGGGGCAGCGGAAATTACAATGGGGTAAAAATACTACCGAGGCTATTTTGCCAGGCCAGTCAACAAAAGAGGTTTCAAGAAATCCTTTGATGGAAGGAGACATGGTTCACTACTTGAGAGAGATATGTTCAGTTGTGGAAACCGGTTTTAGAAATTAGTCTGTAAACCGGATTGTGCAAAACACCTTTCGATAGTGGCAAAGAGGAGATGGAGGGGAAAGGGCTTTATTAAACAGTCATAGGCTCCTTTCTTGATCACTTGTTCAATTATCTCTCTGCTGGGAAGCCCGGTCATGGCAAGCACCCTTAAATTAGAATCCTTACGATCGATCCTATCCAGTAACTCCAATGCGTTCATCTGAGGCATGTAGACATCGGTAATCATCATATCATAGCTGTCTTTTTCTAACTCAGCCAATCCATCAGTACCATCATTGGCAGTTTTGACCTGGAATCCTTTATAGGTAAGAAAAGTAGAAATCATCTCCCGTATTTCTTGATCATCATCGACTACCAGTACTTTTGGCTTTTTCTCTTTGCTCATTATCAAGGTCCTTTTTTATTAGGGGTAAGTTTTTAATCTATCCCAGGAGAATCTCCTTAACCTGTTGAGAAGTAGGCACCATGCCCCGGAAATCAGCAAGTGTCTTTTCATCCTTGTCCTCTACAATCATGGTGGGAGTAGAGAGTACCCCATAAAAAGATGCCTCAGCTAAGCCATCAGCGGTATCAAGATCATAGAAGAGAACTTCAAGTCCCTCTCTGGTTAAATGCTCTCCTACCTCCTTTGCCGACGGGCACTTAAAGCACCCTTCTTTTACAAACACCTTAATCTTCCCCATACTCCCCCCTTCTTCTTTACCACCCCATAAGTTTAAGTGATTTATTTAATTATCAAAGAAACCGCTGTTTTTATATCTATCCTTTAGCTCACCCCTCTTGCCCTTATTCCAACTGGAAACCTTGGTAAAATATCCTGTAATCCGGGTAATCCCTTCCACTTCCTCTGAACCACAGTAGGCACACCTGTCTTGTAAACCTCGGCAGGTCCTCGCACATGCTATGCAATTGGTAAACTCGGGAGAAAATGCTATTTGATCATTCAAAGATTCTCTAAAAGTCTTGATCACAAAGTTAGATAGGGATTCTTTTGAAGGCCGGGCTTCTCCCAACCAGATATGAGTGAGGGCACCTGCCTCAATCCGTGGATGGAAAAGCCCTTCCTTAATCACCCGCTCAATCGGGTTCATTGGTGAGGAAACTGCGAAATAGGTGGAATTGGTATAGTACACTTCACCGCGTGAGATATCACCCTTGACGAAGTGACCAGACCGGGGAGAATAGTACCGTAGATCAAGCCGCGCAAAACGATAGGCAGTACTCTCCGCAGGGGTCTGCTCCAGCACGAATCTCATATCATACTGCTTACTCAACTTTTTTGACACCAGGTCCATGTGAGAAATAACCTTCAAACCAAATTTGAGTGCCTTATTGCTCTGATGGAGCTCTTCTCCGGTGTGAATATGGACTAACTCATTCAATCCCAACATCCCAATGAGATAGGAAGCCCGATTCATCCTGAGATAGGGCATCCCATCCTTCTTCATGGTGAGAAGAGACAGAGGACCCTTCTCCCCATGGGAGAGAAGCCTTTCAATGAAGGCCTTCTTCTCAAGGTGAGCTTTCACCGCCAGTTCCATAAGATCGGTGATCTTCGAAAAGAGTACCGCATCATCCTCTTTGCTTATATACCCTAACCGAGGAAGGTTTAAGGTAACGTTCTGTAAGGCTGAGTAACGCATCCTCCAAGGTTCTTTGGCATCAGCTAAGTCTTGGGCATCCAGCTTAAAGCTTAACCGACAGCACTCAGAGATTTTTGCAGTGCTTCCTCGATCAAACACAAAATAGGTATTGCCCTTCTCCGCCGCCACATCACAGATGAGGTGGAGGAAGTCCTGGTGTCCCTCGGTCTTGAAGAATTTCTCGGTAATATGTACCAAGGGTTTGGGAAAGAAGAAAGGCCTGCCGGTTCCATCACCTTCTTTGTATACCTCAAAGAGGGCCCACACAAACTTCTGGGCCTCTTTGAGATACGCACTATAGTTCTTCCCCGTGAATTCCCCTCCTGGTCCAATAGCAGGAACATCTTCAAAATGCTTTGGAATCTCCCAGTAGAGATTGATGTCTGAAAAGATGGCTTGACCGCCTCTCGCTACGGCCTGCTGGGAAAACTCAAAAATGAGCATCTGGGCAAGCTGCTTGATATCTCTCTCACTCATCCCTACCAGATAGGGGGCAAAGAAAATATTCACCGCATCCCACCCTATGGCCCCTGCAAAGTTACTCTGGAGTGCTGCTGCGAACTTAACCATATGGGCTAAGAGCACCTCTGAATGTTTTGCAGGCTTGGCAATGGAAAGTGCATTGGGAAGGTTGAGGCCGAACTTCTTAATATACTCCAGTGACTGGCCGGAGCAATAGGGTCGATCAACAAACCCGAGATCATGGAGGTGAATATCTCCTCTCATGTGGGCATCACCGATAGGCTGGGTAAAAACGTTTAAAAGCGCATACTCTTTTTTAATATTCTCAGCTAAGGTAAGATTTGTTGCCTCAGGACCATGGGGTACATTGGCATTTTCCTTGTTAGGATGAAGAATGAACTGGTCTACATCATAGAGGGGTACCCCCAACCGGGTATGCATTTTGCGGGCTTTCTCTAACCCCCTCTCAATAAGTCTGGCATTAACCAATTCACGAATCAGGGGAGCTGTAAGTGAAGAAATTTTTGATGATACAATCTGTTCCTGTACCTCCCTGCTTATATCCTCTGCGGTAGCCAGGTCAACACAGGCCTCTCTTACCAGTGCATCAACAATCCGTTGTCTGTTCCATACGGTCATATCCTCATCAGAGGTTCTCACAAAAAGAGCCATATCGGTCGTCTCATCAGCCGGCAAACTCCTTAAAATACCACTTGTTCTATACCCTAGCGATCCCACTAACTACCTCCTTTGTAGCTTATTTTGTGTTAGCCTACTAATTATACTACTACATATTGTATGTCAAGCAAAAAAACAAAAATTTTTATCTTATCGTTTTTCAAGCAAAAAAAGGCTCATTGGGAGAATTTTATAATGTGCCTTTTTGAGACAAAAAACTGAACAGGAAAAAAGTTAAAATAATTGGTAAGTTATGGAAGGCGAGCAGAAGCATAGGAAAGGATTATCAATCCTCAGTCACCTTTATTTTTATAGCTATTAGCAATAAAGGTAATGATTTTACTGGTTGAAGCCCCAGGAATCAAGGGAATTGAATATACCTTGCCCCCATATGATTCAACCACCTCTCTACCTACAATAGTTGGCAGAGTCCAGTCACCCCCTTTAACCAACACATCAGGTTTTAACTGTGTAATAAGCTCTAATGGGTCATCCTGGTCAAAGATGGTAATATAATCAACATACTCCAGTGCTGCTACTATCTCCGCACGCTCATCCTGGGGAATGATTGGTCTTGGAAGGCCTTTGATTGACCTCACCGAGCGATCACTATTGAGAGCGACAACTAATATATCACCCAGTCTCTTACATTGCTCAAGGAACCGCACATGGCCTACATGGATGAGGTCATAACAGCCGTTGGTAAAAACGACCTTCTTCCCTTCATTTTTATGGTCCTCTATTTTTTGTAACATTTCTTTAAAATTTCTTATTTTATTTTTCAACGATACCATCCTTAATTATACAATTATTTTATAAATAAAAACTAGAATTCACTAGTCACCCTTAAAATCTCACTATAGGTTGTTACCCCTTTGAGCATCATTCTAATGGCATTCTGCCTTAGTGTACTCATCCCCTCCTGACGTGCTAACTTTATGATTTCTTCCAGTGGGGTTTCTTTTTTTAGAATCCTTCTAACCGGTTCACTCACCTTAAACACCTCAAAAATACCTATCCTCCCCAGGTACCCTGTACTGCGACATTGGACACATCCTTTCCCCCGCTTGAGCTCTATCTCCCCCTCATGCTCAAAATCAAACCCCAGACTGCGAAGTTCATCCTGGCCCAGGACAAAACTCTCAATACAGTGAGGGCAAATCCTGCGAACAAGCCTTTGAGCAATCACCCCTATCAACGTCGCATTGATTAAAAAGGGCTCTACCCCCAAGTCAATAAGGCGGGTAATAGATGAAACTGCATCATTAGTGTGTAAGGTACTTAACACCAGATGGCCGGTTAATGCAGCCTGAATTGCATTTTCAGCGGTCTCCAAATCCCTGATCTCACCCACCATGATAATGTCAGGGTCCTGACGCAGAATGTTACGCAAGATGCTGGCAAAGGTGACGCCAACTTGTGGTTGCACCGCAATTTGATTGAAATCCGGGCTCACCATCTCGATGGGGTCTTCGACAGTAACAATGTTTTTTTCAGGGGTGGATAGGGAGCGAAGTGTTGAGTAGAGGGTAGTGGTTTTTCCACTCCCCGTAGGGCCGGTAACAAGGATAATGCCAAAGGTATGTTTAAGAAAGGAATGATAGTTAATCAGATCCATAGGGAAGAAACCGAGCTCTCCAAGATCCTGGAAGAGGATCTCAGGATTCAGCACCCTCAGCACTACCTTCTCTCCGAAGGCCACTGGTACGGTAGAAACCCTCAGTTCTGCCTCCTTTCCCTTATACGCGACCTTCATCCTTCCATCCTGGGGTCTCCGTTTTTCCGCAATATTGAGTCGGGAAAGGGTTTTGATGCGAGAAATGATCGCTGGATAGACCCCCTTCGGTAGGGAGTAAATGGGATGGAGGATGCCATCGATTCTAAGACGGCAGGTACCAGCTTCTCTTTTAGGCTCGATATGAATATCACTCGCCCGTTGCTCAAAGGCATAATTTAAAAGGTAGTCAACCGCATTTTTAATGTGCTGATCAGTGGATTCAATCTCCTGAGCAGACTTTAACTTCATATACTGTTCTAAATTCCCCAAGTCCGCCAGTGGAGTTACCAGTTCCTTCTCCGCCGCAACGATCGATGACTTAAATCCATAAAACTCTGATATTACTTTGAGGATATCAGTTTTGGTGCTGACCACCGGAGACACTTTCGCCCTGCTCACCCTTTTAATATCCTCCAGCGCCTCATGATTTAAAGGATTGTACATGGCAACCTTCAGCTCCCCATCTACCAGTTCAAGGGGAACTACCAGATGTTTAATAGCGAAAGGTTTGGCAATCAGTTTGGTCACCACATCGAGATCGAGCTCAAGAGGGTCTATTTTCTTAAAAGGAAACCCCAGATCATCAGCAATGGCATGCATAATAAACTCTTCCTTCAACTCCTCTTCTCCCTTAACTGTCTTGAGCTTCATGGAACTGACGATATCAACCGGGGTAATTTCATGGTTATCGGTGCCAAGTGTCAAGGTATCAACTTGCTTGAGAGCCTTGACCCTCTTAAGTTTTGATACCTGTATACTCTCTTGAGAGATGATCATCTTTTTCTGCTCAGGAGAAATAAAATTCCTTTTCAAGAGAATAGTACATATCTGTTCAATGCTTAAAAAAGATGGAAGCATAAAAACCTCAGGGCCTACCCTTCAAAACTCATTACCTACATCTACCTGTAGTCGCTCTGCTAGTTTTATTAATTACCTACTGAAAACTGAACACTATACACTGAGTCACTAGCTACAACTCGCTTATAGCAGTAGGTGGACAAGGCTTTTAAGTTGTATGCCTTGCCAAAGTGAGCGTGAAGCGTTGCGAGCACTTACCACCAAACTCATCGCTCACTATAACCTCTATCGGACAAACACCAGTTAAATCTTTAGGGATTTTCCATTCGATGACCCCGGTGGCTGGATCGATGGACATGCCTTGAGGTGAGGAGGGGGACAGTGAAAAGGTTATCCCGTCTTCATCGGGGTCATGTGCAAGAACCTTATAGGTAAAGGAGTGCTCCAGCACCATCCCTGAGGGCGGCTGCGAGGAGATAGAGGGAGGGCTATTAACAATGACGATGGGTTCTGTTATAAATGGATTCCCCTCCTGCTCCCGGTCAGAGGGAGTAATCTTACATTGAATTCTATCTCCTCGATCAAAGTTCGCGCCGGATAAGGAACGCGAGGTTTCAGTGGCAATTTCCTGGTCGTTGTTAATCCATAGGGAAGAATAGACGATATAGTCGTTATCACCATCAGATGCAGCTACCACTACTTCCAGCTTGCTTGTAGTATATGCCGGTTGGGGTTGAAGCACCGCAGTGGTGATGACCGGTGGTGAATTCATGACCACTGCTGGTTCAGATTCAACAGATTCTCCCACGATCTCCCCTTGCAGAGGAGTTACCACCACTGAGATGGTATCGTGTTTGGAAAAATTGGTGTGACGCAGGGTGCTGAGGGTCTCACCCATTATCTCCCTCCCATTCCGTTTCCAGCAGAAGCGAAGGGTAAGATCTCTCCCCTCCACACCTTCCATCAAAGCAGTCAAATCACTGGTGGCTCTAGGGTTTTCAGGTCTGATCTTCACGGAAAGTACGGCTGGATAGGCAGAGGAAATTTTGGTCTTGCTCTTACAGGCAGGCGTTACTACTCCCACTAAAAGGAATGCTACCGTTACCGTGCGCAGAAATCTACCATTGATCATAGGGTACAGTAAGAATGGTTAAAAAGATAAGGGGCGTTTATCACCTCCCCAGGGTTTTATTATAAATCAACTTAAAACTGAGTCAAGTAAGATAATGGTAAAAAAACTATTCTTCCCTCCATGATTCCATGCCGCTTCTGACAGAAAAAGCAGGTTTAACCGAGAGCGCTTCGATCATACTGCTACTATCGCTGCTTAAGATGGTCACCGTTTTTCCCACATGGATAACAGGCGTCAATGATATCCCTCGAGCAAAAGGGGTTTTTACCCTTATGCTCTCTTGAGCCTGAGAGTTATCCGATGATGTATCCTCATCACCGTACGAACCCTGCCTTTTCACAAGCTCAACCGATTTCCTCCAGGCGGTACCAGTTTGATAATAGAGGGTATAGAGACTACTTATACCATCCGTACTACAGATATCATCATCAGGGGTAAAGGTGGTGAAAAAGAGCATACCCCCTATCAGACTTGGCTCTGCAATCAGCCGTTCTCCTTTTAAAAAAAAGTTACTATACCACCCTTTTCTCCTCTGCACTTCGGCACAAAACTCATTCCATCCGACTTGGGATGCACCACTCACTGTCCCTCCTTGATGGATCACCACCCTACTTGAATCATAGAGCTCACTGAGTAATACTTCTTTGCTACAACCACCCCTATAACAGGAGTCTTTTATGCCGAAGAAGTAATGCGGTATACCACTGTCAAGGCGGTCAAGGAAATGGTAGTATCTTCCCGTCCCAAAGTAAACCCAAAGGTTGAGTCCCTCATCAAGAGAGGCGTTGAGGTTAGCAGTAATGGGCTGGGGAGAATGAAAAAAAGTTGAGAAAATCCAGTGCTTTGGATTGGTAGCGTAGCTCCACACTCGGGGATCCTTGCACTCCTCTTCTTCACACACTTTTGTTGAGAGGCGATACACGGTCCCGCCCCACCTTCCTTCTGAGCAGTAAGATTCTCCTATATACATTACCTCCGTATTGAAATCGAGATCGGCATCAATACTGAGAGGCCCGGTCATGAAACCAGGTGCCTTGTTTCCTTCAAATTCCTGAACGAGATTGCCAGTCTTAAGATCAACCACGAACAGATGTGCGGGCTGGGTGCTATTGCCCTGGTAATCGGTGGGTCCAGAACCACATACTACAAACCACCTGTCATCTTCGGGCCGATCTCTCCCCGCGTGTGATTCAACCCGGACCATGGCGGGAGACGAGGTGGTAAACCCCAATGCGGGATGGGTAAACTCCCAGAGCAACCTGGGGTGCCCGGGAACGGTGATATCTAGCGCAAAGTAGGCTGAGCTAAAAGAACGGGTCTCCCTTCCTGCCCCAAAATCATCAGTGACTGATATCCCGCCTCCTCCCATCCCCATTCCCCCGATCACCACAGTTCCCCATCCTTCGGGGTGGTCACTGTCTAGGGGATTACCTGCGCTATCAGTAAATATCCTCGCATCGGTAACCTTAGGTTTTAAATCCACATAGTCAACATGGGTATAGTCTTCCCTGGTTAACCACTTCAAGTGCGGAAGAAGATTATAAGGGATGTAAGCCCAGCGCTCATTCCCCACACTCCCTGGTGCGGCATGTAGTTCTGCTCCGTACCAGCCATGCTCCTCCTTGTCTGAAGTGGAGGGGTTATCACCTGGATGATATACTCCGCCTCCAAACGCATGGAGCATCCCATCATTAGCGCCGATCAAGATGGTGAGCGGCCGTCCGCTCCATTTCTTAAAAAATGTTTCATAGCTCTCATCCCCATAGATGAGGTGGTAGTTCTCACCCGGATGCGAGGAGAGCGCGGGGGTAGAATGGACCACGTCTCCCAGTTTCCACACCTGTGTGATGCCGTTGACTACCACCGTTCTTTCCCTAAAACCCTGAATCTCCCTTCCCCTGATGTAATTAATAATATCCATAGCCTCCTTTTCATCACGCGCCCGTAAGTATGGTCGAAGGAGCGATGCATTGTCTGGGATAAAGTCTATGCATTCCCCAGCATCCACCACCCCATCTCCATCACTATCAACAAAAGTTTGTATCTCTCGCTCACGCTCATCCTTGAGTGCAAGTTTCTTGCCCGCCTCCCAGAGGGGGTGAATCTGCTCGAGTGGTATAACCCTGAGAGGCCCATTCTGATCTGCGTGCCCATCACCATCAGCATCACTAAACACCCCTGCCCTCGTTTCCTGAGAGTTTTCATCCATGATAAACTTAATGATGTTATCCTGTGTATAGACGAGTGCCTTATCACCATCGGAATCCTCCCGTAAGTTCCCAAAGGCATCAACCCAGAGGGCGTGGAGAAATCCCCTCCATTGAGTTTCAGCACGTTCCTGGTCCAGAGATGACTTAAAGAAGGCTTGAAAGAGCGTGGCCTCATCCTGAAGTGGGTTCGCTGCAATGGTTACCCCACTTCCGGAAGCTACCGTTTTGAAGATGGTTGCTACTGCCTGTAGCAATTTTTCTTCTAAAAGGAAACCATCTTGTGCCTCAAGATAGTGATCAGGTACTCTATTCCCATCGCTATCCCACTCCTGATCGAGATCAGGGAGGTTATTACCATTTACATCAATAAAACCTCCATTCTTTGCCGCATCCTTTAAAAGCTGAGAATCCCCACCCAAGGCAGAGATGGTAAAGAGGGTAATCTGTTGATCCCCCTGCAGCTCCTGGTCACCCGTACGTACATCACTGGTGTGCGCCCAGAGTGCAATGTCATCAAGATAATCTGACCCTCCCTCCGGTGAGGTCACTGAATCACCAGCATCACCATCATAGTCCCGTAGGTTACCCGCGTATCCCCCTGGCGGACTTGAGGGAATATTCTGATCATGGGTTGACTCACTACCGGAGATGAGGATGATAAAACTTTTGGTACAGGGAAGATACTGAGAGAGTTCCTGGAAATAGAAGGGGTCACTATTCTTCCCATTTCCGTAATCTGCGGGTGAATGGGGATAGTAGGGAGTAACCTGCATGAAGTATCTCACACCTTCAAAAAAGGCCTCAGCCAAGGGAGACCAGGGTGTGGTGCCACTGTTCTCGATGGCAGCAATCAGGTTTTGTAAGCCCTCGCCAGCGGACATTATAACCTTTCCGCCCTCACCGTCGGGATTAAAAGTTTCCACACCAAAGCGGGCTTTAGCTGCCATCCGCTGCACCACCCCGGCAAGTTCACCATCCATAAATTTGTCTGGTTCTTTAGCACTCTCCTTTTTTACCTTTATGGCAAACCACTTAGTAGCATGAGAGAAAGAATCATCGCTATCACCCACATACACGATCCCATCGTCAATACCAAAATAGAGGGGTGATGAGGGAGTAAGTCCAAGTTCCTCTCGGGGAGGATAGTACACCCCTGCCCCCAGTTCATAGCGTTTCACAAACTCATACCCCTTCTCTATGTCATCTTCTCCCATAAGTATCTGACTTCCGTTCCCGGTGCGGGAATTCTCTACCGCTTTCCCACCAATTAAAACCTTTCTTACGATATCAAGTCGTCTCATGGCGAGCCAATTGAGAAAATTCCCATTCCACTTTCCTCCCGTACTCATCTCAAAGTAGTGATCAGCAGAATAGCTATAGGAGGCGGAAGGGTCAAAATAGCCATCATAGGTAGCGTGAGGATTAAAATCCCCCCTATATGCCTGTTGCAGCATGAAACGGGAATTATCCATCAAGATTAGAATAGTGGGAGGAACGCTTTGGGCAGCTTCCAGGGGGTAGTGGGTGTAGTCGACCATGGTAGTGGCACCCAGGGGCAATGAAAACAGCAACAGCATGAGAACGTTTACTAAATGGAAGTGTATTTTCAAAAGAGTTACCCTCTTAACTATAGAGATGCCCTTACACTCTCTCGCAACGTTAAAGTAATGATTAAAGAATCTTTCGATACACCGTTATCACACGGGAAAGTGCTCCACCTTTCATGCGACCCTCAGAGGTAATTTCAAATAGTATCTTTTTACAGGCACCTCCCCCGACGCCGATATTTTCACCTCCTGCACCAAACGCAGCAGCCCCACCGTAGAGAACGCTGGTGCGGGTGCGGTCAATATCGATACTCAGGGTATGGGTTAAGAAGGAGGTAGTAATATCCGGTGAGTTTTCGGGGGAATCTCCCTTGTAATCATTTAAAAGGACATTATCTCTATAATAGTCCATCACCTCATTGGGCAAGTGCTCATCGACAGTTACCCTCGAGGAGGAGCACGGTACCTGGTTCATCACCTCTTCAATGATTGCTACCGCGAGCGGGTATCCCCCATCCGCCACATAGAATGCCTCCTTTGCCATCCTAAGGTTACGGGAAATGTTTGTTTCCGTCACCGTGATCATCATTGCCAGGGAACCCATCATGATAAGCGCGCTCATCACCATCAGCGCCACCACCATGATTGCGCCCCTTTCTTCCAAGAGCGTTTCACTTGAGGGGCGGCTCAGGGGGCATTGAGGAGCGCTATGCTTGAGGAGCGTCTCCAAGTGGCCTTGAGGAACGCTGCGCTTGAGGGGTCCTGAGCTCAAGGGTAAAGCAAAGGTAAACATCTTTACACTCTCCTTCTTAAAGAATTGATAAGACCATGTAATTTTCGATCTATAATTTCAGCTTGTCGTTTGACTTCTGTTTCTTCCTGCTCTTTAATCAAGCCTATCCTCTTTAATATCCCTATGAACCTATTTTCTTTGTTTCTTTGTTCCATTTTGAAATTGCCTCGAGATCCGGAAGATCACTCCTCAAGGTCAGCAGGACCGCTCCTCAAAGCCCTATGAGCTGCTCCTCAAGCGTAGCGCTCCTACAACCCCCCATTCCTCACCTGCACCATAGAACTAAGGGTTATCCTCCTGAAATGGTCACCACCGAGAGGATGAGAGTAGTGGGGATCTGGCCTGGAACTCTTGGCGATAAGCGTTAGCCTCACTGTCCTTAGGTGCTCCCGCTCTTCCCTGCCAGGGCTACTGGAAATCAAAAGCTCACCCTCCTCATCCGCATATGAATCGCCGTCATCATCCCGGTCATTGTTCAACCCCTTATCATCAGCTGAAATACCATAGACAAACTCTAACTGCTCCATACTATCAGACAGTGTCCTCGCTCCCCCGCTCCTTTTCCACTTCCCACTCTTCACCTCCCATCGCCACATCTCCCTCATCAGTGAATTGTCTTCCAAAGAATATCTTATTGTTTCCATTTTTCCATCACCATCTGCATCCGTGGTAAAGGCAATTGATTGTGAAGTTGCTTCCTCAAAAGCTTCCATTGCTCCATTGGAAAAGGCGGCACCGGGAACATCAACCCTTATATCAAGGTCCTTAACCTGATAGCCTGCCATTCTTATCTCCCTCACCATCATATATTCGCTTGCCCTCACCTCCTGCTGCATCCCGGCGATGTCATTCTGCAACGAGTAGGATCTCTGCTGACCAATAAACATTTGATAGATAGCTGCAAGGACCACACCGCTGATGGCAACCGCAATCATTAACTCAACCAGGGTAAAGCCCTCATGACACTCCCTATGGTGCTTCATCTTTTTATGCCTATTCAATGTCCACCTTTAAACTAGAGCACAGAAGAAACGGCAACACTCTTGCGCGGTGACCCCCAGGTAACAATAACTACTACCATCTTTCTCCCGGAGAGAGGGATATCGTCTGCTACATTCCAGACTCGAGTAAAAGAATCGTCAGGTGTATCTGAAAATGATTGAGTATGGTCACTCTGATGAGGATCAATCGAGTGCCGTAAATTACTATTATTTGTAGGGTTGGTATCAGCCAGGTCCGGGTGATGAGGACCTAAGCATTTCAATTCCTCCATTTTATCCTGAGCGAGAATGATGGCCTTGGTTAATCGATTGGAATCACTGTTACCACGTATGCAGGCTAGTTGCATAGTGGCCAACCCCATAAACGCTATCCCCAAAATAACCATTGCGATCATTAACTCAATTAGGGTAAAGCCCCGTTGGCCTTTTTCTAATGAAACCACTGTTTGTCCCTTCCCATTGAGAGGATTCAAGGAGCCAAGGGAACGAGGATTCCACTGAAAACACCAGAAAAAGGGAAGGAAATTCTTAAAAGATTCATTAAACATTCGGGAACCGATACCTGAATCACTAAACCCTTGATCCTTTGAATCCTCGAATCCTTTTGAGCACGCAAAATGGAAAAAGTAGGTATTCATATCCTTTTTTCCTTCTAAGTCCTTCGATTCATAAATTCGGTTACGAATTTATTTACTCAGGACTTAGTGCTGAGTGAGCCATTGCCCATAGAAATTCTCCCAAAATACGTCGCTGTAATTGCGAATCGAAGCACTAAGTGTTGCACTTGTTTACGGAACTGGGGAATGTATTTCTATTGATTATCTTAAAGATTGAGCGACATAGTTCTCTTGCTTGATTCCAACATGGCAACTCCTCAAACCTTTTATAATTCATAATCCCTCAATTCCTGAATCCCTAAATTCCTAATTTCTTCATTTCTTCCATCCCTCTTCTACTCTTATTCTCCCCGTAGAGGAAGTAACGATCACTGCGTACTGCTTTCCTTTAGTATTTTTCAAATATATCCCCCCTGAGGATGCGGTGCCTGTAGGATTGAATGCAATAGTGCTCATACCTGACTGGTGCGTTCCCCTATAATCAGTACCATGATCGATATAGACAGAAGGGGGTATTTCGTGGAAAATACGGAGCGAAGCCCAGGTAGTTGAACCGCTGAAGTGGTTTCCCTGCTGTAGTTGATATCGTTGGGGAGAATCATCGAGGAGGAATAACACCCTGCATTCTTTGCCGGTGCAGGCTGCACTCATTTTGGCATACTGGAGGACAGCGGAGAGCGCCCTGGCAGTCTCTTTGAGCCTGTAGTTGGGCAGTTGGGAAAGGAGTAGCGGTGTAGCGATTGTTCCCAGGATAGCAATCACCGCTACCACAATCATCAATTCTACCAGGGTAAAACCCTTTGTCTTTTCCGGGGTAAACATTTAGGAAACTTTTAATAAAAATCCCACTTCTTTAAGAAACTAGCTCTTAAAAAGTGGGACTATTAGTGCGGTTAAACTCATACTACACTCCGGGGTTCTATTAATGTGTACTCTGATTAAAGCAGAAACCTCTTGTCCCGTCAATAAAAATTTACCCATACAATAGTGACGGTCTCGTAAAAAGTCAAAAATCCTTATTGACCCCAATTAATTGTAATTCATGCTATTAGAGCCTATTACATTGTGAATTCACCAATTTTTAAGACTGCATAGTACTTGTTGATAAATAAACACTTTTAGGTAATTTTTACAACCAAGAAGGGACATTAAGAAAATATCATTCCTCAATTTTAATTAATCGATTGAGCTCGCTGCTCACTCCCGATGCCCACTGGTCCCAAATCTTGATGATTCCGCCCAGAAGTATATTTAAGTCCTGGATGGCAGCGAGACCCAGCTCATTGTAATTTTCTTCTTCCAGCCCTTCTAATGCCTTCTCCAGTTTTACCAGAATTCCCTTGATCCCCCGCACTTTCCTTAAACAGAGATTAACCTCTTCCATAAACTCTTTTCCATGTACCGATACCTGTTTTTTCCTTTTCATAGCCAACTCCACTCGCTCGCGATTTAAATACTATAATTTATTGCCCATCACTTAAGACGCTATCAACATCTTTTCTTAAAGCTTTTAACTCCTCACCAAGCTGGTACATTTTGAATTCCAACTCCCTCGCTATTTTATTCAGCCTTCGTGCTAACACATTAAACTCCACCGCCATAGCGACACACAATAATATTAAACAGATCGTTACCGCTACCATCTCGTTCTCCTCTCGCTACGTTCATCAGTAACCCGATCACAACTTAATGTGTTATGATACTAGCACACTTTTACCAGATAATGGCACATCTTTTTCATAAAAAGAGGACGGTCTATTTCTCAAATAGATCCATCCCCTACACTAGTCCCCGCTTTCCATCAAGCATCACATTTTATTTAATTATTTAAGGTCGTCCCCCTTCTCTAATGTTCACTGATTAGTGAACATTAGATGCTAAGTGAACACTGCTATCAAGTGTTTGGTATCACTTTATGTCTGTTATTAATTCCATAACCTTTTTAAAATTACTAAACCTTTAAAACAGCAAGATCCAAGCCTGACCCCTCTGTCTTCTACCTTCTTGACACATCGTCTTCATTATATTTAACTTTTTAACTCCGTCCCCTAAACTAGGGTAAACCTAGTCTATAACCTCTTTTTTATTGACTTGTTTTTTATTCCATGGTTTAAAAGTAAGTGCATCAATTAAATCCCCGTGGAAAACATTATGGGTACAAAACCAACATAACCCCACTTTATCTCAGGCATAGCCTGGGAGGATGGGGTTTATTATTTTAAGGAGGGGAAGGAGATGAGAACAAAGAAGGAAGGAATAGTATTAGTAACAGTGCTTGCGGTACTCTTTTTATCATCCATAGTGTTGGCTGTGAATTGTCCAATCCCAGATACAGGACAGACTAAATGCTATGATAATGATAGCAAGATTACCTGTCCCAATCCAGGAGAAGATTTCTATGGTCAGGATGCTCAGTACAATATAAATCCTCAGTCATATACTAGCCTTGCCGGCGGGATCATGGTGCAAGACAATGTGACTGGATTGATATGGGAAGTGAAGCAAGACAAAGATGATACACCAAATTACACAAATCCTCACGATGCTGACAATACCTACACTTGGTATGATGGTTCTAGCGGATACCCAGGAGAAGGCACAGATACACTAGATTTTATTGCTGCCCTTAACTCTTCACGGTTCGGTGGGTACTCTGACTGGCGATTGCCAACAATTATGGAGCTCTCTTTTCTTGTTGATAGGGACAGGTGTGATCCCTCTATTAACACAACCTATTTCCCCAACACAGTGTCGTACCGCTATTGGTCGTCTACTACTAACGCCGACTATCCGATCTACGCCTGGCTCGTCTATTTCGGCTGTGGCCACGTGGACTGCTACTATAAGTCCGGCTACGACGTCTATGTTCGGGCGGTTCGGTCGGGACAGTGTGGGTCATTTGATAATTTTATCGATAATGGGGACGGTACTGTTACCAATACTGATACAGGCCTGATGTGGCAACAGGATACTGCCCCGAGTACCTATAACTGGCAGGAGGCACTCTCCTATTGTGAAACTCTCACACTGGCTTCACACAATGACTGGCGTCTACCAAATGTAAATGAGCTCCAGTCTATAGTTGATTATAGTACCTATAGCCCTTCCATCAATACTACCTTTTTCCCCAACACACTGTTGTCCTCCTATTGGTCGTCTACTGCTTTCACCGACTATCCGGACTACGCCTGGTATGTCGATTTCGTTAGTGGCTGCGTGTACGGGTGCGGTAAGTCCTACAACTACGACCATGTTCGGGCGGTTCGTGGGGGAAAGGTTGCACCATGGATATCTACAACCACCTCAACATCAATTACTACTTCTTCTTCAACTTCTTCTTCAACCTCATCTACTACTACTACTTATAAAGGTAACTGTTCGGCAGAAGCTCCTATTGATTGTTTCGGCGATGGCAGTATGTGTTGCTGGTTAAATATTCCAATCTGCTGTGGTGATGGTTATTGTTATGCGAATCAAAATGATTGCTCTGAACCCATAACAACTACTATTGTACCGTCAACTACTACTTCAATTTTCCTCACATCAACCACGAGTTTAACTCCTCAACCATGTGTGTCAGAATCACTCTACGGTGAGCATTCAGAAGAAACAGAGCTTTTAAGATATCTCCGTGATAACGTACTAAACTCAACCCCTGAAGGTCGGGAACTTATCAAATTCTACTACGAACTGAGTCCCATAATAGTTGAGATGATGAATGAGGATGAGGAATTTAAAGCACAGGTGAAGGAAATGGTTGATGGGGTTTTGAGGGTGATTAGCAGTAGATAGAGGATGTGAAAGGAAGAATTTGGCCATGAATTAAAACGAAGCAATATAATATTGATAAAAAGAACATTTTCCAACAAACGAGGCTGTGATTTTATATTCTTAGGGATATGAAATGGTTTTTAAACTATCTTTTTTGAAAAGAATATAACAGCAACATAAAAAATAATGTTAGCCCGAAATAAATTATGACGACCCTTCCCAAACAGATTTTGTCTCTTGTCGTTAAAAGTCCCGGCCTTACAGACAGGGAAATCACTAACGCTCTTCGAGGAGTATGTGCCCCTCAGCAGCCTGTTAACCAAGCCGCTCGTTCCCTTGAGTCTCAAGGCATTCTCGTACGGCTAAGAAGAGATGATGGATTAATAGGCAATTACGTGACAGAAAAGGAGGTGCCTATGGTTCTGCGTCCCGATTCATCGAGCGTTAATCACGACGCTGCGGGACTATCCGAGGATGAGATTAAGAAAGTACTTAAGGTGTGGCTATCGGAACAAGGGTGGAGTGTCAAGATCGCGATGGGACAGGCACGGGGGATTGATATCGATGCCACACGTGGCAAAGAGCGTTGGATAATTGAGGTGAAAGGAACTGGAAAATATCCCCAAATGAGGGTAAATTACTTCCTTTGCATACTTGGGGAAACACTTCAGCGTATGGATGATCCAGCGGCACTCTATTCCTTAGCACTCCCTGATCTTGAACAGTTCAAAAAGCTATGGGGGCGATTACCGATTTTGGCAAAGGATAGGACGCAGATATCAGTTCTGTTTGTCTCAAAGTCTGGCGCTGTCGCTCACGTCAAATAATGTGTTGCCGCCTAATATGTTAGCCTGAGACATCTACTATGCCAATTCCAAAAGATACTCAACTTACCACTATACAAGGGATGCTTGCTGCAAGTATCTCCGCATACAACTCTCCTGGCACATATACAGAGGGATACAATCACGACTATAACCGATACATTGTTGGTCGGGCCGCTGGGATTTCAACTGCCGGGAGTCTAGCGGCTTGGCTCGCTAGTGGTGAAGCCGCCTCCTCAATAAGGGCACTGTTAAAGAGTTTCGGGATGAATGCACGCAATTCTGAGCTTGTACCCCTTCATGCTTTTCAAGGAACTCTGGCAGCCATTAACCCTGAAACCATCAATTGGGTTTCTGGAATCCCCTTACCGCTTGATATACCGCCTCAAGCCCTTATGAATCCTGCCGCCGGAGCAACCCTCTCAGCTAAATTGGCAGGTATCTATAAGGCCCTTGCCACTCCGGGGTCGATTACTATTAGCGGTGGATATGTTGCCGCGAGTAAGGCTATTCATTGCCTATTTCCTGAACTAGCACCGATGATCGACGGGCAGCACAGCGGAATTTCCTATTACAACATTGACAGGGCAACATATACTCCGCCGCTTCGCCTTGATAGCTGGGAGAGGTGGGTCGGCGCTCCAATTGATGGAGTACCAAACCCTAGCCCACGTGGTGCGGGAAGAAAATCATGGGGGTGGCAACAGTTTATGGCTGCGATGGGCATAAACCAACACATCTACGAATTGTGGCAAGCAGCAAATGGAAATCCAGGTTATTCTGCCTTTCTGGCGCTTGATCCAACCCCAGGGACAACAGGGATTCCGCGAATTATTGATAAAGGACTTTGGTAATAGTGGCTAACAAACGGCTTCACCGGATCGCCGATAAATCCGGCTCACGGTGAGCCACAGCGTTAGCTGTCAAACGAAAGGTGATTGGCATGGCTGAAGTCGAGGACATTTTAGCAGAGCCTAGGTTAGGGGACGGAGTTAAAAAGTTAAATTAATCCTATTCTCCTTCAAATAACTTTCACCTCACTCAATAGTCCCCGTGTGGATTTTTACCAACACACCTGGTCACCTTTATCGACAAGCCTTTACAAATCGCGGTAACTCAGTTCATACCCTACCCCATAGACCGTGGTGATGATCGCCTGATCCTGCAAATAGGGGGCGTCCGTGAATTATTGACTTTCTAACAGCTTCTCCTCAATATTGTTAGGGACGGAGTTAAAAAGTTATGTTAATTACTAAAACCCTTAGCTTTTGACAATAAAGCCAACTGTTGTATTATTGAAACATTCTGGCACCATCGAACGAACTGGGCAAAAAACAGAATATTGACAAGGAGGGGTTTTCCCATATAAGATGTAATAAAAATCAGAAATATTGAAGGGAGAATGAAGGTGCCTACTGGAGAAAAAGTAAGAACAATTAGTGAAATCCAGAAGCTACTGATGGAATTTTCAGAAAAGTATTTAAATGATGAATTGTCTGGTTATGCGTTAAAGTTGTTGGAAACATTGAGTAAGAAAAGAATCCTTTCTATAACAAGAGGGGGAAAAGAGATATGGGCAGCATCAATTATTTATGTCATTGCCCGTTTGAATTTTTTATTTGACAAGGAAAATGATCATTATTTGACAACTGATACAATCTGTAATTTCTTCAGTTGCAAAAAATCAACCATTGGCAACAAAGCGACTCAGATTGAAAAGGCATGTAATTTAGGCATTGGATCAGAAGGCTTTTGCAGTCAAGATATCTCTGATGCTTTGACCTTGGTTCAACTTCCGAATGGAATGATTGCCACTAAAGAAATGGTTAAAAAATGGGCGTGCCCAGTAAAAGAAATTGAGTTTGTCCAGGGAGGAGAGGACGAAGACCCTAGTAAATTTATGGATTATTTCGCTGAACAGAAAAGACGTAGAGAACTTGAGAAGCAGAAGAAAAAAGAGAAGCGAGCTGAGAAGGAAAAGAAGAAAAGTTGCGATCGTCAACTTTCCTTGTTTGATGATTGAAATAAAATGCTGCGATTTTCATCAGCCTTAGTGGGCTAGGGGACGGAGTTAAAAAGTTAAATTAATCCTATTCTCCTTCAAATAGCTTTCTCCTCGCTCAATTAAATAAGAAACCGCTGGGCGGGATATTCCAAGATATCTCGCAATCTCTGTACCTGAAATTGAAAATTCATGTGTTCCCAAATAGGACAAAACGCCTCTTGCCATTGGTAAAATCCCCGCTCGGCTTTTACCCCGCAACTCTTCTTTCGAAATTTCAAATTCCTTGGAAATCCCCTTTGCTAATCGCTCTAAATCCCATCCATCTCGTAGTAACTGTTCCTTCTTCGTCATCGTTTCCTCAACAACCCTCAAAACTTCATTAACAAAATTACCATCCCCAAGGATACGCTCATCTCCCCTCCAATATTCCTTCATCCGTTCGAGTGCCCTCACTCCTTCCCATCCCCCAGCACTCCTCCTCAATCCTCCCCCTCTCAAATCGTCCCGCTTCCCCATTCCTACCCCATCTCTTATGAATTTTCGGTACTTCGTAACTGCTTCTCTCCTCGTGGAACTAAATCTCGCTAATACCTCTTCTACCTTTTGCCACTCCCTTTCTTTCTTGCCCACCACTACAGAATGCCCTGTCCAAGGATAGGTGTCTAAAAACTTTATCTCCGAAACTATTCCTGACCTTATCGGGTTTAAATGAATGTAACGTACTAATTCCAATAAATATGACTCCTCCTGACATAACGTTGATTTATAACGGTTCTGGTATAGATAACCGTGACGCTGGTGCCGCCGATTAAAATAGCTCGCATAGCCACTTAACAGTTTCCTCATCAGTTCACTCAATGCTTTTTCCCCTGTCCGAATCAATAAATGAAAATGAGTAGGCATTAATGCCCACGCAATACATTGGCCGCCTGTTTTCTCTAAACATTCTCCTAAACGCCTTAAAAACTCCTCTCGGTCAGCTGTATCCCGAAATATCACTCGACGTTCTATTCCTCTACTGATTACATGATGAATAACACCAGGTAGATTTATTCTCCTTTGCCTTGGCATTTTTATCCACCTTTCAATCCCGTGTATCTCATAAAAATAAATAACCTTAAATTACTTAACTTTTTAACTCCGTCCCCTAAGTCTTTATTCGTTATAAAATACCATAAACGGTACATTTGGAATCTTTAGAACCTTTGCTACCTTAAAATTAACAATATCCATAACCAGTAAGGACAGGTCTCCGTCTATTACTCCTATCAAATATACCTTCTTCCCATTCGGATGAATTCCCACTATCTGGCTTTCCCGCTCTACATTGTAGTTAACCACCCCCAACTGCCTACCTGTTGCAACCTCATATACATGAAGGCGACCAGTGCTTTTCGAGTATTCTATATGGTGACCGGATGTACCTATAATGTCTTGTTCCTCATCAAAAATAATTTTAGTAGCATCTGGTAAAAGCTTTCCTTCTCCCGATAAACCAGTAGCTATACGTGGCGACAAGGTTTTTGAAGAAATATCATAAACAGAGAGTGTAAATTTTGCAGGATTATCTTTGTCTGTTTCATTTTCTACTATGAGTATCTTTTCGTTTATATAGTTTTCGATACCTTTTCCAAAAACATCCATTCTCCATATTGTATTCAAATCAATTGTTGATAAGATTTTATAATTTTGCATATCAATAACGGTTATCTTTGCTTCACTTCCTGATTCTGTTGCATAAAGAATTTTACTGTCTTTAGAAAATGTAACCTCTTTTGAAAAAAAGTAAAAATCAAGCGTCTTTATCTTCTCAATGGTCTGTCCATTAAATATATCAAACTGCCATGCCCCTCCCTCTAACTGTATATTCCACCACACTATAAAAATCTTCTTTCCATCAGGTGTCCTAAACATCGTGATATCAGGCTCAGGGGTATTAATACCAAGGTCTTTAATGAATTTTAATGTCTTTAAATCATACACCAATACCCTGCAGCCTAACCGTCCAGCTACCACATATAGCCGGTTATTTATATTGTCTTCTAAAACGCTTGTATCCCCATCCTGTATATAGTTGCCTGTCTCCGGAAGTTCGTAAGTTGATATAATTGTATCTGTATCTGCATCCATTTTTACAATTTTCCCATTTGTGCCAACCAGATGAGCACAGGTTTTTGCTATAATACTCTTTGGAAGCAAAACAAGTAACGTAATCAACAAACTATATTTAATAAATCTTGCCATGTGCATTTCTCCTTTCTAATAACCTATATAATTGCCTGGGTTCTTTTCAATATCATTAGCCTTGTCTGCATAATATGAACCTGTTTTGTAATAACTAGGATCTACTTCCTTTTTAGGAAATGGTTCCCTCCTTGGAAACCATCGATTCTTCCTTGTGTCCCATTTCCAGTAATGCCAATTGCTATTGTAAAGAGAATAGGTATCCATCTTTAATTCGAAAGGATCATAATCTTCTGCTTTTTCATCCCGCTTCTGCTCGGGTCTACAACGGTAATATTTCACTGTTCCATCTGGATTGTAAACCGGTGGTTTCTCACACCCCGCATTCCTCACTTTGGCTGGGTATGCTTTTGCATCTTGCAATTTGCCCCTTATAAGCTCTATACCATCATCTATGTTTAGTCGATAATTCCATATTTGCTTATACTCAGGTTTTGGATCAGTTAATTGCATTATCCCATAACCACCATCTTTTTTTGTAATATTTTCAGTCGGATAAATTGCATCTTTGGGTTCTCCTAAAACTGATTTCGAGAAATGCCAATACCGTGTCTCAAGATAGGCAATGATTCTAAAAAACACATTACAATCAACCTGCTCTCGTATGGTAGGATTTTCTTGATCTCCCTGGGGGTTTTCAAGATAATCAATTATCTGTCTTTTAAACGTATCATTGAGAATTTCTCCCTCAATCTTTCCCTCATAGGTATCAGACACCTCTACTTCATCTATTATTGCCTTTGCCGTGATCTCTAGAACCCCCCCTCCAAACTTTTCTCCCCAGTCTATACTATGGTTCGGGCCGATGGCCTCTATCCAGTTTTCAAATTTACCTGGGTCAGGAGAAGTCTGATTAGGAATGAAAAACCCATCAGTCCCCGTGCAGATTCCTTCTGCATTACACTCCAGCCCCTTCCTCGATCTCCCACTGTTGGGAGCAGGTACGTTCACACTATACTCCACTTTTGTCTTCCAGTATATCTTCAAATCGTTCAGCATCCCTGAATCGACCCCCTTGCCCTCTACACCCACCTTTGCCTCAAGCTCCGGCATCCTCGGCTCCCCTCCACTATCATTACTAATCACAATCTTTGTGCCTTTTCTAGGCTCTACTATCCTGAAACGGGCTAGCTTTAATGGTATCTTCCCACTTCCTACCTCCACCCCCGTCCCCCTGTTTAATATCACCTTTGCTTCATAGATATGATCGGCTTCTATATCAAATCTGAAACCCTCTGATATGGTTGCAAACCCTCTACCCTGGTTCTCTGTCGGTATATAGGCAATAGCATTGGTATCCTCATAGATCGCAACATAGGCAGTAGCTGCCTGATAGTCTAAAGGCTTAATCTCATAATTAATTTTGTTATCCCCTACCGCATATCCCTCCTCATCTACAAATATAAACTTCTCAACCACCGTTACAATATCCACCCCGTAGGCATGCATGCGCACCATTGCCTCCAGATTATTATTAACCAGCGCTTTAAGCTCTATACTATTAAGTTTCGGCTCTCCTGCCAATCGGTACTGTGCCTCATATATACCATTACCTATACCCCTTCCTTCCTGATCTCCAAACATAATCTTTCCTGTAAAATTAAAATCCACATTGTACTGCCCCTCATCCCCCTTCACCAGCCAGTAGCATTTTGCTTTTAGCACTATGTCTGTACCCACTTTCCCCGCCTGCCAGTCTGTCTCATGCACCGCCAGCAGCACAAGCTCCCGGGATTTCTCTGCATCAAACGTATAAAGGGTAAAGGTTTCTGACTTATCCTCTGCAATCTTGGCCATTATAGGATACGCCGCAGCTGGTGTGCCACCCAGGATTACCTGCACCGATGACCCTTTTACAGATGACTTCTGGGTGAGGGAAGGACTCCCGCACTGCCCATGTACCGGTACATCCTGCATGCACGGATCATTGCCATGTACAAGCAATGCCTGACGGCCATCCGTGCTGGGGGTTGATTGCCCTGAACTAAATTCTACCGGAACATCTGAGATGGGATTGCCGCACTCATCCTCAATCCTCACCTCTATATATCCCGCACTACTGAGGATATACCCATACTTCCCCTCTCCTTTGGTCTTAATCATATTCCATCGCTTTTTGTCCTTGGGAGCATCCGGGTCCTCTGCAAGCACGCCCTCAGGAAATCCATAGGCAACAAATGGGCCCTTGATGCTTATGCCCGACCTAAGCCTTGCATCAATACAATTTTCTCCCACCTGCATGGGATACTCGTACCCTTTCCACCACATGTAGGGATTATCTGCTGTCTTCTTCCCTAAAATAAACTCTGCTCCTGCTATGCCTCTGGCATTGGTAGTAACGGTAAGCATGTTGGTCGTCGTCCCATCGGCTTTTTTAAACATGCCCCCACCTGCCTTTACCGTAAACACCACCTCAGCACCTGCCACCGGCTTCATATTCTTATCACGCACCAGTACCTGTAGTTGACTTAGAAGCTTCTTTCCCACCGTGCCTGTTTGCATATCTCTGCTTGCTATCTTTTGAATAGACACTGCCGAAAGCGGGTCATAATTGGCTGACTCTACATCGGGATTTTCTAGCCGCTCCTGATAGTATGCAGGCCAGCGGTCATCGCTCCATGCCGTCATACTCCCCGCTATCTCACCCGAAAGCATCCACCCTGATTCCCCGGTTTTACCATCTTCCTTGATGTAGCCAATACCGGTCCAGTCCTCATATACGATTTCGGAATTGGGAATGCGGATTGCGAGATGTTGATTCACTGCATTTGCGATATCTTCTTTGATAGTATCAGCAAAGGGCAGCGTGGGAAGAATATCATCGAGGTTGTTGTGATCAATGGTGAGAAGTGAAATCCCATTGGTATTTGCCAGCGCCATGAGCTTCGCAGTGGAGATGCTCTCCACCTTAAAATCATCCTCTAACACCCGGTTCTCTAAGATTGAACCTTGAAGTCCCGATAGCTCCATGAAGAGCTGCCGTGAATCATGAATCGTAGATGGTAAAGCGTGACCCGCAACTACCTCTACTGCCTTAAGGTCAGCATCTACATACACCCCCTTCCACTCAAACCCCTGAGGTGCATCACACAGCCAGGTCACCTCTACCACACTGCCCAAAGTAACTACGGTAGGAATGGGCCTGGTAATGGTTAACTTCAAAACTGAGGCAAGCTCTTTTTCTGTCTCATTCCAGCGATTAATAAAATGGACTGCCTCTTCCTGTAAAAGCCGCGCTGCATCCTTCTCCTCAAGCGCCAGCTCATCCAGCTCAACCGCACCCTGCGCGGCAAGCCCTACTACCACCTGATTACCGGTAATCAGGGTATTTTGAACCTGCTCCACCCCATTGGGGGAAATAAGCTTCATAGTGAGCGTATACTCCTCCCCCACTGCCATCCCACCTATACCTACCGCCACCCGTTCACCTCCTACCTTTAACACCGGCCTTAGGTGTACCAGATAGGAAGGTGTGTTCCCTAACCCCCCATAGGAATTAATAATCTCCTGGTCCTCTACTGTCTCAGGCTCATAGCCTACCACAACCTGCCGATTGGAAAGTTTCATCACCTCTAGGGTACTATCAAAAAGCTTAGTGTTAGTGAGTCTCATTGCAATAAATTCTGCCTTATGCATGAGTTCTGCCGGCAATTCCGTGTACTCATGGGTGATGGCCACCTGCTTAAACTGCATACTTGCCGGAAGAATCTGCAACTCCTCTTTAATCAAAGCCCTCGTCTGTAAGAGCTGAGCATAGGTGATATCAGGTTGATGCTGGGTGAGATAGGCTTCTATCTCTTTCTTTAAATACTCTAGTGGTGTTTCCTCCCGGACTCTCTCTACATACTCCTCCCTCACCGCGGAGAGATTACTCTCTTCCCCGATATCTTCCGGCTCACTGTACGTATAACCTCTCACCTTGATACTGGTATCTAAACCTAACCATACCTTTCCCCGCTCATCTATTACCACACCCCGGTAGTTAGCGTAGGGGATCTCTGCCTCTACCCAGAGGTGCTCCAGCTGAAAGTTTGTAATCTTACCTCCCGAGATAACCGGAGTATAGGGTATCCCTGCCTTCTGGAAAAAGGCAGCAAGCTTCTTTTCATCCTCTATCCCGATGAGATGCTTTGCCCTCCCGATATCAGGGAAAAACTCTATTACCCCTCGCACGTAGCGAGCGGGAAATCCGGAAGCCCGTAGTAGTGCCACCAGGAGCGCTGACTGATCACAATCATTGCCACTCCTCTGCCTTAACGTCTCCTCTGCCCCCTTCATGCTGCCGAAGTACCACTCGGTCTCAATGGTATTCTTTACCCACTCATAGATTGAAACCGGATTCCAGCTTAGGGACTGAGCAAGCGTGGCAATCTCAAAAGAGATAGGTGCCTCAGGTGTACCCCTGAGGTCATCGGGGGTAACCTCTTTTGCCCCTCCTCTATAGGCCGGGGTGACTACGGGCTCCCGGGAGGGCTCTCTTCCCGCATAATTAAGGTGAGTATAGGGAAGTGCGCCTAAAATAAGCTTCTTCTTTTGAGGAAGCACTCTCTCTAAAAGCACTTTTATCTCATTAAGAACAGTCGGTGACACATCTTCTACCATTTCCAGGCTATCAATGAGGCGCAGGTATTCTCCCATAAGCTCCTGGTAGTGTTTTACTACCTCACTATGGCGTGTAATCGCTTTTGCGCCCAAGTCAGCTATCTCATTCTGGCGCTTTTGAAACCGCTCCTCTAGGAGCAGGTGTTTCTCTCTGATAGCTGAAGCCAGGGATTTGAGTTCACTCAGCTCTGCGCCAATGGATGTACCTTTCTTAAGCTTCACCTGCATCTCTCCAACAACAGATTGGCTCCGGGTGAAGGCGTGGTGCAGTTGCTTTTCAAGCGAAAGATCAGCAGCCCCTGCATGAGTGCGGAATAGTAGCATTAATAAGTATAGAACAAGGACCACCAAAGCAGTAGTTCGAGACATGAGTGCCTTCCGTAAATTGTGAATCGTTAATGGTGAACGGCAAAAAGTAGAATTAAATACCGTCATAGCGATGAGCATGGAAGACAAAGCATTTTTTATAAGATTGCTTCACTCAGCTCGCAATGACCTGTCCCAAATCAACTTATTTAGGTTGCTCGTATACATAACTCCTAAAATAAAAAATCTCTTTCTCCATGCATCTAAGCTATGGAAAAAGAGATTTAGCAGAGTGAAACCATGATATCTTTTCCGGGGTTTAGGGGGAACTTGGATACGTGGTGAACTACTCTGTTGCTAGATTCTTAAATTACTAATAAATGTACTACTATTAAAAACAATTTTGGAAATGTTAGTACTTTTATATATTCCTGTCAAGAAAAAAATCGATACCTGGCAATTATTTTGTAATTACCCCATCCCTCACTTTAATCTCCACTTTTACAGAGCGCTCAAGTACTTTTCCAATAGAGTAGTCTTCTAATACCTTCTCTATTCGAGCCTCCGTCAACTCCACCATATCACACCCCAGAGGCTTTCCCGTAAGGGGATGGGTAAGAGGTGCTCCCTCTCGAAAAACAATGACCTTCATTTCCTTCTTAAGGCCGTTCATTGAGCCCCTGTCAATATACACCTTCCCTCCCTCACTTTTAATGACACACCCTTCCAGCAGAGGGAAGCATTGTTCAAACTTCAAGGCTAATCCTTTTAAAATAAAATGAAGCGCGGAGAGGCTTTTATCCTGCTCAAAAACATCGTGTGCTGCTAACACGGTGGCAGTTTCGCTGTCAACGAAGCGTGCATAAATTTCAATGGAGGTAGAGGTTTCGGCAACCGTTCCGGTGATAATACCTTCAGCAGCAATGATTCTCCCTAGCTGTAACGCCTTGCCTTCATCTACCAGCGCGGTGTGACTCATCTTAAGCTCGCGCAGGGCAGTTTCCAAATCTCTCTCCCTCCCCACCAGATTAAACCGAGCCTGGTTGACCAAGGCATCAACCAGCCCCTCGTAGACAAGCGGCCCTAACATTGCACACTCACCCTTGTGCTCAAAGGGGAGTACCGCTACTGCCAGGCGAGAACCTACCTGCTTCACCCGGGGTATTTCTCTGACAACGGTAACTGTTTTTAACGTGGGGTTCCCGCACCCGTCCACCGCTCGTATATCAAAGTGGTTAACACCCTCCTGCAATTGAGCCAGATGGTTGAAGAAAAGCTGCTGACCATGGATCACCCGGAGAGGAATAGTATTGATGGTTAACTCGCTTATTCCGCTTTGATCGGTAGCACTTCCCTCAATAAAAATAGCATCATAGTACACTTTCTGAAAATCGGTAAGCTCTTTAATCCTGATTAAAGGGGGTATGCGGTCTTGCATTTTAGATTTCGCGGGGAGCAGTGAACCGCCTAAATCGGTGAACACTCCCTCATCAAGGGCAAGCATGGTAGAGGAAAGTAAAGAGGCGCCTGGAGAATCGGCATCCGGATCACATACCAGATGGAGTTCCCCTCGGGTGAGATTCCCCACCACATCCCTTGCTTCAAAAGTGAAACTATTGCTCCCGTGAGCGAGCACGACCTCATGACCAAAGGATAACTCTCTCTTACCGCTTAATGAAACATTCTCCCCATTGAGCATAAGCGATGCCACCCCGCTCTCGTCCCAGATTAAACCTTTAATGGTCACCCTTTCACTATGCACTGCCCCCTGCCCTTGAGGTTCATTAATCGCAACCAGGGGACCTTCCCGGTCAACCAGCACCTTTATCTCCCGGACAGTAACCTTGTCAGTCAGGTCTTTGACCTCAATGCGTATGGAATTTTCTCCCCGTGAGAGAGATAGCTTGTGAGCAAAAGGTATTTTTTCTTGCGCAAGCTCAATAAAAAGTGGCTTACCGTTGACGGCAATCGATGAAACGAAGGTATCATCCTCCGCGATACCAGTGAGCTCCACCTCAAGGAGATGGGTAACGTGTCCATCACTTAAAGAAAGATTGGTAATAAGGGGAGGAAGCGTATCGCTCCAAGTCTGCTCCACCACCTTTCTTCTTGCCTTATTTAAAAAGTATTTTGCCTTAGCGGTCTCAACCTGGGAGAGAGAGCTGCTCAGTTCCTCAATCGCACTCTGGTAGTGCCCTGTGTGATAGAAAACGATACCCAACTCCCGGTGGGGGAAATAGTCTATAAAGTGCATGCCATAGGTTCGTGCCCTATAGCTATCTGTCGTTCTCTGTCTGACCGCTTCCTTAAAATCGGCAATGGCTTCATCAAAGAATTCCCCTGATGCAAAGGAACATCCCCTTTCATAGAAATTCCACCAGCGCTCTCGAAAAAGACCCTTGGTAATACCACACTCTTTGCCCTCTTTCATATAGCGGTCTTTCTTCTGAGGGGAAGAATGACGATGGCAATTGAGAGAGACCAGGAGAAGCAACGCAAGAGGAAGTAAGATTTTCTTAAAGGTTACTGAGAAAAATGGCATTGCAGACACTGCTTTGCTTACAGGTTGCGAATAATGAGTTGCACGTTACGAGTTATATTGCCATCAGCTTGCAGGCCTGCAAGCTGGCAAGCCAGCATGCTAGAAATCACCATTCACGGTTCACGGTTTTTAAAAGTGATAAAGTCGTAAAAAGTCCTCTGGTGTCATTGCGAGGAGCGGAGCGACGTGGCAATCTTAAGATATATCAATATTTTAAGAGATTGTTTCGCTTCGCTCGCAATGACAAATACACTATTTTAAGACTTTTTACGGGACCATCAAAAGTGATAAATCATTGAAACCATTATTTTATGCTGAATGACCTCGGCTTTGGCATCCGCAATGCCTCCCAAACTACCGCCGCTCACCCGGTGACCATACCTCAACTGGTATGCCCAATCGAGCAGGATGCGTTCCTTTAACACCACACCTGAACCACAACTGAAACCAAAAAAGTCATCCGGATGTTTCTGCGAGGGTTGAGGGTCATAAAATAAACCAGCACGCAACGGCAGTATGGTCCTTTCCCCCATTAAGAGATACTCACTACCGAGGTGGATTTGAGTGGTATCATGCACGTGGGAGTGCTTTCGGGGCAGGCCATTGACAGGAGAACTATCGCGGTGGCACTTGTCTTCCATGAAAAAACGTGACCACTGGGTACGATAGACATCAAGTGAGACCGTGAACGCATCTGATAGTTTAAAAGCTACTCCCACTCCATAGGACAGGGGCATGGTAAGTTCACGATGCTCTGAAAATGCGGTAGTGCTTATATCAATCCTGCCCAGGGTGCGCTGATACACCTTTTGTGTCTCATGGTAACGGTAGTGCAGACCTGCCTTGAAGGGCGTTTTCACCACCGCCCCCATAGTAATCCATGAGCCCATACCCCAGAGTAATCCAACATTCATATTGAACCCCTTAAAGTGGGTATAGCTCTCCCTTCGGAGTCTCTCGTTTTTGTAGGTGGTACCCGTCACTCCTATCCCGGAAAAAGATTCACGGGTCTTGGCAGTCCACTCGTTGTTCCAGAAAAGCCTGTCAGTCCAGATATTGAAGGCTGCTCCCACTGCAATGCGGGGAGTAATCTGAATGGCACAGGCAGGAGAAAGCGCCTTGAGACTCCCTCTCTGTCTGAAGCGCACCTTGTCGGTTATCTTGTAGTGAGGAAAGCCAGGAAGCCTGCCCGTTGTGATAACACGGAAATCCATATCTTTATGCAGGTCATAGAGCTTCTGGTAATTCAAAGAGATAACCATATTCCTCGATGCAGCCTGGAAAGGATAGACAACACTCAGGTAATTGAGATCATAGCGGGTGATTTCATTCATACTTGAGGACTCTGGATGTCTCTTAGAATCAAACTCATCCCTTGAAATATCGCAGGAGCCTGCAAATGATACCTCCGGTGTCTCTAACTGGATTAAGCCTCCCGGGTTCCAGGACGCAGCGGTTGCATCATCAGCAACCGCAATGAAGGCACCACCCATCCCCGTTGCCCTTGCACCTGAACCTATCGGGTGAGGTGAAGAGTTGATCTTGATATCGGTGAGAATTTGGGAATAACCACCTGCGGGAGATAAATAAAATACTACTGAAAGCACGAAAGAAAGTACTATCGTCTTCACTGCGCTCTGCCCCCTTCTCCCTGAATCCTGGTCTCCTCAGGTGTAACTTCTTCCACGCTGAACCCCACCTGAACATCTTCACTCTTTTCAATGATGCGTGCGTAGGCACGCGTGGGTTCAACTGAAGTTACTCTCACCATTCCCCTTTCCCTACCGCCCGGGGTCATCAACTTCCCCTTTATCTTAACTGGCTCCGGTGTTTCCATTACCTTCATCACCATCCCTGAACTTACTCCCTGGCCAGAGCCAATGTTGAGCAGAAGCTCCTCACCTTTAAGAGAAACAACCTTCCCTCGCAATGGATAGAGTATAGTGAGCCTCTCTATAATTTGGTGAGCTACTCTTCTGGAGAGCTCATCAAGTGGTATCCTCTGCTCAGCATTTTCTACAATAACTATCTTCTGTAAGGTGGTTTCCGGTTCTATCAACCGGATATTCACCTGAAGCTCATGCTCATAACGAGTGAACGAACCGGTCGCAATCAGCCGAGCTGCAACGATTCTTCCAATCCTGAGGGCAGATGCAGGGTCAGCCAGGTCAGATGCGCCCAGCGTAAGCTCCTCCAGGAGTTTGGGAAGCACATCCCGCTCTACCAGCTGAACCCTCCCGCTCTCTTGCAAGTGCGCAGTAAGCTGCAGCAGAAAATACTCATCTTCTCCATCACGGAGAGAAGGTGCTCCCCTCCTCTCAAAGTTAAGAACGGTGAGGGTGAGTGGTGTTGACGTCCAGCTATCTTCATTCGTGGGTGTCCCCTTTTTGTCTTTCTCCTTATAACTTCTGATGAGTTCTGCCACCAAGGCATCTATTCGCTGGCTCTTTTCCTGGTCTTCTGTAAGTTGCTTTTTACGTTGAGCTTCCTCAAGGAGTGCTCCTACCATAGCATCCTGGGGTTTGAGCGCCAGCGCCTTTTCATAGCTCGATACTGCCTCAGCATTATTTCCCACCCTCTCTGAAAGCATCCCCTGATTGGTATACACCTCCGGTGAATCAGGATTATACTTTGCTGCCTGAGCATAGTGTGCAGAAGCCTTCTCTGGGTGGTGTTGAGCTGCATAGAGTCTTCCCAGGCGGTTGAATGCCTCTGCCCGCTGCCAATCCGCTCCGCTGGTCAACCGGATTGCCTGCTCATACTCTCGCGTTGCCTCATCAATACTACCTCTACTCCACAATATATTTCCCCTGATCACATGACTGTAGAGATTCCTTCGACCCATCCCGTCCACCCGCTCGCACATAACCATTGCCTTTTCATAGTCTCCTGTTTCCCAGTAGACTGCTGCTAATCCCTCAAAGTATGCCTCTGCCGGTTTTAATCGAGTGAAACTTTTCATTGACTCCTCTATCTTTCGTTCTTTCAACTGTTGATAGGCCACCTGGTAAAGGTCATCCTTTACCATCCTCTCCCGCCATATCAGTGCACCCACGATAAGAATAATCACCAACAGCATGCCCATCCCTAAAAGGCGTACACGCGTAAAGAAAGGTAACGCTTTTTTAACGCTGATAGGCTGAGACACACTTTTCTTCACCAGGTGATCCCCTTTGAGAGCGTGCTCGTCTACTCCTTCTTCATCTCCTCCCTCTTCTCTCACCCTTTCAAGAGTGGAATAGGAGAGATCTCCATAGTGGATATCATCTGCCTTCGACCCAGCACCCGGGGCAGCAGATGCCGCTCTGCCTTCCTCACCATCCCACACCACCCGGTAGAGTTCCATCGCCTCCTTTTTTCCCTTAAACCTCACCCGCTCAAAAAACCTGCACACGACATCATCGATATACCTAAGTGCGTCAAACGCGGTGCGAGAAATCAAAATCTGTCCCGGCTCAGCCATCGATTCTACTCTGGCAGCTACATTAACCAGATCCCCGAAGACATCATGAGACCAGGCGATGCCCTTCCCTGCGTGTAAGCCAATTCTTATCTGAATGCGATCGTGCGCAGGACATGCAGCATTATAGGCTGACAGCGTTCGCTGCATCTCAATTGCTGCCCCCACTCCCCTCACCACATCTGGGAAAGAAGCCATGATGGCATCGCCGATGGTCTTGATGACGCGACCCTGATGAGTTTCAATGACCGGGAACAGTATTTGATTGTGCTTGAAAACCATACTGAGACCATTGATATCACCCCGAGATTCAAAGTAAGAGGTAGAACCTTGTATATCAGTGAACATAATGGTGAGGTCTCTGGTGAACTTATCCTGGAGGAGTTCATCAATCTTTGCCCTCTCTTGTAACAACTCCTTAAGCATTTCTTCCTTCCTGTCGAGATCTTCCATAAGACACTCCTCGGATGAAAAACCTATCCAAAAATGGGTTATTCATTCCAAATCCACCACACGAAATCAGAAATGATAAAATTTTCGTATTTCGGATTTGGAATTTCTGGTTTTCTCTTAGGTATAATGTGGAAAATTCATCAAGACTCCGGGGTTAGAGGAATTTTAGAGGCAGTGAACAGAAACAGGGCTCAGGATGCAGGGGTCAGGGATAGCTATGACCCATTACCCCAACCCTAAACCCTTTGATATACACCGACAGCTGAAATCATGTACCATCTATACACTTAATATCTTTTACTTTCAACTGAATACTTTTTACCCCCTGCCAGGTATTAAACTGCGGGATGAAGGCTATCTTAATCCGATTCGTTCCATTGAGAAGAGAAGTTGAAGGTGTCTGGGAAGACGGCAAAAACTGCTCTGCCATATTGAAGCCTATTGCATCATACCACATATTTTCTTCTTTAACTTTGAGCTTCAGATGACCATTGCCTACCACCATTGTGCTATAGGAATCAAGTAGAAAGGAACTAAAGGTAGGCTCCGGGTTACAAAGACCAAAAGGTTCAAGCATTGCTATCTCTTTGAGTAACTGTTCCGAAATCTCTCCTAGATTTACCTCGGCGTCAATCTCAAGGGAGGGACTATACTCCTCTTCTGACATCCTCTCTGATACCACACTATCGAAACACACCTGAAACTCTTCAATCTTATCCAACGCAATAGTGAGCCCTGCCGCGGAGTGGTGACCGCCATAACCTTCAAGCAGGTGTTCACACTCCTTGAGCCCCTCAAAGAGGTGAAACGATTCATGACTTCGCGCTGAGCCTTTCCCCATCCCCCGCTTCTCATCACACGAGATAAGCACCGCTGGCTTACCGTAGAGGTCAAGCAGGCGGGAAGCACAGATACCAATCACCCCCGGGTGCCACTCGGATGAGGCGAGCACTATCGATTTCCTCTCGCCTATCTGAGGGGTTGCCTCGATGAGCGTACATGCCTCCTTAAAAATGCGCATTTCCAGGAGCTGACGCTGTGAATTCTCATGCTCCAGGTGGAGCGCTATCCGCTTTGCCTCCTGGTAATCATCCGAGGTGAGGAGCATTACCGACTGGGAAGCCTGGCTCAAACGTCCCGGCGCATTAAGTCGAGGAGCAAGCCTAAAGGCAATCAGATTAGTGGTGATGGGTGTATCAGTAAGACCACACACCTCCTTAAGCGCACTAATGCCTGTACGATTCCCCCCGTTCAGCTGTGCGAGGCCAGATTTCACCAGGATGCGGTTTTCATCAACGAGCGGTACCAAATCAGCAATTGTACCCAGAGTAACCAGGTCGAGATACTCCTTCAAATTGGGCTCGGTCTGCCCACTCCAGAAACCACCATCTCTCAAGGTCTTGCGCAGCGCCATCAGCAGATTAAACACCACCCCCACCCCTGCAAGAGAGTCAAAGGGGAAGCCGCAATCGCGCTGCTTGGGATTTACTATCGCATAGGCGGGAGGCACCTGGTGAGGAATCTCATGGTGATCGGTGATAATCACATCGATGCCCTGCTGCTGGGCATACTGAACTTCTTCCACATCCGAACTTCCGCAGTCGATAGTAATGATGAGCTGAGCACCTTCCTCTTTCATTCCCTTGAGTACCTCGAGGTTTAGACCATACCCGTGGGTGATACGCTCCGGTATGAAAAAGGAAACTTTAGCCCCCAGATTTTTCAAGAAGAGCAGCAGAAGCGAAGTCCCGGTTATCCCGTCAACATCATAGTCACCATACAGCACAATCTTCTCTCCCTCCCTCAAGGCTTTGCCTATTCGCTCGACTGCCTTCTCCATATCCTTCATAAGGAAGGGGGAATGAAGGTTACTTAAGCTAGGGGAGAGAAAACCTTCCACATCTTCAGGTGTGGTGATATTACGGCTGGCGAGGAGCTGGGAGAGGAGGGGTGAAATTCCCAATTGCGAAGAGAGGAGTTCTTGAATCTCTCTAAGAGGTGGGTGGATTTTCCATTTTTTTTCACTATACTTTACTGGCACCTTTTGATTCTCACTCTCAACCGCTTACAAGATTCAAACTGTGGGCTATCTTATCAGAAACGTCCATCAAGTCAAGGAAAGAAGTTTTTGTTTGAGATTTACTTACAGTAGTGATAGGGTATGTGGCACGCTGGTTTTTTGCTTTACTAAAAAAGCGTTTAACGAAACCTCAATAAAATCACGCAGGGTAAAGAGGATTGTCTCGTAAAAGGGGGCCCCATGAAGGAGTACCGGGATGAAAACTGGAAGAAAAAAATGGCACTCTCCCTCAATTACACCAACATGATGGAGGAAGCAATCGGTTCAGAGCACGGGATCTCTCCACAGGCATTGAAAAAATGTGAGCCCCGCGTAAAGGAGATTGATGCTCAGCTAAAGGAACAGCGCGAAAAGGGACAGCTTCCCTTTTTAAACCTCCCCTACCAGGATGAGCTGCTAAAAGAGCTTAAGGCGTGTGGAAAAAAGGAGAATGGGCTCTGGGATAACCTGGTTGTCCTGGGCATTGGGGGTTCTGCGCTGGGAGGGATTGCCCTCCACCAGGCACTGCACCACCCCTACTATAACCTTCGCTCCAGGCAAGAGAGAAACGGCTATCCCCGGCTCTTCTTTGCTGACAACATTGATCCCGATGGGTTTCAGGCGTTGCTTGACACCCTAGATCTTACAAAAACACTTTTCAACGTCATCAGCAAATCAGGTGAAACGGCTGAAACCATGAGCCAGTTTTTGATTGTGCGCAACCTCCTGCTTAAGCAACTGGGAAAGGAAGGGTACGGGAGACACATAATTTTCACCACCGATAAAAAGAAGGGGCTACTGCGGGAAATTTTAACACATGAACACTTCCAGAGCTTCATCATCCCTGACGGGGTGGGCGGAAGGTTTTCGGTATTGACCCCAGTGGGGTTACTCCCGGCGGTGCTCACCGGCATTGATATCGAGGAGCTTTTAGCAGGCGCAGCTTTGATGGATACAAGGTGCCAGAGGGAAGCAGTCTGGGAAAATCCTGCCTACCTGCTGGCGCTCCTCTTATACCTCTCGGATGTAGAGAAAGGTAAACCCATGTGTGTGTTCATGCCCTATGTTGATGCCCTCAAAGATGTTGCGGACTGGTTTAGGCAACTGTGGGCAGAGAGTCTGGGAAAAAGATTCTCCCTCTCAGGAGCGGTAGCGGAAGTGGGCTCAACCCCCATTAAAGCCCTCGGGGCCACCGACCAGCACTCCCAGCTCCAGCTCTACATAGAAGGTCCCCACAATAAGGTGATCCTGTTTGCCGGGGTTACCCATTACCACCATGAAGTATCCATCCCCAAGGACTATCAAGATCTGGAAGGACTTGGCTACTTAGGTGGGCACACCTTAAATGAACTGATTCACGCTGAACAGAGTGCAACTGAGCGGGCGCTCACCAATAACCAGCGGCCCAATCTTACCATCACCCTGCCAGAGGTAAATGCCTTTACCTTAGGACAGCTCTTTTTTCTCTTAGAGGTTTCCACCGCGTGTGCTGGCGCGCTCTATGGGATTAATCCCTTCGACCAGCCAGGGGTAGAAGAAGGAAAAAGGTTCACCTACGGGCTGATGGGAAGAAGGGGCTTTGAGGATAAGAGAAGAGAAATAGAAGAACAAAAAATTAAAAATAAATACAGCATCTAGGTTCTTACCTATAAAACTCTGAGAATTTATCTCTTGATAATTATCTCATAAAGGTTCCTTCTCCCTTCGAGGGGAGAAGGTCAGGATGAGGGGTGATAAAGATCCAACGACCCCTCACCTCAATCCTCTCCCCTGAAGGGGAGAGGAAGCATGTGGTCAGGATAGTTGTAAAATATATTAAAATTTCAAATATCTTTGGCTAGGTTTTTGACTTTATAAATCCCAAATAAATCCAAAATCACAATGCTCAAAACAGACCAATGTTTTGGTCATTTGAATTTTGATGAACTTCTAAAAGTCAAAGACACTCCCTCTCCCTCGAGAGGCTGTGTCACAATCCCTTATGGTAAAGATTAAAAAGAAGCTCTTTAATCCACTGAAAGACTGGCTGGAGGCAGCCTTCATTTGGGTGTGGTATAAATTCATTCCTCTTCTTCCGCTTAAAGTTTCCTTTGCCATTGCCCGCACGCTCTCAACTCTATCCCTCCTCCTTTTGAAAAGGCAGAGAGATTCCATCATGAGTACTATGGAAAGTGCGTTTGAAAATAAAATGACGGAGGAAGAAAAAATTACCACCGCCAGGGAAATGGTGGCCAACCTGTTCAAAGGGCTCTTTGAAGGATTCTATGCAGCGAGCCGTTTCCGAAACAGGATTGATGGTCGTGTCACCATAGAGGGGGGGCCATTCCTCGATCAGGCCCTCTCCCGGGGTAAGGGAGTAATCGCAGTGAGCGCCCACTTTGGAAACTTTACCCTTCTGGGGGCAGCGATGGTAAAGGAGCACTACCCCTTCCACATGGTAATCAGACACCCCAAGAATAAATCGTTGGCACGGTTGTTCCAGATGTTTAGAGATCTATCAGGGCAGAAAACAATTGCAACCCAACCCTGGAGAGAGTGCACTAAAAGGATGCTCCGGTGCCTGCGCAATAATGAAATTGTCTGTCTCATTACCGATGAGGATAAGCGGCGCGGGGGGGTGAGCGTTGAGTTTTTTGGTCAGGACAGCCCCACCGCGGTGGGTCCTGCGGTCCTCTCCCTACGAACAGGTGCTGCGATTCTCCCCATCTTCATCGTTCGGCAGAAAGACGATACCCACAAAATTATCATTGAACCCGCCTTAGCCTGTAACCTCACCGGAGATCAGCAGGAAGATGTTCGTCTCATCACCAGCGCCTTTACCGAAAAAATCGAATACTATATCCGAACCTATCCCTCCCAGTGGTTCTGGCTCAACCGCAGGTGGAGAAAAAAGGGATCACCTCTTAATTAACTATTGTAAATAGAAAAGCCGTTCTCCTCTTCATTAGAACTTATAATACTATGAAGCCCTATGAAATATTTCCTAAGCGTGTGAGTCACCATGCGGTGGCAGAGCAACTCATTCAGGCAGCGCTTCCCTACGATGAAGTAAGAAAAAAATCACAGGAGCTTTTAAACCAGAAGCAGGCTGCTCCAGGAGATCGGGTCGGCTACATCCACCACCCTTTCTGTGAAAAACTCTGTAAGTTCTGTTCCTTCTTTCGCGTTTTAAAGGATGAAGCTTCACTGGTCCGCTTCCTTGATATCCTCAACGAAAGTATTCGCCAGTTTGGTAACTATCCCTATGTGAACGCAACTCCTTTTGATGCCTTCTACTTTGGAGGTGGCACTCCCACCACCATGCCACCGGAGCAAATGAAGCGGCTACTGCAAACTATTAGGGAAAGTTTCCGTTTCGCTGATGATCTTGAATTTACCAGTGAATCAACCTTCGCCACTATCACCGAGGAGATGCTCGCCGTATTAAAGGAGGGAGGAGTAAACCGGATGAGCTTGGGAGTGCAAACCTTCTCCCCGAGGCTGCGCGCCTTCATCGGGAGGCAATGCCACCCTGATGAAGTAATGCAGAAGATAGGGATGGTGAGAAAATACATGGAAGTGGTCAACCTAGACCTTATCTATAACTTTCCCACCCAGACTTTAAAAGAGTGGGAGAACGATTTACACACGGCTATCACCGCAGGTGTTGAAACGGTGAGCGTCCATCCCCTGGTGCCGGTGAAGAACTCCCCGCTTTCCAAGATGATCGAGCAGAAAGAAGTAGAATCCATGGGAGATGAGGAGAAACAGTATGAGTTTTACACTCTGGCACTGGACCTACTTCTGCAAAAGGGATACCATCAAATTAATTTCTGTTTCTTCACCCGCTCAGATAGGGAGCGTCTCCGCTACTTTCGCCACAGATTCCAGGAGGGAGACTGCTTCTCGTTTGGTCCTGGGGCGGCAGGCAACTATGGTGAATTTCTCTATTTCAATTTCCCCAGCGTCGAGCACTATAATCAGATGGTGGAGTCAGGGGAGTTTCCCGGCATCGTAGCCGGTGAGTTCAATGAACACTTTAAGCTCGCCTGGGCAATTTCAGAGGAGATACTGTTCGGAACAAGGGTGAATAAGAAACGGTTAAGCGAGCACTATGGTGTTGCTATTAATCAGAAGTATGAAAAAGTCCTCCAAAGACTATCCGATAACAACCTGATTGAAGATAGCCCCGATTACTTTACCCTCACCCCCCTAGGCCTCTTCTGGGCTCACAACATAGGTGAGCTGTTTCAAGCAACAGAGTGAAGCAGAGCAATGCTTAACTACTTAAGCCTGACTCTACCTCTAGGGTTGAGAAAAAGGCAGAGACCATTTCTGACCCCTGCCTTTCATTTTGCCTAATCGAATTTGCTATTGACCGCTTTGGACTGGTAAGAAAATTCAAATAATCAAATGACTCAAATAACCAAACAATCTACTGTCCCGCACGAACTGCCCATACCAACAAGTTAATTCCTACTCCATGTTTATCAGTTGAGCTGACGTTTCCGTCGTCTGAATCGAAAGCTGTATCATGGACAGTGACAACCCATGCTCTGTCAGGAGAACTGGCAGTAGTAGTAGACGACCAAGAGAACCAGCCAGAATTGGTAAAAGGATGTCCACTGGGTAATGCAGGAGCTTTGTTTTCGTAATCTATAAGGCTTTGAAGTTCCCTCAGATTAGGAAGTCTCCAGTCATCATATCCACCAGATATAGGATACACTAGGTTGTTGCAGGCATCTAAAGCAGCTTGCCAAGTCATCTGCCCTGGAATCTGCTGAGCATCTTTAGTCCACATTAACCCTGTTAAATTATCTGTTACCGTTCCATTGCCATGGTCTGTAAACCGTGGTGTTTTTGCAACTCCCATCTGATATTCCCCATCTTCACCTGTACCTGCACAGTCTCTTGGAGTTCCTGAACTATCATAGCACGTAGTCTGCCCCGTCTTTGGCACGGGTGCTCCCAGGTAGCCTGGATTAGAAGGTGTTTTGGGACAATTTACTCTGAAAAGATCCTTTTTATACACTGCCAGATCTTTACCATCAACATCGCCGTCAGAATTAACGTCAGCATAGCATACATTCACCACACAAGCACCAGGTGCAGGTAGCCCCGTTGTGTTCCAAAAACAATCATGAGCTTCACAATCATCCTTATTACCATACGTCCTGCAGGCATCGTAATCTACATTATAGCCCGCATCTCGCTTTTCAAGACAGACTTGATATTTATCGTGAAATTTCTGACAGGGGTCTTGTGCCTGCACATTGCTGCTAAGAATAAATAGAACCTGTCCCAAACTTGCCAATTTCAGTAGCCTGTACGATGGGCAGGTCAAATCCAGCAGGCACTCAGGCAGCAAAACTGCATCAAAACTGAGCACTCCTGCGCTTTTTCCGGTGTAACCCCT
>Ga0315285_10000296_pt1 | contig 50391 bp, 24 predicted proteins | sample YL17G09_36_MG_FD_203698 | JGI IMG/M metagenome (GOLD analysis project Ga0315285, IMG submission 203698) | Sediment microbial communities from Yellowstone Lake, YNP, Wyoming, USA - YL17G09_36 | ecosystem: Environmental > Aquatic > Freshwater > Lake > Sediment | place: USA: Wyoming | collected...
GCAGGTCGGGTTGAACAGGCGCCGTCCGGACGTTTTGACACCAGAGTTCCCGGAGATATTCCCGGCGGAGCCGGCCGGGATGGTCGGCGAGTTCGACGGCGCCAGCGGTTTCGAGGAGGCGGCGGATGGCGGGCGTCGAGCACCAGGCGGCGACGGGTTTGCCGAGGCCGATGGCGACGCGCGCGGCGCGGATGCTTCCGCCGGTTTTGCGGGGCTCGACGACGCAGACGAGCCGGGCCAGGGCGCCGATCGTGGCGTTGCGGGTCACGGCGGCATGGACTTCCCACGGGGCGTCGGGCTGAAACTGGCTGAGGATCAGGGCGCGGCCGGCGTCGACGGCACCGGCGATTGGCGCGGGCAGGTCGTAGGTGAGCAAGCCTTGCGGCAGGACGACTACGGTTTCGCCGCCGTTGGCGATGGAGGCGAGATGGGCGCGGGTGTCGATTCCGCGCGCGCCGCCGCTGACGACGGCAATGCGTTCGGCGGCAAAAAAGGCGGCGCAATCGCGTGCGAGGCGGGCGCCGGTGTTGGACGGGTCGCGCGCGCCGACGACGGCGGCTGCCGGTTTGGCCAGTAGTTCGCGGCGGCCTTTAAAGAAGATGATTGGCGGCATGGCGGTACCGAGGCGGGCGAGGGTTGAGGGCCAGTGGGGGTCGGTAGCCGTGATTGCGTCGGCACCGCATGTGGCGAGTTTGTCGAGGAGTTCGCGGGCTTTTGCGCGATCGGCCGGGGTGCAACGGGCAACGAGCGATGCGACGTCGTGCAGTCCGGGCGGGAGGCTGTTGGCAAGAGCGAGTGGGTCGGTGTCGAGCATGTCGGGCAGGGGCGTGTGGAGGGCAGAAGACGCGGCGAGTGCGCGATGGACGGCGGCGGGCCCGATGCCGGGCTGGAGCAGGAGGGCGAGGATGGAGGAGGAGTCAGGCGTCATGGGGGTGCGGATTTTCTTAGACATGGGACGATTGGGACCATTGGGACCATTGGGACGAATGTGCAGGCGAAGACTCGGGTGGAGTCAGTGCCCGATTTCCGAGTTGGCGGAGCGTGGTACATTCTTTTTTCCCCGGCGCCATGATACCATACGAGGGGTGTGTCCACCATGGAGGTTTTTGCAGGCATGACGGGGCGAGCTGATGGATTTTTGTGGGGCGCGGCGGTGTCAGCGCATGCGGTGGAAGGGGGCAATTTTGGCAGCGATTGGTGGCGTTGGGAACAGCGTCCTGGGCGAGTACTCGACAGCGCGAGTTCGAAGGTTGCGGCGGATCATTTCACCCGGTACCGGGAAGATTTCGGTCTTGCGCGGAAGCTTGGGCACCGTGCGCTGTTGTTTAATCTGGAGTGGAGCCGGATTGAGCCTGAGCGGGGGCGGTTTGACGATGGGGCGATCGAGCATTACGGGGACGTGTTTGAGGGGCTTGCGGCGGCGGGTTTGGAGCCGGTATGCGCGCTGCAGCATGTGACGAGCCCGGGTTGGTTTGCGGATATGGGCGGCTGGGCGGGACCTGAGGCGGCGGGGCTGTTTGAGCGGTACGCGCTTCGGGTGGCGGATGCGTTTGGGAAGAAATGCCGGTGGTGGATCCCGATGCTGGAGCCAATGCACCTGATCGAGATGGGTTATTTGGAAAGGTTATGGCCGCCGGGGAGGGGTGGCGTGCTGGAAGCCGCGACGGCGTTTGGGAATGTGGTGCAGGCGCATGCGTGGGCGTGGCGGGCGCTACATGCTGTGCGGGGGGATGTGATGGTTGGCGCGAGCACGCGTGCGCGCCGGTTCCTGCCGTTGAACGCGCACAGCGCGTGGGACTACCGGGCGGCGATGCGTGAGACGGCGCGGTGCAATCATTGGCTGTTTGACGCGGTTACGGCGGGGACATGGCCACGGCTAGCTGGTTTTCGACCGGCTGATGTGTCGGGTACGGCGGATTTTCTGGCGTTCTCGTATTACGGGGCGGAGGTAGTGAAGTTCAGCGTGTTTCGGCCGGGGAGGCTTTTTACGCAGGTTGTTGACGAAGGGGGCAGGCCGGTAAGGAACCCTCAACCGCAACCATGCGCGGAGGGTTTGCGGGAAATCATTGACGCCTATGGCCGTTATGATGTGCCGCTGCTGATCTCGGGGAACGGGCCAGGGACGGGGGATGACTGGACGCGTTGCCGGTTTTTGCTGGATCATGTGTCGGTGGCGCTTGATTGTATGAAGCGGCCGCCGGAGCGGGGCGCGGATTTGCGGGGGTATTTCTGTTATTCGCTGCTGGATGGGTTCGAGTGGACGGAAGGTTACGGGGCGCGGTACGGTTTGATCCATGTGGATCGGTCGAGCCAGGCGAGGACGCCGAACGCGAGTGCGTATCTTTACAGGGACATCTGCGAGAATGGAGGCGTTCGGCGGGGGGCGGTAGACCAGTTTTGTCCGGGCTGGGACGAGCGGGAGGAGAAGGGATGAAACTCATCATGGCGTGCGATTGCGGCGCCACGGGCACCCGTGCGGGTCTATACAATGAGCAGGGCCTGCTGTTGTCGGAATGCTCCGGAGGTCCGGCGAACGCGATCGAGCACGGTGCGCTTCATTGCGCGACGCTGATCGCGGGTTTGGGACATACGCTGGCGCAATCGGTTGGAGTTGGGGGGGTGGATGAGGCGGCGGCGGGGGTATCTGGGGGTGCGCGGCCGCATTTGCGGGGTCAGATCGCGGATGTTGCGCGGGAGATGCTTGGGGCGGTTCGGGTGCGTGTGACGGACGACCTGCATCCGATCTTATATGCGAACGCGGGGGATCTTGCCGCGGTGGTGGTGACGGCGGGTACGGGATCGTCGGTGCTGGCTCAGTCGGGCGAGGGGACGTCGCTGCTGGTTGGCGGCCACGGTCGGGTGTTCGGCGACGAGGGGAGCGGGTATGGGGTAGCGGTGTCGGCGTTGCGAGCGGCGGCGAACGCGTTCGACGGGGCGGGGCCGGAGACAGAGCTTGTAGAGGTGTTGCCGGGCGCGGCGGGGCTGGACGGGTTTGATCAGTTGGCCGAATGGGCATCGGGCGCTTCGAAGAATGAGATAGCGGGTTTGGCGCACGCGGTGGTGAGGGCGGCGGTTGCGGGCGACAAGGTGGCGTTTGGCGTTATCCGGGAGCAGGCGGGCCTGCTGGCAGGCCAGGCGCTGACGGCGGCACGGCGGCTGGGGCTTCCGGCGAAGACGCCGGTGTTTATGAACGGAAGCCTGTTCGGGGAGTCGGAGTTCTATGCAAACGCGTTCAAGCTGGCGATCGAGGGGAAGAAACCGGTGTTGTCGCCAGCGTTTCCGCAGAAACGGCGTCACGAGGCGGTATTCAGCATCCTGAGCGCGGGCCCGGCGAAGTGGTTTTCGGAGTCGTCGGGGTCAGGGCCGGTTGGCGAGAGGCGTGCGGCGTTGCTGCCGGTGACGGAGCGTCGGCTCGAGCGGGGGAAGCATCTGGATGAGCTCGAGCCGGTTGAGATGGTACGCCGGATGGCAGGTGAAGATGCGGGGCTTTCGCGGGCGATACTTGCGGAGGAGCACGCGATTGCGGTGGTTATCGAGTGGGTGGCGTCGGCGATGCGTGAGGGGGGCAGGCTGATCTACGTTGGCGCGGGTACGAGCGGGCGGCTTGGCGTGCTTGACGCTTCGGAGTGCCCGCCGACGTTTGGCGTTGCGCCGGGTCGTGTGATGGGTTTGATTGCGGGCGGGGACCGGGCGTTGCGGGAAAGCGTTGAGCGGGCGGAGGATGATGCGGAATCCGGCGCGCAAGATGTGGCGGCGCTGAAGGTGGGACATGGGGACGTTGTGGTGGGAATAAGCGCTTCGGGCCGGACGCCGTATGTGTTGGGGGCGCTTGAGGAATCGGGGAGACGGGGTGCGCGGACGGCGTTGGTGTGCAGCAGCCCGCCTGTTTGGGAGAGCAGGCGAGACGCCCGCGCTACAATTGCCACGACGGTTATTTGCGTGGAGACGGGGCCGGAGGTGGTAGCGGGGTCGACGCGGTTGAAGGCGGGTACGGCGACGAAGATGGTGTTGAACATGATCAGCACGTGCGGTATGGCGCGTGCGGGTTATGTGTTTGAAGGTTACATGGTGGGAGTTAAGCCGGTGAACGCGAAACTGGTGGGCCGTGCGGGGCGGGTGATATCGGCACTGACGGGGGAATCGGAGGAAGTCTCACGGCGCCTGTTACGGGAAGCCGACAACAGTATAGGGGTGGCGGTGCTGATGGCGCGGAAAGGGTTGAAGGTAGATGAAGCGCGGCGCGTTTTAGAGGAGTCAGGAGGTTCGCTGCGTGCGGCTTTGGATTCGGTTTAGTAGTCTTGTTCGTAAATGCGGTGACGTATTCATGGTGCGAAAAGCAGGGGTAGACTATCGTGAGGCTTGCCCCGTAAACGATGAAAATGGGCCGCGCAGAGAAGGCCGCGAAAAGCGGGGACAGACACGCTTTTTCCAAACTGCCGGAAAAATCGAGTCAGTCCCCGTTTTTCGCTCAGTCCCCGTTTTTCGCTGTGTGCGGCTTTGTTTTCTATTTGTTGTGGGGGTGCTGATTGTTCCCGCATTTTGTTGGGCGGAAGATTCGGGTGCTGTTCCGCTGGAGACACTGCAGGTTCGGGTGCGACTAGCGTCGGCGAAGACGATCGAGCTAAGGTCGGTGGCGGCGATCACGGTGAGGTCGGCAAGAGGTGCAAAAGAGCTGCCTGCAGGCTCTTACACGATAGAGGCGGCATCGGTAACGGCGCCGGGCCGGCGTTACCACCTTTTTATCAAGACGTTCCGGCCGTCGGAAGAGGCGGCGGCTCGGGAGTTTGTGACGCAATGGCAGGCGCACGGGTATTCGGCGGAAGTGGTGATGTTTGGGCGGAAATTTTCGAGCGCTACGGGGGGAGTAATCGACAACCGCAGCCAATGGATCTCGGTGGCGCAGTTCGATACGGAGAAACAGGCGGAGTCGCTGAGGGCGCATCTCGAGAGGCAGCATGTATTTGGCTGGATCGTGTCGGAGCGCGTTGGGCAGGGTGCGGCGACGATCCGCGTTGTAAGCGGCGGGCATATTATGGCGGAAGGTGCGGCGCCGTTGACGTTTGCGAGTGGAGCGCCGTTGGAAGTGGCGGGTATTGACCGGGGTTTTTGGAATTCGCAAGAGGCGGCGTTGAGTTTCACGGGGACGCTGGAGGGGGGTCCGGGGCCGGACGGGCAGATGGCCCTGACGGAGATTGTGCCGGTTGAAGAGTACCTGGCGGGGGTGTTGCCGGCGGAGATGCCGGCGGGTTGGCCGGGGGAGGCACTGAAAGCGCAGGCGGTTGCGGCGCGTACGGAAGTTTTGTCGGCGCTGGGCGGGAAACACATGCTGGATGGTTTTGATTTCTGCGCGACGGAACATTGCCGGTCGTATGGCGGCTACACGGGCCATCAGCCTTCGACTGACGCGGCTTTGGCGGAGACGCGGGGCGACGTTTTAGTTTGCGGGGGGCGTTTTGCGGCGGCGGTGTTTTCGGCGAACTGCGGGGGATGCAGCGAAAACAATGAGACGGTGTGGTCGGCGCCTGCGGACGCGGCACTGCGGTCGATATCGGACGTAAAGGCGGGCAAGCGGGCCTCGTGGCGGGATGGTGGAATCGAGAAATGGCTCGAACGGCCGCCAGCGTGTTATTGCGACCACCGTACGGAGAATTTTCGGTGGACACGCCGTTTTTCGGGGAAGGAGTTGAGCGAGCTTGTCAACAAAACGTGTCGGGTAGGAACGGTACGCAATATTGAACTGCTGGAACGAGGTGCGGGGGGCCGTTTGACGGCTGTGAAGATAGTTGGTACGGCGGGCGCCGAGGTGGTGAGAAAAGAATTGAACATTCGACTTGCATTTGGAGGGTTACCCAGTGCTATGTTTATAGTCGAACTGGCTCGAGGCCCGGTTAGCCGTTCCGCGTTCACGTTTATCGGTGGCGGGCGCGGGCACGGCGTTGGCCTTTGCCAGGACGGCGCGTGCGGGATGGCGTTGTCCGGCAAAACGAGCGGCGAGATCTTGCGCCACTACTTTTCCAACGTGGACATAGCGAGGTTGCACTAGATGAATTTGGAAGCGCTCAAAGAGAAACCTGCGCGATTCATCATCGGGCTGATGTCGGGCACGTCGTGTGACGGTGTCGACGCGGCGCTGGTACGCATCAAGGGGACGGGGGAGAACCTGCAACTCAAGTTCCTGAAATTCCTCAACATTCCGTACCCGGCGGCGTTCAGAAACCGGCTGATGTCGAAACATCTTAGCGTGCAGGAGGTTTGCCTGCTGGATTTCGAGGTGGGCGAGAAACTGGCGGAGGCCGCGCTCGAGATGAAGAAGCAGGCCGAGGTGGACGGGATAGAAATAGACCTGGTGGCGTCGCATGGTCACACGGTTGCACATATGCCCCCGCGCGAGGGTGTGGGCTACGGGACATTGCAGATCGGAGAGGCGGCGGTAGTATCGGAGCGGACGGGTTTTCTAGTGGTATCGGACTTTCGTCCGTCGGACATGGCGGCTGGGGGGCAGGGTGCACCGCTGGTCCCCTACGCGGATTGGGTATTGTTCGGGAAATATGGTCGTAGCATGGCGTGCCTGAATCTTGGCGGGATCGCGAACTTTACGGTTGTAAGCGAAGATCTGAGCAAGGTATATGCGTTTGACACGGGCCCTGCGAACATGGCGATAGACGGTACGGTTCGTTTGCTGACGCGCGGGGAGAAATCATTTGACAAAGACGGTGAGTCTGCGGCGAAGGGAACGGTGATAGACGAGTTTCTGGAGTACTTGTTGTCGCATCCGTATTTTGAACGTCAGCCGCCGAAAAGCACTGGGCGTGAAGAGTTTGGGCCGGAGGTGTATCTTCGTGACGCGCTGGCGAGCCGGAAGGAATATGCGTACGAGGATTTGGTGGCGACGGTGACGTCAGCGGTGTGTTTCAGCATTGTGCGTGCGTTCAACTGGTACATCAAGCCGCGCGTGGACATAGACAGGATAATTGTGAGCGGGGGCGGTGCTTATAACCAGACGCTGATCCACTGGATCCAGCGTGCGCTGCCGGACGTGAAGGTTCGGACGAGCGATCGGTATGGGATACCGAGCAATGCGCGCGAGGCGGTGGCATTTGCAATTCTAGGGAATGAAACGGTTTGCGGGACTCCGGCAAACGTTCCGAATGCGACGGGTGCGTCGCACGCGGTGGTTTTGGGGAAGATCACGCCGTCGAGGTGAGGGGGTTTGGGAAACGCGAAACGCGAAACGCGAAACGCGGAATTGGGGATTGCGGGAAAGAAGCGCTCGGCACAATCACCCGTGGTGTGCGGACTTGTGACGCTTGCATCTGAAAAGTACAAGATTTCTTATACATCTTGATCAGAAATTGTTTATAGGACGAATGGGACGAATAGGACCTATAAATGTGAGGCGTGGTTGCGGGGCGGTGGTGCGCAAGGATGCGATGGCGGTCGCCGAGACGCGAGAAGGCAGGCACAAGATCAGGCGCGCGCAACACAGAGTGCTTCCGGCGAAAATTGAATGGGGCTGCGGCGCGTTTTGAGAAAAAATTTTTGGGTTGGCCCGTGGAACGAGACGGATTTGTTTGGAAGTCATGCGGGGTCAAGGTCCTCAATCATAACTACAAGAGTAGATAACGATCGGTTTTTTCTTCTTGCCAATTGGTGGCGTGAATGCTATACTGATTGTTCTTGCGCCAAGCCTCCGCTGGGGAGCGGAACTTAGCAATAAGCGGTAGTGACGAGGTTGGGTATTCAGGCTGCGGCTGCACGATCGCCGAGTGGTGGGAGGGGGATCGCGTGGTGGCTGGAAATGGACGTGGGAGCATGGAATGGCTGTGCCTGACGATGCCGGTCACGATCCGCTCCAGCAAGCGTGGCGTGTTCACAGTTCGGCCTCTGCACTTGGATTTGACTGGCCGGATATTGGGGGTGTATTCGAGAAAGTGCGGGAGGAACTGTGTGAAATCGAGCGGGCGCGGCAAGGGGGTGATCGACTGCAGGCGAAACGAGAACTTGGTGATTTGCTTTTTGCGGCAGTCAACTTGGCGCGGTTTTTGGAAGCGGATCCGAGCGCGGAACTGATAGAAGCGACGGCGCGGTTTGCGCGACGCTTTGAGTTGTTGAAGGAGGAGATCGTTCGAGAAGGGCGGCGGATGCAGGATTGCAGCGTGTCGGAGTTGGATGTGGTGTGGGAACGAGTGAAGAAACTGACGGCGGAACGTGACAAAGGCGGGATGCCTTGACATTTTCCGGGGTTTGCAATCGAAACTCGCGATTCTGCAGCAGCGGATGCCGGTAGGTGAATCGTTGGAGGGACGCGACTGAGTAACGGCCGGGAAGGCAGAGCCGGCCGAGCATGAGCGGTAGCAGGGTTGGATTTTGGAAAGCGGAAGGGGCCTTGGAGTGCGCGTTCGCAAGGCGGGAACTCCAACGCCATGTGATAAGGGCTGCTGATACGCCGCCGCGGTTGCGGCGGTCGTGGTGCGTCCCTTCAGGGAGATACGATGGCGCCCAAAGAATTGAATCCTTGGGAGTTGGCGCAGGATTGTCTTCGGCAAGTTTTAGACGAACACAGCTACAAGAACTGGTTTTCGCAGACTCGGTTTGAGTCGTTCGAGCAGGGCCAGTTGACGGTGAATGTTCCGAGCCAGTTTTTTGCGGACTGGCTGCGGGACCACTACCTGGACGCGATCGTCGAGTCGGTTCGGAAGGTGATCCCGGAGTTCCGGGAAGTGCGGTTTACGGCGTCGCCGGACCTTTCAGCGCCGGTGGGGGAACAACCGGCAGCGCCGTCATCGAACCTGAAGCACAAGACGGTCCCGACGGCGGGAACGGTGACGGGCTTTGTTCTTCGTTACACGTTCGACCGGTTCGTGGTTGGATCGGGGAACCGGTTTGCGCACGCGGCGGCCAAGGCGGTTGCGGAGTCGCCTGCGCGTGCGTACAACCCGTTGTTCATCTGCGGTGGGACGGGGCTGGGGAAGACGCACCTGATGCAGGCGCTGGGCCAGGAGGTCTTGAGCCGTGACGGGCAGGCGAATATTGTTTTCATTTCGTCGGAGTATTTCACGAATCAGCTCATTGAGAGCATTGCGAAGAAGTCGACGCAGCGGTTCCGAGCGAAGTATCGGAAGGCGGATGTCCTGCTGATCGATGATATTCATTTCATCGCGGGCAAGGAGGCGACGCAGGAGGAGTTTTTCCACACGTTCAACGCGCTTTTCGAGCGGCACAAGCAGATCGTGCTTTCGAGCGACAGGACGCCGAAGGATATCCCGGGGCTTGAGGAGCGTCTGGTGTCGCGATTTGGCTGGGGCCTGGTGACGGACATCCAGCCGCCGGATCTCGAGACGCGTGTGGCCATATTGAAGAGCAAAGCGGCGGAGGAGCGTGTGTTGGTGCCGGACGAGGTGCTGCAGTATGTGGCGACGCATATCACGACGAACATAAGGGAGCTCGAGGGGGCGCTGATAACGATTTTGGCGGTCAGCCGGCTGACGGGACGGAAAATCAATTTGCAGGTGGTTGAGGAGGTTCTGCGTGACCTTATTGGGAGCGACAAGATCCGGCCGGTAACGATCGAGGCGGTTCAGCGAGCGGTTGCGGAGCGGTTTGACGTTCGCGTGGCGGATCTTTGCGGGCGGAGCCGTCAGCGGATGATGGTGTTTCCGCGTCAGGTGGCGATGTACCTGTGCAAGACGCTGATCCCGAGCTTGTCGCTGAACGAGGTGGGTACGGCATTCGGGGGGAAGGACCATACGACGGTGTTGCATGCGTGCCAGAAGATCAGCAAGGAGGCGGCGAAGGATCCGACGACGAAGCAGGTGCTGATCCAGTTGCAGAAGACGCTGCGGCCGTGAATGCAATGATGAATGATGAAAGTGGAGCGGATTGAGGGGGAATTGGCTCGGGTAGGGGGAAAAAACACAACGCGACAGTGCCGCAACCAAAAACCCAACATAGAGACACCCCCGTTGGGACGCCTCCCGGCAGTTGTGGGAGGTGTCCCTTTTTTGAACATGCCAGCCTTGCCAACAAAAGTGGGACACCCCCCACAACTGCCGGGGGGCGTCCCAGACGTACGCAGAGTCTTGCGCGGCGCAACAAGAAATTGAAGGTTAGTAGTACATAGGACCTATAGGACGTATAGGACCGATGGGACATATAAGTGGCGTGAGCCGGGGGACGGGGGGCGGGAGTTGTAAGAGCGGGACACCGCTTAGAACGCGAGCCGGGTCAGCGAAAATCGGGCGAAAAGCAGGGACAGACACGATTTTCAAACTGCCGAAAATCGAGTCAGTCCCTGTTTTTCTGAATTGCGGGATTTCCGGGGGGTGTGGTAGTATTATTAGACGGTGAAAAGGGAAGTGGAAATGGCCAGTAAGGACGTGATTTTGTATCCGGACGTTCCTTTGACGAAGAGGGCGGCTCCGATAAAGAATGTAGGGCCGGCCGTAGTGAAGTTGGCGGCGGAGATGTTTGAGATCATGGATGCGCACGACGGTTGCGGTCTTGCGGGGCCGCAGGTGGGTGTGTCGAAACGGATTACGGTGCTGCGGGAGCCGGAGAGACAGACGGATATCTGCCTGGTGAACCCGGAGATTATGGAGACAGAGGGCCAGGAGTTTTTGGAAGAGGGTTGCCTTAGCCTGCCGCAGGTGTTTGCGATGGTGCCTCGTTATACGCGATTGCGGGTACGGGGTCTGAACGAGCATGGGAGACCGGTGGAGTTTGAGGCGGCGGGTATGCTGGCGCGGATTATTCAGCATGAGGTGGATCACCTGGACGGGATGGTTTTTCTGGACCGTGTGGACCTGCTGACGCGTGAGGCGAAGCTCGAGGAGTGGCAGGAGATCCGCAGCGAGATGCTGACCGCGGCAGAAGACCGATAGGCCCGCCCATGTTAGCTAATTCGCCTTCGGTGGAGCGGTTGATTGAGGGCGGGGCGCCATGCTGACCGATTTGCCTTCCGTAGAGCGGCTGATCGAGGCGTTCCGCCGGCTGCCGGGGATTGGGAAGCGGACGGCGGAACGGCTGGCGCTGCATCTTTTGGGTGCGCCTGAATCGGAATCGGAGTTTTTGAGTGAGGCGGTGAGGAACGCGCGGGAACGGGTCAGGACGTGCTCGATGTGCTGCAACCTGACGGAGACGGACCCGTGCGGGACGTGCGCGGATGAGCGGCGCGACCGGTCGGTGATCTGCGTGGTGGAACGGGCGTCTGGGGCGATCGCGATCGAGAAGGCGGGAACGTACCGGGGGCTGTACCACGTGCTGAACGGTGCGCTGAACCCGCTGGAGGGGATCGGCCCGAGCGAGTTGCATATCGACCAGCTGATGAAGCGGCTTGAAGCAGGGGGCGTCGCGGAGGTGATCGTGGCGACGAATGCCACGGCGGAAGGTGAAGCGACGGCGCTTTATTTGTCGCGGCAGATTAGCCCGCTGGGGATTCGTGTGACGCGGATCGCGCACGGGGTGCCGATGGGGGGTGGGCTGGAGTTTTCGGACGACGCGACGTTGTCGCACGCTTTGGAGGGGCGGACGCGGCTTTCTTGATGACAGATTATAAATGACAAAGGACAAATGCTAACGCGGAACGCGGAAGAAAAGGACGAAAGGAACATAAAGGACTTAAGGGGGCGCGCCGGGGACGGCAGAGAGTGAAGAAATAGTAACGCGGAATACCACTTCGTATCCACTCCAACAGCCGAAAGCGCCAGCCAATCACCGCGGGTACGTCGTGCAAACGGTTTGGTAAATTCAGGCGTACAACGACAGGAACAGCCGGACGGCTGTTCCTGTCGTTTTTTAGGCGCACTTTGATTTAGTCGTGTCGGTAAAGGGGTGAGTCTGTTCCTGTTCCTTCGGTGACCTGGTTGTTGGTTGAGGTGACGGCAGCGGACTCTGCGGCTTCAATGGCTTTTACGCCGGCGGTGAGTATGCAGTCGGCGATTTCGACGGTAGCGGAGTCGGTCACACGTACGGCGACAGGCACTTTGAGTGTGCCGATGCTGAGCCCGCGGAGTGCACAGGCGTCGGCCATGGTGACGGCGGCGTCGGCGCCTTGGGCTCCGGTAAGGAGGACCGAGTCGGGTGCGCCTTCACCGGCGAGTGTTGTGGCAGGCTTGAGCACCACGGACTCGAGGTAGGCGCCTGGGCGGACGAGGATGGTGTCACCCCTGCCGGCGACGAGGGCGGCGACGGCCGCTCCGACTGTGGCGAATGGGCTGTCTTGAGAACCGTTGCCGGCGGCATTGGCTTGGGCGTCGACGTAGAAGACGCCGGCGGGGCTGCCATCGACATTGGCTTGGAGTTCTTCGCCGGAGGTGCGGTAGAGGATTTGTCCGGCGACTTGGGCGGGGTCAGCGCCGGCAGGTACGTTGAGGCGGTAGGTGAGGGTTGCGGGCAGGTCGGGAATCCAGACCCAGGCGAACTCGATCTTGCCGGACGCGCCGGCAGGGGGAGCGAGAGCGGGGATGTCGCCGTCGACGACAGAATTGAAGGTCCAGCCGTCGGGCAGCACGTCGATGAGGCTTAGCGCCGTGACGGGTCCGGGGCCGTCCCAATCGAGTTCGACGGTGAGGTCGAGTGTGCCGAGGCGGTTGTCGATGGCGGCGACGGAGCGCGCGGCGTTCAGGCCGACGTTGGCTTGGGCGGCGTTGAATGATTTGGCGAGATCGGCGCCGGACGGCGCAGGGCCGGGTGCGTAGCCATCTTCGGTGCCGCATGCGACGTGGTATCCGCCGGAATTGTAGAACTGGATCAGGCGGAGCAATTCGGAGAGCCCGATGGCCCAGTTCTGGGAGTTGTAGTCGGCGTCGTGTGGCGGCCCGTCATGCGAGCCAACACCGGGCGCGTACCCGTCTTCGGTTCCGGGCTGGTAATGGTAGCCGCCGGAATTGTAGAACTGGATTGCGCGCAGGAGTTCGGACAGGGAAACGACGTGGTTGGCGGGGTTGTAGTCGATGGAGTGGTAGACGCGCTCGGCGATGCTGCCGAGCAGCCCGATCGGGCCTATGAGTTCAGGTCCCGACCGGCGGTACAGCAGCAGGCCGTCAAAGAACTGCTCGCCGGCGGCATCGGCGGGTAGCGTGAGGCGGTAGGTGAACGTGTAGGGGAAGGTAGGTATGCACAACCAGGCGAATTCGAGTGTGCCGGTAGCGCCTTGCGGTGGCACGACGGCGGGAGCGCATGCGGGCGGATTGACGAGCGAGTCGAACGCCCAGCCGTCGGGTACGGTTTCCATCACGCCGATGGCGGTGAGGTCGTTGGCTCCGTCGTTGTAGATGGTGATTTGTACGTCCTGGGTTTGGCAATCGGGCGAGTACTTGAAGTACCAGAAGGCCCGGTTGGCGCGCATATCGGGTGCGTCCACGTTGATATAGCTGGTTTTTGTGGCCGTGTCGGGGCCGCACTGGCTGGAGACGGTCAGGGTGACCGTATAGGAGCCGGGTGCGACGTATGTGTGGACGGGGTTCTGGTCGGTGCTTGTTGCGCCGTCGCCGAAATCCCATGCCCAGGAGTCCGGTGCGCCAGTCGAGAGGTCTGAGAATTGGACTTCGAGCGGCGCGTTGCCGGTTGTGGGCGTACCGCTGAATTCGGCATTGAGCGCACCGGGTATGACGATCATGGTGCAGACGGTGTCCGAGCCACACCCGTTGGATGCGGTCAAGCAGACGGTGTAACCGCCGTCCGCGAAGGTGTGGCAGGGATTCTGCTCGATACTGGTGGCGCCGTCGCCGAAATCCCATGCCCAGGCGGTTGGGCTGCCGGTAGATTCGTCGAAGAAACATACTTCAGCGGGAGCGCAGCCGGCAGTCGAGTTGCTGAAAGCCGCCTGAGGCGGGCCGGAGACAGCGATATACTCGTACATGGTTGTAACGTTACTTCCACAGGAGTTGGCAACGGTAAGCGAGACCGAGTACAAACCGGGCGCCATATAGATGTGATTGGGATTGGATTCGGCGCTGGAGGTCCCGTCACCGAATTCCCACAGCCAGGAGGTTGGGCCGCCGGCCGAGAGGTCGGTGAACTGGACGGACAGCGGTGCACAGCCTTGAATGGGATCGGCGGTGAATGCCGAGTCAGGCGTGACCTCGACCTGTATGTATGCGGGCTCGACGTGGGTGTCGGACCCGCAGTCGTTGGTTGCGGTGAGCGAGACGGTGTAGCTGCCGGGGATGTCGTAGACGTGGACGGGATGTTGTTCTGTGCTTGTGGCGCCGTCGCCGAAGTCCCACAGCCATGAGGTTGGGCTGCCGGTAGAGAGGTCGGTGAACTGGACGTACAGGGGAGCGCAGCCTGCGGTTGGTTCGGCGGCGAAGTTGGCGGTTGGAATGGCGCAGTCGCCGACGCTCAGACAGACGGGGACTTCCAGAGGCCCGTCGGGGTCTCCTTGGATGAGGATGTTTTTGCACTCGTGGAAACCTTCTTCGAGCCCGGCGGCGTCTGCGGTGACGGAAATCTCGACGGACTGGGCGGGTTCGAGCACGCCGGAAGTGGGCGTGGCGCTCAACCAGTCTCCGCCAAGCCATGTGATGGCGTTGTGAACGACGAGAATGAGGTCGCCGGTCCACGAGCCGTAGTCAAAGGGGAACGAGTTGATGGCAACGACGCTGTCCTTGGTAGCGATCAAGGGAGTACCGTCGTTCCAGCTAGCCACCCAAGCAGCGTCAGGCTGAATCGTCACGCCTGCAGAAAGCTCTTCAGTCATGGTGGAGACGCCCGCCATGATTGGGTGGGCGGGATCATAGGAGCCCAGCGCCACGTAGGTTAGCAGGGCGGGTCCGTGGATAAATGCGCCGTAGTTTTCAGTGACAAAGCGGCCGTGGAGTTCCCAGGCGCCGCCCGTGCCGAAGGAGCCGGCCATTTCCACGACTGTTCCGCCGGCGTCGACGTAGTCGGCCAGGACGTTTCCGGCGGCCGCGGAATCGGCAGGCCCATAATTGGTCGCGACAAGTACGCAGTCGTAGGCGTTGAGTTGATCCAACGAGGGAACGGTGTACCGCAGATCGCAGTAATCTACGGCGCCAATGTCCGGGAAAGCGGCGAGCCCACCCTGGATCTGCTGAATCATTCCGACTTCATCGGCGACGAGCAAGAGCACGTTCATCAGGCTTGCGGCACCGGTGTAGGCAGAAACCACAGTGCGGATTTCCGGCCGCGGCGGCGCAACCCAATCGTTGGGCAGCCACCCCGCGCCTGCTGCCGCGCCGCCGGGCAAGGCAGGCAGGACAAGTTGAATCGAGCCCGAAACCACGGATTCACCCAGGGACCATTCGGCAGGCCATGTGCCGTTGTTCTGGAGGATGAGGGTCTGAGTCTGGGCATCTTCGGGCGGCACGACGAACTCGAGGCTGTCGGGTGTAACGACGAGGTTTGGAATGCCCTGGTACTGGAACGACAGCCAGGGCTGGTTGCGCGGCTTGGTTCGGACGTTTCCGTCGACATCTTCGGCTTCGATGTAGTAGGTGAAGATCGTGCCGATAGGTTGCGCGGTTATTTCGGCGCAATAGGTGTCGGCTCCGGTGTTGGCCATCGGCACGGTGGTGAAATTCGTGCCGTCGATACTCCAGTTGAGGTCAGTCCGGACGAGTCCGGCGTCGGCGATGATATCGGCGCAGACGGCGTATGGTCCGGGCAGAGTGGTGTCTTCGAGGGGGGTGTGGATAATGCCGATGAGGTCGAAGACATTGAGGCTGACGGGGATTTCGAGCGGCCCGTCGGGGTCGCCGGAAATGGAGAGTGTGCAGGCATCGGCATATCCGTCGGGGAGTCCGGCCGTATTGGCTGAGACCTGGATCTGGATGGACTCGTCGGGGCCGAGAACACCTGAGGTTGGATCTTCGGTGAGCCATGGCGTGCCCGCGAGCATTACGGCGTTTGCGGCGTTGAGCCTGCCACCGGTAAGGACGCCGCCGGACCATTGGGGGAGTACGTCGACGCTGTCGAGTATCCAGTCCTTTAGGGTGAGTGGATCGGCGCCGGGTGCGATTGAGAGCAGGAGCGCGGCGACGCCGGCGACGTGCGGTGTGGCCATCGAGGTGCCGCTTAAGGTGGTGTAGCTGTTTCCGGGGATAGAGCTCAAGACGTCGACGCCGGGCGCGGCGAGGTCAACGGAGAGGGCGCCCCAGTTGCTGAAGTCGGCCTTTTGGTCATTGTGGTCGCTGGCGGCGACGGAGATGATGTTGGGCGAGTCGTAGCAGCTTGGGTAGACGGGATAGGTATCGGTGTTCATGTAGTCGTTGCCGGCGGCGGCGACAAAGAGTTGTCCCGCGGCGCCCGCGGCGTCGATGATGTCTTTGAGGGACTGGTCGTACCCGCCGCCGCTCCAGGAGTTGCTGGTGAGGTTTGCGCCTTTGAGAATGGCGTACTCGACCGCGGCGATGGCATCGGCGGTCCATCCGCCGCCGGAGCTGTCGAGGAATTTGAGCGCCATGATGCGTACGTTCCAATTGACGCCGGCGACGCCGGTCGAGTTGTTTCCGGCGGCTCCGATGGTGCCGGCCGTGTGTGTACCATGGCCGTAGTCGTCCATGGGATCTCCGCTGGTAGGTGAACCGTCGCCGTTGATCCATTTTGCGCCATGGATGTCGTCGACAATACCGTTGGCGTCGTCGTCGACGCCGGGGAGGCCGTTGAGTTCAGGCTCGTTGGCCCACATCTGCGAGGCGAGTTCGACGTGGTTGTAGTCGGTTCCGGTGTCAATCACGCCGACGATAACGTCTGCGGATCCGGTAGCGATGTCCCACGCTTCGGGTGCGTCGATATCGGCATCGGGCGTGCCGCCGGTCTGCCCGGTGTTGTTCATTCCCCAGAGTTGGTTGAACATCGGGTCGTCGGGAATGGCAATGGCGTGAACGTAGTAGTTTGGCTCGACGAAGGCGACGTCGGGCATAGCGGCGTATGCGGCGGCAACTTGTTCGAGCGCAACGCCTCCGGGAATTCGGACGACTTCGACCGGAATGAGTTGGTAGGTGTGAGCTACGGAAGTTCCGGCTAGGGCGTGAGCGGAGGCTCTTACGCCGGTGTCAGTTCCGGGTTTGAATCCGACGAGCAGCGTGTTTGGATCGTGTGGCTTGCTCCAATCGACGTCGACGGGCCTGCGGGTGGCGGGCGAGTAGGACATCGCGGGACGGGTCACGGCCGCGGTGACACTGGAGACACCGCCCGGCGCTTCTCGGAGAGACCACTCGACGGGCCAGTCGCCCGTATTGGACAGGTTAATTATTTGAGACTCTTCAGACTCGGGGGCCATGGTGAACGCGAGGCTGTCGGGATCAACGACGAGATTGGGTATGCCTTCGCGGACGAAGCAGTTGAGGCTCGAGGGTGCGTCGGCCGGGTGACGTGCGACGTAGCCGTTGACGTCTTCGGCTTCGAGGTAGTAACAGATGACGGCGCCGACGGGTTGCCCGGGTATTTCGGCGCAATAAGAGACTCCTCCGGCGTTGACCAACGGCACGGTGGAGAAGGTGGCGCCGCCGTCGAGACTCCAGAACAGTTCGGCGCGAGCGAGCGTGAAGTCTGAGACGATGTCGGCGCAAACGGGGTATGGCCCGGGCGAGGTGGTATCGGTAAGTGGCTGGTGGACGATCTGCACATCCGGCGCCACGCCTATGATTTGGACGTCGTCGACGTAGAATCCGGGGTACTGATTTACGGCGCCGTCGACGGTTTCGAAGTGGAACCGCGCCTGTACGGTGGAGCCGGCATACGTGGACAAATCGAGTTCGGCGGCCTGCCAGGCATAGGTTGGGTCGCTCAAGACGTAGACACCCATGTTGTAATCGTTGTGTGCGATGGTCTGGAACGGCCCGCCGTCAACGGAGAGTTCGACGGAGGCTTTGTCGTACATGCTTGGCGCGCCTTCGGTCTGCAGGTAGTATCTGAGGGCCATGGCGATAGGCGCGGTAACGTAGGCGAGGTCGATCGGCGGCGAAGTGACGACGCCTTCGGTCAATCCGGCGTCGAAATTGCAGGATGGATCGAGGCCGTAATAGAGCGAGGTGGGCGCGGTGTGATCGCCATCCACCGAGAGGCACGCGGTGGAGAGATGCCAGAGACCGTTGCCGTCACCGAAGTTGTTATCGAGAGTAAATCCGCCGAGGCCATTTTCGAAGTCCCAGGTGTAGATGGGTGTGGGGCCGTTTTCAGTTCGGAATGTCCATACGGGCCCGGGGATTTGGCCGCAACAATTGATGGCGATAACTTGCCAGTAGCACTGAGTGTCGTAGGGCAACGGGCCCGGAACCGGGCAGACGGTATCGGTGAGGCCGGAAGCGATCAATTCAAGGAGATCGGGATCAAACCCGGCGTAGACGTCGTAGGTGGTGGAGCAACTTCCCTGCCCGCCTCCGACCCAGGAGGCGTAGGGAATGTCGACGGGGACGTCGATCGCGCCGTCAGCGGGATCGGGCTGAGAGGGCTGGTCGGGGGGTATGCAATCACCCGTGGTAAAGCTCCATACAGGCCCCGGCACCTCGGCGCAGCAGTTACGCGCCACAACCCGCCAATAGTGGGTGGTCAGCGGCGTGAGCGCCCCCGGATCGCAGTAAGGTGCGAGCAGATCCTGTGCAATCAATGACATGGATGCCGGGTCGAGGCCAAGGTAGACGTCGTACATGGTGGCACACGTGGTGCTGCCAAGGGCGTTAGTGAGAATGGTTTGCAGTATCGCAAGATCGTCCGGGTAACCCCAGAAATCTTGGTATGGCGCGTTGATGAAGTAAATGAGTTCGCCCGCGCCCAGGGGTTTGGTGACCAACGCGGGATACCCGTCACCGTTGGTGGCCACAACCACAGCGGCGGGATCCGTAATGCGGGCCATGTAGTAGGTTGCGCGGAAGTCGGCGAAGTTGTAGGTGGATGGCAGGTCCGCCGCGAGCGGATGTCCCGGCTGGACGACGGACAGATTCGGGACGGCATAAACGATATCCCAGCAATAATTCACCACATCGATGCCGATAAGGCTGGTATTGAGCCCGTTGGCAAATGGCTCCCAGCACGACCCGCCCAAAAAGACGAGTTTTGCCCCGGCGTTGACCGATGCCGCCAAGTGAGCCATCCCCGCCTCATTCATCATGCCGCCGGCCGCGGCAACAATAATGGTCGAGTAGGGCGCCAAATCAACGTACTGGATAAATATGGTCTCGACGGAGTCATAAACAACGCCCAGCGAATCGAGAACCGCCATTACGGAACCCGTAATCGCAGTCGTGTAGATAACGATGGTGGTTGCGCCGGAACCTATGGTGTCAGGGCGTGTTTCTGCGACTTGTTCTCCGGGACCCCATGAACTCGTGTTTTCAGAGTCGCTGAATACAACGGGGACCATGTGTGCCTGTTGATCAGCCGCGATTACCTGGTTCCAAGCCAGGTCGGCGTCGACCATGACGCCGGTGGCGCCATCTTCCGGGGCGGGATTTGCGGGCGCCGGTGGAGCTGCATACACATCAAGTCGGACACTGCGCAAGACAGATGCCCCACTGGCCGTGTTAGCGAAAGTTACGGTATCGGAATACAGGCCGCCCGGCAAGGAGTTGGCATCGGAATTCAAGGATACCGTCACAGCCGCAGATTCACCGGAGCCCAATGTACCGCCTGCAGGAGACGCGTCTACCCATGCCTGCGTGGCCGCTGCGGTCCAATCTACCGGTACGGGGCCGGCATTGGTGACCGTATAGGTGACCGACGGTGGCTCGAAAGGCCCTCCCTCGCAACCCGACGCATCGAGGCCCTCGGCGGGAGATACCACGAGCGCATCCACGTAGCTGCCCTGCAACTGAACGTCGTCTATATTCCACCCGCCGTATACGACCGAGCCGTTGGTTGGTCCCATGCCCCAGCGGATGTAGACGGTGGGTTGGCCGTCGGCGACGTCGGAGATATCGTAAGCGACCTCGGTCCATTGGCCGATGAGCGTAATACCGGTGTGCGTCCAAACGTCGGCCCATGTGACGGCGTCGTTGCTGACTTGGACGCGGGCGTGATCGGCGGTCGCGTCTTCAATAGTGAGCCAGCGGAAGAAACTGAGGGTGACGTTGGCGAAACCGGAGCAGTTGATGGGCGCCGAGGTAAGGAAATACTCGGGCATGTTGTTGGGATAGCAGCCGGCGAAGTTGAACCCGTAGACGTTCGAGCCGGTGTATGCGTGGTCGGTGTCATAGCACTCGCCCTGCGGTACGCCGAACTCCCACATGCCTTCGGTCAGCCACCCTGGATCGGCATCCATCAGCTCGTTGTAGAACGTGACGGGCGCGGGTAGATCGATGCTGAGCCGGGCGTCACGTTGTGCGGAGACGCCGTTTGTGGAGTCGGTGAACGTGATTTGCGCGACGTGGAGGCCGGGGAGCTGATAGTCAGCCAACGAATTGAGAGCGGCGGTGACGGAAGTGGATGCCCCGGGGTCGAGCGTGCCGGAGGCGGGTGTCACATCGAGCCAGGATGCGTCATCGGCCGCGGTCCAGTTGATTGGGCTGGCGCCGACGTTGATGAGTGTGTAGGTTTTGCTGACCGGGTCGAACGGGCCGCCGTTGGGGCCGGCCGATTCGAAGGGTTCGGGCGGCGTAACAACGAAATCGGACTCGCTGACGACGAGGTCGACATCGACCGTGAGGGGGCCGTCGGGATCTCCGGAAATGAGGAGCGTAGCGGAATCGATGTAGCCGTTTGGCAATCCGGCTGCGTCTGCGGTGACCCAAATGGTGGTTGAAGTAGAGGGCGCCAACGTGCCGGTGACGGGGTCTTCAGACAGCCAGGATACACCGGCCAAGGCGACGGCGTTTGCGGCGTTGAGGCGGCCGCTGGTAAGGACGACGCCAGACCACTGCGGGAGGACGTCCACGCTGTTGAGGATCCAATCCTTTACGGTGAGCGGGTCTGTGCCGGGGGCCAGGGAGAGCAGGAGCGCGGCGACGCCGGCGACATGCGGGGTAGCCATCGAGGTGCCGTTTAAGGTGGTGTAGCTGTTTCCGGGGATCGAGCTCAAGACGCCGACGCCGGGCGCGGCGAGGTCGACCGTGACGACGCCCCAGTTGCTGAAATCGGCTTTGAGGTCATAGTGGTCGCTGGCGGCCACGGAGATGATGTTGGCGGACTCATAGCAGCTCGGGTAGTAGGGATTGGTGTCGGTGTTGGTGTTTCCGTTCCCGGCCGCGACCACAAACAGTTGACCGGCGGCGCCCGCGGTGTCGATGGCGTCTTTGAGGCTCTGGTCATACCCGCCGCCGCCCCAAGAGTTGCTCGTGAGGTTGGCGCCTTTGGCAATGGCGTACTCGATCGCGGAGATGGCATCGGCGGTCCAACCGCCGCCGCCGCTGTCGAGGAACTTGAGTGCCATGATGCGGACATTCCAATTGACGCCGGCGACGCCGACGGCGTTATTTCCGGCGGCTCCGACGGTTCCGGACGTATGGGTTCCGTGGTAGTGGTCATCCATCGGATTACCGCTCGAGGGTGAGCCGTCGCCGTTAATCCATTTTGCGCCGTAGATGTCGTCGACGATCCCGTTTGCGTCGTCGTCGATGCCTGCGATGCCGTTGAGTTCGGGCTCGTTAGTCCACATCGGGGCTGCGAGATCTTCGTGGTTATAGTCGCAACCGGTGTCGATGACGCCGACGACGACATTGGCGGAGCCGGTAGTAATATCCCATGCTTCGGGTACGTCGATATCGGCGTCAGGCGTGCCGCCGGTCTGTCCGGTGTTGTTCATGCCCCAAAGCTGGTCGAACATGGGATCGTCGGGGATGCCGATGGCCTGGAGTTTGTAGTTTGGCTCGACGTAGGCCACTTCGGGGAAGCGGCGGTAGGCGGCGGCAACGGCTTGTAGGTTTGCGCCGTTGGGTACGCGCACGACGTCGACGGGGATCAGCTTGAAGGTGTGTGCGACTCGTGCGCCGACGGCTGCGTGAACGGCTGCTGCGGCCGCGACACTCACGCCGCGTCCATTGCGGGCGTCACGGCGGAAGCCGACGAGCAGGGTGTCGGGGGCGTGCTCGGGCGCCCAGTCAATGGCGGGCCGGCGGCCGGGGTCGGGTGCGGGCTGAGCGGCATCGAGAGTGACACTGAGACCGGCGACGTCGGTGATGGTCCAGTCGGCGGGCCATGTGCCGGTGTTGGAGAGAGAGATGCTCTGGGAGCCGGTTTGGTCGGGGAGCAGGCGGAACAGTAGGGAAGTCGGAACAACCTCGAGGTTTGGAATGCCGTAGACGGTAAAGCAATAGAGCTCGACGGGCGCGCCGATTGGCGCGGTTATAATGTCGCCGTTTGTATCTTCGCATTCGATGTAGTAGCAGACGTTTGCGCCGATGGCCTGTGCGGGGATCTGGGCGTTGTAGAGGTCGCCGCCGAGCGGCGCCATGGTAACGGTGTCAAACGTGGCGCCGCCGTCATTGCTCCAGTTCATTTCGGCTCGCGCGAGCCCCATGGGTGCGGTGATTTCGGCGGTGACATCGTATGGTCCGAGGTCGGTGGTGTCTTCGAGCGGCGTATGAACGATGTTGACGGCCATATAGGCGGTAGCACTGAGGGTCACGACGACTTCGGGTTCGTCGGGATCGTCGGAGACGATGTTGACGGCGGAGAGGTCGTCTTGGGCCGCCAGGGGCGCGTAGATGACGTCAAAGGTGACGGAATCGCCCGGGGCCACCACGTAAGGCAGGGTGGGAAGGTTGGCCAGTTGGAACGGTGAGGACATGACGCAGGGAGGCTCGAGGGCCGTAGCAGCCGCGACCTCACCTTCGAATTTGGGGACTACAAGATCTTTGGGAGACTGCGAGAGATCGGCGGCGGCAACGGGATGAGCGTTGTACCAAGCTTGTTCCGGGCTCAGGCCGCCGGCAGACAGAGGTTCGGAAACGGCGAGGTTGTCAAAATAATCGATGGCTTCGGGTCCGCTGCCACTGTACCCGGCAAGGGCGATAGACCCGGGTGTGGTGAGTGAGCTGTCGACACCGGCCCATGCGAGGTTGCCGTTGAAGTAGACGCCGATGGAGTTTCCGGAGATGCTCAGGGTAACTTCGTTGGGAGTCGTGCCGGTGTTGAGGTAAGGGGAGTAGACCCAGCCGGCTGACAGCCAACTGTAGGAACCGTTGATCCAGACAACGACCCAGAAGCTGCCTTCGGCGGTGATGCCTACCCCGTATGCGGATCCTATCGAGGGATAAACGAAGTTGGTCGAGGTTCTGACAAACATGGCGGTAACCGAGTAAAAGTCTCCAGTCCTGCGCATGGTGGCCGTGTAAGTGAGGTCTTGCCAGTCGCCGTCGGTGTAGTGAGAGGACATTGACACACCGAGCGCGCCGGCCTGGGCGCGATATTCGCCGCCGGTTACGGACCAGTAGGCGGGATTGCTGCCGACCCAGCCCTGTGCGATGCCGTCGTTGAAGTCTTCCTGGTATCCGGCGCCCAAATTGATGCCGGAAACGGTAAGGGGGCTGGCGGACGGGTTGCCGATGGTGATCTGTTCGGTAAGTTCAACGCCGACGGGCACAAGCCCGAACGGCATGTCGAGGTCGTCGGTTGGCGGAATCGAGTCGGTGACGTCAATCTCGCCGGGTATGGCGAGGACGGTGAGGCTGACGGCCCGGGCCTGGGTGATGCCGGAGGCGAGATTGGTGAAGACGACGGTGTCGCCGTATTGTCCGGGTGCGAGCGTGGCGGCGACGGCGTTGAGGGCGACGGTGACGGTTGTGGAATCGCCGGGAGCCAGTGAGCCGGCGGCGGGGGTAACGTCAAAGAAGCTCTCGATTTTTTCGGCGGTCCAGTCAATGCTCGACGCGCCCTGGTTGGAGAGGGTGTAGACGATAGCGTCGGGGCTGAACGGCCCGCCCTGGAAGCCGGAAGAGACGAGGCCGTTTACGGGGGTGATCAGCAGGTCGTCAACCGCGGCACCCTGGAGTTCGATGTCGTCGATATTCCAGCCGCCGTATGTGACGGAGCCGTCGGTCGGGCCCATGCCCCAACGGATGTAGACGGTCGGTTGGCCGTCGGCCACGGCGGAAATGTCATATTGGCACTTGGTCCAGGAGGTATCGCTGAATGAGCCGCCGGAATGGACCCAGACGTTTGTCCAAGTTGTGCCATTACTGCTGACTTGCACGCGGGCGTCGTCGAAGATCGCGTTCTCGACGCCGAGCCAGCGCCAGAAACTGAGGCTGATTCCTTCGTACATACTGCAATCGATGGGGGTGGCGGTCAGGAAATACTCGGGCATCCCATTGGTGTAGCAGCCGGAGAGGTTGTAACCGTAGACGTTGTTGCCGGTATGGCCCGTATTGGGGTCTCCGCACGAACCGGTAGGGTCTCCGAACGCCCAACTGCCTTGCGTGGTCCAACCGGGATTGGAGTCGAGTGGTTCTGAGTAGAGAACGGGCGGCGTGATATCGAGGACGACGACACGTGTGCTGATGGCGCCGCTGGTGAGGTTGGCGAAGGTGACGACGTCGGAATAGTCGTCGGCGGGCATTGAGTTGGCGCTGCTGTTGATGGTGACGGTAACGGTGATGGAATCGCCGGCAGTCAGGGTGCCGCTCGAGGGGCTGGACAGATCGATCCACGCCTCGTTTTTCGTGGCCTCCCACGAAATGGTGTCGGGGCCGTTGTTGGTGAGGGTGTATGTTTCGGAACCTGGGGTGAACGGACCGCCGATGGGGCCGACGCTGGTCAATCCGCCGGCGGGTGTGACGAGGAGGTCGTCGCTGCCGGCATAGTAGACGAAGCAGGCGTCGTAGCCGACGAGCGAGCACCCGTATTCGATGTACATGTAGCCGGCCTCGCCCCAGCCAGGCCCCCAGGAGTTGCGCAGGATCCAGGCGCCGGCTGCGCCGAGCGAGTCGTCCCAGCCGACGAGGCAGACGCAGTGGTTGGGCGAATAGGACTCGCAGGCACTGCCGCCGAACACGCCGCCGGTGTAGGCCTGGAACGCGCTGTTGACGTAGATGCCCACGGAGACGGGTCCGTAATCGAGGATGGCTTGTTTAATGTCCGCGGTGGGAGCGACGCCGCCGGAGCCGATGTAGGCCCAGGAGTCGAGGACGTAGGGGTGGGCGTATGGGCAATTGCACGGGAGGTCCAAGGCGGCGTATGGGAAGTCGGCCTCGTAGACGGCGCCGTAGCCGCCGCATGGGTCGGTCATCTCGCCGGTGTGATATTCATGGGCGAAGTAGCCGCCGCCACAACCCCATCCGTACTGGTTGCAACTGACGAGCCATTGCTCGGAGAGGTCGACTTCGATGCCGTCTTTGATGAGGATGTTGCACTCGAAGGCGCCGACGGTGCCGAACGCCCAGCAACTGCCGCAGCCGTCCTGGTCTTTGACGGAGGTGCATCCGCCGAGTGGGCGCCAGTCAAAGGCGGGGGGAAGGACCTGTGGTTTGATGTCGGCGACACGGCCTTTAGCGCGGACTTGTGGCGAGGGCCTGAATCCGCACAGTTCGCTGATGGGGCGTTTTGTGGCGGGATTTTCGCCGACGGTAAAGGTCCAGTGTTCGGTGACGGCCTGGTTTTGCAGGGCTTGAATGTCCGCGGCGGCCAGTTGTGCTGAAGCCGTTACCGGCGCCACGACCACCAGTATCGCTGCCCACACGAACGCACGTTTCAGCCGGTTCATGGTCTTCCTCCCTTGCTTGCATAAGGACAGTTGTGTTTTCAGACGGTTTCCTTCAAGAAAACTCCCCAAATCGCACGTTACCTGCTCAGGCCGCCGGCGTCATCGCGGGCGTCAACCCCGGAACGCGAATCAATGGCCGTAATCAACGGGCCGGGGCGATCACCACGTCATCCACGAGAATGGCGCTGTCGTTTTCGGCGCCGTTCATATCAAGCAATTCGAAGACGGGAACGGCGTACTTCCAGTTGTTTTGAAACGGGACCGTGAAATGCCACCAACCGGACTTGAGTTTGCTTTGCGTAATGGTTCCGGCGACGTCGTAGGGTCCTTCGAAATCCAAATTGAACAGGCTGATGAAGTTTTGGGAGCCGGCGATTTCAAGGTCAAAGCCGTCGAGGTCGTCGACAAAGTAGAGGGATGCAAAACAGATATCCTGGAATCCAAACCCGGAATCGGGATCGGCCAGGAACGGGGACATACGGTTGGCGAACTCGAAATCGAGGATGTATTTGCCGGTGTTCACGCTGACGGTCTGGAGCAACAAGCTGTAGTCGTCGGTGGTGTCGGCGAGTTTTGCGGACCCGCCAACGATCTCGACGTCGCCGTCGGTAGTCCACCCCTCGAGGTTGCTGTCAAAATCTCCGTTTGCAACAGGTTGTTGGTCGGGTTTGGGCTTGGGACAGCCGGCGGCGCCGAGGATCGCGGCCAGCAGGCATAAGAGGATCAACGCGTTGGCTTTATTCATTGTTATCAATCCTACTTGTTGAGAAGCCGGCGGCGGTTTTGGCGCGGCTTCACCGGATTTCCTCCATCATTTGGTTAAGGGGCCATGCCCCATACTTCTGCGGTAAAATCGAATCGAACCCTGTAGTGATAGACAAACTTGATTTCGAAGGAGACGGACTCGCCGGGGGCAAGCTGCTCGATGCCGGTGGTGAGGCCGATGTCATAGAAGTAGTTGTCGCCGGCGGTGCCGTTTGCGTCCGGCATGGCCACATTGGGGTTGTCGATGATGAACAGGGCGCGGATGGGCACGGCGATGGGCGTTTGCGAGGTGTTTTTGATAGTCATGTCGGCGGTGCTCGTAATCATGCGTGTTTCGCGGTCGAGGTTGTGCTTGTGATGGATGAATTGGACCTTTACGAGTTCATCCACGTTTCGCATTTCGGCGGGCGTGTTGGCTGCGACCAGGGCATCGTCGGTGTCAGAGGACATGCCGTCGGAAACGAGGAGTTCAAGGACGTAACTTCCCTCGAGGTCGGGGAGGAAGCAGGGGCTGGCGGTATCGGCGCCAACGATGTCGGCGTTGGTCAATGCGCTTCCGTCTGGCACGGAGAGGAAGGTCCAGGCGTAGGTTAATGGCATGGGGCCGTCGTCGGGATCGTTGCCGGCGGACCCGTCGAGACACGCTTGCTCGCCGAGCGTGACGGACTGGTCTGGGCCGGCGTCGGCGTTGGGAGCGGTGTTTTCGGCGGTAACGGTGAGGAGGTCGGGCAAGCTGAAGTCTGCGCCGTCGTCTACGACGAGGCCGAGGACGTAGTCGCCGTATGCGTCGGGCGTAAAGGATGCGATTTGGTCATTTGCGCCGGTGATGTCGGCGTCAGTCAGGACGCTGTCGGCGGGAACAGACTCGAATGACCAGGCAAAGGCCAAGGGTGCAGGGCCGTCATCGGGGTCGTAGCTGTCGCCGCCGTCGAGAGTGACGGCGACCCCGAGGCCCGCGGACTGGTCGTCGCCGGCGACGGCGACGGGCGGTACATTAGGCGGGGGGGTGGCGGTAACGGTGACGAAATCGGGCGCGCCATCGGCTTCGTTGTCGCTGACGACCAGCCTGAGGATATAAGCGCCGACTACGTCGGGTGTGAAGGAGGCGTTTGGTTGGGCAGGGTTGACGATAACGGCATTTGTGAGGCCGCTGCCGGGCGGGACGGAATTGAACGTCCAGTTATAGGTGATAAGGTCGCCGTCCGGGTCGAAACTCGAACTGCCGTTGAGCGTGGCGGTAGTGGCGACCTGTACGCTGAAGTCGTTGCCGGCATTTGCGACGGGCGGGCGGTTGACGTTGTAGACCGTAATGGTGATGGTCTCCGAGTCGGTTTTGGAGGGAGTGCCGTCGTCGGTGACTTTTATTACGATGCCCGGATAGGCGCCGGAGGAGGTATAGTCGGGGGAGACGTCGAGTGTGGCGGTCCCATCGCCGTTGTCGGTCAATGTGCCGAAGATGGGCAAACCGACGACGGAGAATGCCAGGTCATCTCCGTCGGGATCGGTGGCCGAAAGCGGCACGGACAGGACCTGGGCTTCGTCGACGGGCTGGTCGTCGACGGGGTCGAGAACGGGGGCCCTGTTGGCGGGGCTGACCGATATAATGGTAGATGCGTCATCGGATCCGCAGGCGTTGGATACCGTCAGGGTGACGGTATAGGTGCCGGCGGAAGTGTATGTGTAGGCCGGGTTGGGGGAAGTGCTGCTGCCGCCGTCGCCGAAATCCCATGACCGGGACGTGGGGCCGCCTGTAGAGGTATCGGTAAACTGTACGAGCAGGGGAGCGACACCGGACGTGGGCGTGGCCGTAAACGAGGCGCTCGTTTCGCCGCCAACCACAATCAGGCCCGTTTGAATCGTGGTGTCCTGCCCGCAGTCATTTGTCACGGTGAGGGTGGCGGTGTAGTTGCCTGGCGCCATATACGTGTGCGAGGGATTGGGTTCGGTGCTGGTAGCGCCGTCGCCGAAATCCCAGTCGTATGCGGTTGGGCTGCCGGTGGATGTGTCGGTGAAGTCGACTTCAATCGGAGCGCAGCCGGACGTGGGTGTGGCCGTAAAGGAGGCTTCGGGAGGTCCGCCCACGGAGATGAGTTGGGTGTCGACGTCCTGTCCGCAGTCGTTTGTGACGATGAGTGTGGCGGAGTAGTTGCCTGGCGCCACATACGTGTGCGAGGGGTTGGGTTCGGTACTGGTGGCGCCGTCGCCGAAATCCCAGGCGTATGAAGTTGGGCTGCCGGTCGAGGTGTCGGTGAAGTCGACTTCAAGCGGGGCACAACCGGCGGTGGGCTCGGCCGTAAATGAGGCGCTGGGTTTGCCGCCAACCACAATCAGGCCCGTTTGAATCGTGGTGTCCTGCCCGCAGTCGTTTGTCACGGTAAGGGTGGCGGTGTAATTGCCTGGCGCCACATACGTGTGCGAGGGATTGGGTTCGGTGCTGGTTCCGCCGTCGCCAAAATCCCAGGAGTAAGAAGTCGGGCTGCCGGTCGAGGTGTCGGTGAAGTCTACATCAAGCGGGGCGCAGCCGGAGGTGGGCGTTGCCGTGAACGAGGCGGTCGGCGGGCCGAGGGCGACGATAAGGTTGTTTTGGACGATGGAGTCGGGTCCGGCGGCGTTTGAGGCTGTGAGGGTAACGGTGTAAATGCCGGGCAGATTGTAAGTATAGAGGGGGTTTTGTTCGGAACTCGAGCCACCATCGCCGAAATCCCAGGCCCACGTATCGGGATTGCCGGTTGAAGTGTCTGTGAATTGGATATCGAGTGGAGCACACCCGCTTACCGGGTCGGCCGTAAACGAGGCGACTGGGGGAGATTCCAGGATAGTCGTCATAACCGTTGGCGTAAAGAGGGGAGGTCCGTCGGTCCTGTATTCGGCATAGCCGGACATTTCTTTTGTGCCGGTCTCTCCCTCGGGTACTTGGACGCGGTAGGTGAAGGTAGCGGGAAAGGCCGGGATCACGAACCATGCAAATTCGACGTCGTCCTCCGAGAGCCGGTAGATCTGGGGCACGGCTCCGCCGACCACGGAATCGAACGTCCAACCGCCGGGCAAGGTTTCATAAAGGCCCAAAGCCGTAATGGGTTGAGTACCGGATTTGGTGAAGGTTATCTGGATATCGAGGGAGGCGCCGGGCATATAATTTCCGGCGGGGACATTTCGGGTCAGCGTGAGGGTGGTGTCCTGGGCCCAAGCGGCGGCTGTGAATGACAGCACAGCCATTACGCCAAACATGAGAAACCCCCCGGATGTATCTGATTTCATAGGATTACTCCCTTTGCAGATATACAGCTACTACACAATCAATTGGCCTGCAAAAAAATCCCTCTTCGATGGGACCTTTCTGCATGTCCTCTTGCCCAGCGAGTTCGCCACAAATGTATTGTTATCGATGTGTGTTAGCGTTTTAAATCTGCCTTTGACACGACAGCTTATGCCCGGCCTAAACTCAGTGTCAAGAGTCATTTTTATGAGGATCTTGGTAAACTATTTCTATGTGCTTAGGAAAAGGGGGCTTGGAGGCATATGTGAAAAGCAAATAAATTGGTGAGTTGAAACGGTTTGCATTCCTGGGGCCGGGGCGGGGTTAACTGCCAAAATGCCCGTGATCGTAAAGAGTTTTCTCGGGCCGAAATGGAAGTTTTTTGTGGTTTTGACACGGTCGACAGGGCGAAGTGCAAGGTGCCAAGTGCGAAGTTGGGAAGCGGCGGTTGCAGCGTGATGCTTTTTCTGGAATAATTGGCAGCGATAAGCGCGGGGATGACTGGGAAGCCGTTGCCGGCGCGTGTTGGGGAGAATGGCGAGTGAGCTGAGGCGGCTCAGGGATGGGGATGTTAGTTGGGAATGCGAATGGCTTTTGTAGGTGGCCGCGGGGTTCCGGCCTTATACAGTGGTTTTGAGACTGCCATAACGGAGATCGGCAGGCGGCTGGTCGAGCGGGGGCATGAGGTAACCGTATACTACCGCAAAGGTTACGGGGCTTCTACGCATTATGCATCTCACCCAGGTAGCTGCCGTCACCTGACGGGGTGGGCAGCAACCCGGGGCTGACGGTTGTCGAATCCCTCCGGGATTCTGGGATTGTATGCGCCGTCGGGACAAGTTTAGTAAACGGCTTTGGCGTTGATCGAGGGTTTGCGGTTGGAAGATGCGGCTGAAAGCCGGCGGCTACGTCGGATTCACCCTTTTTGGGGGAAGAACATGGCTTCAACGTACTGTGCCTGGAATTCCGGATCAATCGAGAGGTCAACATGCTGGATTTCGTGCGCGATCTTTTCGGCCCGATGCCGGATCTTCTGCGAGGCCGCCGCCAGACGCGCACCCGCAAGCGCCGTATTGCCGACAAAACTGATCCGGCGCCGTTCGAGGTCCGCCGGCAAAAGGCCGATCCGCTGTGCGTTGCTCCTGCGGATGAAGTTGCCGAACCCGCCCGCGATCAGGACCTGATCCACGTCCGCAACCGTCAGGCCTACCCGCCGCAGCAGGATCGAAAACCCCGCCCGGATCGCCGCCGTCGCCAGTTGCAGTTCGCGGATGTCTTTTTGCGTAACGTACACCGGCGCGCCCGTCCCGCTTTCCGCGGACGTCGCCAGCACGAACGCCGTCCCTTCCGGCGCGATGATGACGCGGTCGCGAATCGGCCCGGGAACCGAATCCGGCAACTGATCAGGCAGCATCATCAGCCCTTCGGACATTACCAGCCCGTGCCGCAACATCTCCGCGACGACATCGACCAGCGCCGACCCGCAAAGGCCCACGGGCGCGACGTCGCCGATCACGTTGATCCGGACGTCGTCGTCGAACAGGACTTTCTCGATTGCGCCGTTGGTAGCGCGCATGCCGCAGGTGATCCGCGCGCCTTCGAACGCCGGGCCGGCCGCGGTCGACGTGGCCAGCATCCGGCCGCCGTGCGCCACGACAATCTCGCCGTTGGTGCCGATATCCACGAGGACGGTGGCGCCGGGCGAGTCGCCAAGCCGCGTGGCGATGATGCCGGCGACCGTGTCGCCGCCGACGAACCCGCCGATGACCGGATAAATATAGACGCGGCCCCGCGGGTGGATGCCGATGCCGAGATCGCGCGCGTGCAGCATCAGCGCCCGGCCGGTCGCCGGCACAAACGGGACCTCGCCCAGCGCCGACGGGTCCACGCCCTCGAGCAGGTGCTGCATGGTGGTGTTGCCCGCGAACGTCGCCTCGTACACGTGATGGATCTCGGCCTTGGCCTCGCCGCACAGTTCCGCCATCATCGAGTTTACCTCGCCGATGATGGCGCGATGCAGCCGGTCGAGCCCACCCGGGTCTTGCCGCACGAGGTTGATCCGTGCGATCACGTCGTCGCCGAAACTCGTTTGCGGGTTGATCCGCGAGACGGTCGCGCACTCCCGCCCCGTCGTCAGATCGATCAGCGTGCCGACAAGCGTCGTAGTGCCGATATCGAACGCGGCCGCGTAAACGTCCGACGTGGTGTCCGCTTCCTCGAAATCGATCAGGCGGTGGTCGGCCAGCACGGCCGTCCCCTGGAACTGCCACTGCCGCAACCGCTGCGGCATCTGACGGAGCAGCTCGAGCTCCAGGTAAAACGGCCCAACCGCCCGCTCGAGCCGGTCGATATCGGGAGTTTCATCTTCCCGGGACGGCGCCGGCAGTTCCACAAACCGCTTCCGGACCGCCACGTCGGATACGTCCATCAGCGCGCCGGATGCCCCGCCCAGAATCTGAAACGTCGACGTAAGTACCGACGTCTCTGGCACTTCCACCGTCATCGGCGCGCAGATGCACGTCTGGCACGCCAGCCGGACCCCGTCATCGACATCCGCCTGCGTCAGCAGCGCACGCTCCGCACCCGTCGGCTCGCACGCACCCGAAACGATCCGTACCCGGCACTTCCCGCACGTACCCTGGCCGCCGCACGTCATGTTCATCGAAATTCCGGCACGGGCCGCGGCCTCGACGACGGTCGTGCCGTGCAGCACAAACACCGTCTTGCCTTGGGGCTCAAACTTCACCGGCAGTTCCGACTCACGCATTTCCACTCCTTTCAATACTCCACGGACACCGGCCAAGACCGCTTAAGTACACGTCATCAACCGGGTTGTACGAAATGTAATTGCCTGCGATAGTACCCAAGACGAATAGCCAAATCAAGAAAACGCGAAACGCGAAACGCGGAATGCGGAACATACTGTCTTTGGTGCGGGCGTCTCGCCTGCATTGTGCGTCCGATCGGTCCGATCGGTCCGATCCGTCCGATTCTCTCTCCCCACCGGCCAAACTTGTTGACACCTACCCCGATTTTCCTGTACTTTGCTAGACGCGTATGGGCCGCCTGCGAGGGGCGAGTAGTGGAACCCGTCGATTCCACACGGCAGGCAGGCTGTGGCGCCATAGAAGGGAGATTTCGTTATGCCCGCTAAAACAAACTTGGAAGCCATTTTGGAGCGGTCGGCGAAGTTCGTGGTTGAAAAGAAAGGCCAGTGGGACCACGAGGGCTGGGAACGTTTCCTGAAGTCGGTAGATAGCCTGGGCCTCTCGATGGACGACGAAACCAAGCGCCATCTCGGAAATATTCTCGAGTCCAGCAAGCACCTCTATGAGAACGGCGGTTACCGCGAGATGGCCAAATCCGCCAAGCCCAAAACCAAGCCCAAGGCCGGCGCAAAGAAAAAGGGCTGAGTCCAACCGATAGAAATCGCGACGCGCGGAGGCGTAGACTAGGCCCGTCGAACAACCTGGAAGCGGAGTGCCGCCATGTTCAGACTGGGCATCATTGGGTCGGATAACAGCCACGCCGACGCGTTCGCCCGACTCGCCAACGTCGAAACCGGGCCAAACAAAATCGACGGCGTGCAGGTTTCCTGCATCTACGGCACGGATCCCGCCCGCACCAAAGAGGTCGCGGAGAAGGGCAAAATCCCGACCATCGTGTCGAACACCGAAGAGATGCTCGGCCAAGTGGATGGCGTGTTGTGCGTGTGGCGGCACGGCGACAAGCATTTGCCCGACACCATGCCGTTCATCAAGGCCGGCATACCCGCGTTCGTTGATAAACCGCTGGCGTGCAAAGTCGCCGACGCCCGGCAACTGATCGAGGCCGCACAGCAGCACAACATCGGGTTCACCTCGTTTTCGACGCTCCGGTACGAGCCGGGGACGGCCGAGTTCATCAAGACCATGGCCGAGACCGGCGGCGGCCTCACCGCGGCGACGGTCAGCGGGCCGGCCCAACTCGACAGCGAGTACGGCGGGATCTTTTTCTACGGTATCCACAGCGTCGAACTCATGAATGCGGTGCTGGGGTACGGCTGCAAGACCGTCTACGCGACATCGAGCAACGGCAACTGCGCCGTAACGTGCACGTTCGGCGACGACCGCATCGCAACCCTGAACCTGCTGGGCAACGCCAAGGTCGATTTCCACATCCTCGCGTTCGGCAAGAATGCCTGGAACGACCATCGCGTCGACGCCGGCAACGCGTACGCCGCGGGGATGAAAGTCTTCGTCGAGACCCTCCAGACCGGCAAATGGCCCCTCACCGCCGAGCAACTCCTGGAACCCGTCCAGATCCTCGCCGCGATCGAAAAATCGCTCGCCGAAAAACGCGTCGTGGGAATTGACGAAGTTTGAACTATCGTCGAGGTACGCCGACTTCGCCGAGGTAGGCCGACTTCGCCGAAGTCCGCCCTCTCCGCCCAAAGCTACCCGATCTTTCCAACCTCCCATCACCAAACCGCCCGAGAACCAAAGCCTTTTCCCCTCATCACGCCGGTTATCAATTCGCCGCCTCGACCGTTGATGGGCCGACTTCGGCGAAGTCGGCCTACTGTTTCTGAATACAGCTTCTGAAGCGGGTGAGACATTCTGCAGCCAGTTCGGCCTTTCTCGCCTCATCGTCTTGTTTCCTGGTTTTCTTATCGGGGCGGGCGACTTCGACGGCTTCGACTTCCGATTCGGGCTCGATCTGTTTGTTTGTGAACGGCTCGATGCCCGAGTGCCAGTAGAATCGCCACCGGTCGCGCCGCATCGAGAACACCGCCGGCGACCCATAAACCGATATCGCCGGCAGATCCTGCTCAACGCCAGACAAGTCGGTCCCGTCGAGGGTATATTCCACGCCTATGCCGCCAATTGACAGCAGCGTCGGCGCGACGCAATCCAGGCCCACCGCAGCCTCCCGCAACGCGGGCGTGCTGTGGCCCGGGATGTAGATGATCAGGGGCACGCGCAACGATTCTTCGGTGAGCCCGATGACGGGTCCGGTCTCGGGTGTGAAATCGATGCCGTACGGCGAGGTGATGACGATGCAGGTGTTTTCGCCGGCGTCGGTGGACCGCAGGCGGCTGATGAGGGAGCCGATGCGCTTGTCGATGTAAGCGAGCGCGCTGTCGTAGACGTCGATTTCGGCGGGCGTTTTGTCTTTTGGCGCAAACCCGGGCGCATACCGTGCACTCCAGACCGGGTCGGCCAGTTCCCGCAGCCGAACCAGCAGGAAAAACTTCTGTTTGGCGTGCTGTTCGAGCCATTTCGAGGCTTTTTCGAGCGTCCTTCGCGAGCCGGAATCCTGAGCCTCCAGCGAAACGGGCGCGTACGACGCGTCAAAGATTTCAAAGCCCCGTTCAAACCCGGAACCCGGCGCGAGATCGTCTTCGCCTTCGGTGAATGCGGCGGTCAGATAAAACTTCTCGCGGAGCGTCTCGGCAAGCGTGTCGAACGTATCGGGCAGCGGCCCGGCGTGCGTGCCCAGATACCCGTGATGCAACGGACCTAAGCCCGTCAGCAGCGTCATGGCGGCCGGCGCGGTTTCAGGCGCCGCCGAGTACGCGTTTGGAAACGCCAGGCTTTTCCGGATCAATGAGTCGAGCGAGGGAGTCGTCTTGCGTTTATAGCCGAACGCGGATACGTGCCCGCTCGCAAGCCCGTCCACCAGGATGATCAGGAAGTTGGGCTGGTTGGTTTGCGCCCTGTCCTCGTGGAGGAACGGGCCCGAAAACAGGACCTTCTCGTTCGAAGATACCAGCGGCCGCATCCCCACCAGCCGTTGCCACGCCGGCCGTTTGTTTCGCTCCCAGCCCACCTCGCACCGGCTCAGCCCCGGCGGCACGGATGCCGCCGCGAGGTTAAGTTCTCCCCATCCGCCGGTATCGAGCGCGACCGGCCACATGCCGTCCTCGGAATCGTCGCCAATGAGCCGCGCGCTGACGTAGATGCGTTTTGGCGGCTCGGTCCCCGGCATCGGGACGGGCGCCCACCTCAGCGTGAGCCCCGCCGCATCGTGCGGCGGTACGTCATAGGCGACGGTGGCGCCTTCGGGAAGCTCTCTGCCGGTGGCGTACTGGTCGCCGACGCGGTAGTACTGGGGCGGGGTGACGGCCTGGGGCATGGCGGCGTCGGCGAGGCTGATCCAGCGGCCTATCAGCCAATAGGCGGCCACCCCGTTGAGCGTGGCGGCGAGCAGCCAGCCGGCGGTGCCCAGCCTGCCGCCCGGCTCGCCCCGGACGGACGCGTAGAACGATACCAGCTTGAAAAACAGGTGCAGGGCCGCGAAAAGGCAAAAATAAACCAGCGGTTCGATCTTGGCCAGGATCGGGTCGGGCCAGTTCACCGACAGCCCCAGCAGGTATGGCAGGAAAACAACGGCGGAGACCTGCGACAGGGATTCAGCGATCAGGGGACCCCGCGACGGCGTCGGCTTGAAGGCACGGAGCGCCGTCATGTAGGCCAGTTGGAAGCACGCATAAAAAAATCCCGCGCCACCCGCCAGCGCGAGGGCCATGTCAATGCCGCGAACGTAGCCAAGTTCGCCGAGCGCCTGACGGATAAAACTGCCGAAAAGACCCGCCGAACCCGCCAAACAAAATACGTAAAGTGCGATCACCCTGTGCCTCGCTGCCAAAAACACCCCGGCGCGTCTTAGGCCCGCGAAAAGCAGGGACAAACACGATTTCCAAACTACCGGAAATCGAGTCAGTCCCTGTTTTTCGCTTATCGGCGTTTATTCTAGCACAAGCGTGGGCATCGTGGTGCTGGGAGTGCAGGCGGGACGCCCGCACCACAAAGGCGGCGGTGGGTATGTTATTAGGCCCATTTGTCGGTTTCGGGGCCACTCTGCTAAAATTAGCTAATGAACGTAACTATGTGGGGTGCGCTCTGTTTCAGGGGCGGCGGAAGCGCAAGAACTCCATCCAATAGAGGTTGTTTTCTGTGTTTGGTTCGATTCTGAAATCTATGTTCGGCACGAGCAGCGAGCGCGACGTCAAGCGCATGATGCCCATCCTCGAGCAAATCCGCGCCAAGGAGGCGCCTTATGCGCGGATGACAAACGACGAACTGCGGGGGCAGACGGCCGTGTTCAAAGCGCGGCTGGCCAAGGCCCGCGAGGAATATCACGCCACCCGAGCCGCCGATGCGCCCCAAGATGAGGGCTCGCCCGAAGACCGGGCCGACCGCGAGCAAGCCTACGAAAAAGGTCTGCGCGACCACCTGAACGCCGAGCTCGACGTCCTGTTGCCGGATGCGTTCTGCGCGGTTCGCGAGGCTTCCAAACGCGTGGTGGGAATGCGGCCGTTCGACGTGCAGATGATCGGCGGGATCGTGCTGCACCGCGGTGGGATTTCGGAGATGGTGACAGGCGAAGGCAAAACGCTGGTCGCCACCATGCCGGTGTATCTGAACGCCCTGACGGGGGACGGGGTGCACCTGGTCACCGTCAACGATTACCTGGCCCGGCGCGACAGCGAATGGATGGGGCCGATCTACAAGTTCCTGGGCCTGACCGTGGGCTTGGTCCAGCACGACATGAGCACCGCCGAACGCCAGGTCGGGTACCGCGCGGACATCACCTACGGCACCAACAACGAGTTCGGGTTCGACTACCTCCGGGACAACATGGCGGTGCGCCCGGAAATGCGCGTGCAGCGGACGCTCAACTACGCCATCATCGACGAGGTGGACTCGATTCTGGTCGACGAGGCGCGCACCCCGCTCATCATCGCCGGCCGGCCCGAAAAGAGCACCGACCTTTATTACAAGGTCGACGACATGGTGCGCCAACTCCGAAAGGAAAAACATTTCGAGCTGGAGGAAAAAGGCCACCACGTGATGATCACCGAAGACGGCATGGCTACCATCGAGCACCTCATGGGCGTCGAAGACCTCTACGTCGACGACCCACTTGGCATCACGCACATGATCGAGCAGTCGTTGCGGGCGCACCATTTCTACAAACGGGACGACGAATACATGGTGCGCAACGGCGAAGTCCTGATCGTGGACGAGTTCACGGGCAGGGTTATGGAAGGCAGGCGGTGGTCGGACGGGCTGCACCAGGCGATCGAGGCGAAAGAGCGCGTCGCGGTCCAGTTCGAGCAACAGACCGTCGCCACGATCACCTACCAGAAACTGTTCAAGCTGTACCACAAAATCGCCGGGATGACGGGCACCGCCGCAACCGAAGCGCTCGAGTTCAACCAGATTTACAGCCTGGACGTGGTTCAGATCCCGACCAACCTGCCGCTGATCCGCGAAGACACGACCGATCTCGTGTTCGCTTCCGAATTGGGCAAGTTCAGACACGTCGTCGACGAGATTGTCAGCGTGCACGAGACCGGGCGGCCGGTGCTGGTGGGTACGGTGTCAATCGAGAAGTCGGAACTGGTGGCCAAGATGCTCGAAGAGCACGGGGTGGACGATTTCCAGGTGCTCAACGCCAAGTACCACGAGCGTGAAGCGTCCATTGTGGCGAACGCGGGCAAACGCGGCGCAATCACCATCGCCACCAACATGGCCGGCCGCGGCACCGACATCAAGCTGGGCGAAGGCGTCCGCGAACTGGGCGGGCTGGCCATCGTCGGCACGGAACGCCACGAATCCAGGCGGATTGACAACCAGTTGCGGGGCCGGTGCGGCCGCCAGGGCGACCCCGGCACCACGCGCTTTTACGTGAGCCTCGAAGACGAGGTGGCGCGCCTGTTCGGGGGCGACCGCGTCAAGCGGATGCTGGACATGTTCGGCAGCAACGATATGGACGAGCAGCCCCTGAGCCAGAAAATGGTCACTAAAACCATCGAGCGCGCCCAGCGCCAGGTCGAAGAATACAACTTTGAAATCCGCAAACACCTGCTCGAATACGACGACGTCATGGACAAACAGCGCCAGATCATCTACAAAATGCGCCGCGACGTGCTCGAAGACCGCGACGTGTCCGAGCAGCTTCGCGAAATGTTCGCCAACGTCGTTGGCGACCTCATCGACGTCTACATGCCCGAAGAAGTCCAGCCGGAGGAGTGGGACCTCGACGGCCTGCGGATGCGGTTCCGCGGCCTGTTTGGATTCGACGCGGACGTCACGGGCGAGGGCGACGACCCCCGGCCCGTCGAGGACCGGCTGCTGGACAATGCGCTCGCCGAATATGCCCGGCGTGAAGAATTGATCGCGGGCGAGATCCGCGCCGCGTTCCGCGAGCAGATCGGCGGGGACGAATCGAAGGTGGATTTTGCGCGGCTGGCGCGCAAGCGCGTCCACGACCTCGAAATGATGGCTTTGTTGCGGGCCGTCGACGACAAGTGGATCGACCACCTGTACTCGATGGATTACCTCAAGGAATCGGTGCGGCTGCGCGCGTACGGCCAGAAAGACCCGCTGCTCGAATACAAAACCGAAGGCTTTGAATTGTTCCAGACGATGATGAAGGCCATCGAGGAAAACGTCACCCAGACGCTGTTCCGGCTGACGGACCCCGAGATGCGCAAGACACGCCTGATCCAGGCGCGCAGAGGGATGCTGCGGCCGCAGGACGACCCGTTCGCCCAGTTGGCCCGGTACAACTACGTCGCCGCAAACAAAGAACAGGACCGAAGCTTCGCCTCGTACGACACGAGCCGGTTCGCACTCGCCGGCCAGAGTTCCGCCGCACAGGAGGCCGCGGCATCGGCGGGCGGCGGCGGCGGGCCCGCCCCAAAGGCAAAACCTAAACCCATACGGACAGGGCCAAAAACCAAACCCAACGACCCATGCCCCTGCGGAAGCGGAAAGAAATTCAAAAAGTGTTGCGGCGCTCAACGTTAATCCGGCGCGGTGTGGTGGCCGTCATCATCGGCTTTTGGGCCGTAATGATGGTGGGTCTGGCATACCGGGAGGGCTACCTGCCGTTCCTGGGCGGCCCGCGGCGCGCGCCGGCCCCGCGATCAACCAAGCCGTCCGACACGTGGATGGGCATCTACACGGCGGGCGGGGCGCGGGTCGGCTTCGTCAACACCACCACGTTCCCCGACAGCCGCCAAAACACCGTCGGAATCACCACCAACATTACGTCCCAACTCGATGTCACCTTGCTGTCGATGCCGATGAAGATCTCGATAACGGGCTCGGCCTTCCTGCCGATGGAAAAGGGCATCGCGAACTTCAACTTCCAGGTCCGAAGCGGCGACCATACCATGCGCGTGGCGGGCGCCGTCAAGGACGGCATGCTCGATGCCAGCGTGTTCACTGCCGGCGAGGAGATTCCGCTGCGGTTTCCGGTCGGCGACGACCTGTTCATCGCGGGCGGCATGGGCTCTGCAACCTTGAACGTGCCGGCGCTGCGTGTCGGCGAGGAAGTGCTCGTGGACACGTTCGATCCCATGACGCTGTCGTCAGGCAAGGCGCGCGTGAAATGCGTGGACGAAGAGGTCCTCGAAATTCTGGGCGAGCGCGTGCGCACAAAAGTCATCGTGACGAACATCCAGGGGCTGACATCGAAGGCGTGGGTGACCGACGACGAGGAAGTCGTCAGGGCCGAGACGCCGCTCGGGTTGTATCTCGAGAAAATCGCCCCGGAAGAGGCCCTCATGAGCGCGAAATCCGAAGGCGCGCCCGCCGCACGCCAGGCAGGCATCGACCTGATTCAATCCGTGGCCGTCAAACCCTCGGGAAAGACGCCGCATCGGGGCGCGACACGGATGACGGTGCGCCTCACGAGCGCTGGGCCGCAGAGGCCGCAGTCCGACGACGTCCAGACCGTCGAGGGCGAGCAGATCACGATCGCCGCGACCGCCGAACCTGCCGGGCCGGTTGCCGTGCCCGAGGGGATGGATGAATTCCTCGTTAGCGACGCCCTTATTCAGGCCGGCCACCCGCGCATTAAGGAAATGGCCGCCCAAATCGTCGCGGGCGAGACCGACGTCTGGCGCAAAGCCCGCAAAATCCACGACTGGGTTTTCCAGAACATCGAAAAAGTGCCCGTGTTCAGCATACCGTCTGCCCTCGAAACCCTCGAGACCCGCGAGGGCGACTGCAACGAGCACGCGGTGCTGTACACGGCGCTGGCGCGGGCGGCCGGCGTCCCGGCCCGGGTAGCGTGCGGACTAGTGTGGAGCGACGAGTTGGAGGGGTTTTATTATCATGCGTGGCCGGAGGTATGGGCGGGCAAATGGGTGTGGGTCGACCCCACGTTCGGCCAGCCCATCGCCGACGCCACCCACATCAAACTGATCAGCGGCAGCATCGAACAGTGGACCCAACTGGCTGCCTACATCGGGCAGTTGCAATTGGAAGTGATCGCGGTGGAATGATTGGGGATTGCGAATTGCGAATTGAAAAGCCACCAGCACAGAAACTCGTCCACTGTGTCCACAAGGTCCACGGTGTCCACAATGTCCACTCTACGGAGTTCATGTCTGAATGATTCGCACGGAAAACCTATCCAAGAAGTTCGGCGACACGCACGCGGTCGAGAACCTGAACCTCCAAATCGAGGCAGGCGAGTTCTTCTGTTTTCTGGGCCCGAACGGCGCGGGCAAGACAACCACCATAAAAATGCTCACCGGCCTGCTCCATCCGACGGGCGGCCGCGCCCTGCTGGGCGGCCACGACATCCAGCAGCAGCCGATCGAGGCCAAGAAAATCATCGGCTACGTGCCCGACAGCCCGTTCCTCTACGAAAAACTGACGGGTCGGGAGTTCATGCGGTTCGTTGCGGGCCTGTACAAAATGCCGGACAACGGCTACATGGAAAACAGCGAGCGGCTGCTCGAAATGTTCGAGATCCACTCCGTCGCCGACCACTTGATCGAAGATTACAGCCATGGCATGCGCCAGAAACTGTCGTTTGCGTCGTGTTTCCTGCACGAGCCGAAAATCGTCATCGTCGACGAGCCCTGGGTGGGCCTCGACCCGAAAAATATCCGGTTCGTAAAGAATTTCCTGCGGCAGAAGACGCGCGAGGGCGTGACGGTCTTCATGTCGACGCACACGCTCAGCATCGCGCAAGAGATCGCCGACCGGATCGGCATCATCCACAACGGCCGGCTCCTTCACATGGGCACGGTCTCGCAGATCATGTCGCTGGCGGAAAAACCCGGCTCGCTCGAGGACGTGTTCCTCGAACTGACACAGGACAATAACGCATGAACCAGGTCGGCGTCATCATGCGTGCCAAACTGCTGATGGCGGGCCACGCCATCGCGTCGGTGCGCCACGAGTCCAAGCTGAAGGTGGGCGTGATCGCGGTGTCGGTGGTGGTGCTTTGGGGTGGCGCGCTGCTGCTGTTCCTCGAAGGGCTCGATTGGCTGACGCGGTTCGGCGGCGGGATAGGCTCGATCATCGTGGTGCGGATGCTCGGCGTGCTGGGGATGGTTGTGTTTTTCATGCTGATCTTCTCGAACGTGCTGGTATCGTTCTCGACGCTGTACCGGTCGCGCGAGGTGAATTACCTGGTGCAGGCGCCGATGCCGTTCCGGTCGTTTTTTCTGGCGCGGTTTGTCGAGTGCGTGGCATTCAGCTCGTGGGCGTTTGCCTTCATCGGCTCGCCCGTCATCATCGCGTTCGGCATCACCAACGATGCGCCCCCGGGGTTCTACCTGGCCAGCCTGCTGTACTTCCTGCCGTTCGTGGTCATTCCGTCGGCGCTCGGCGCGATGATCACGCTCGTGCTCGCCCGCATCTTCCCGCGGCTGAAAATGCGCACCATGGCCCTGTTCGGCTGCCTGGTGATCCTGCTGTTCTTCGTGTACTGGCAGCGGTCGTTCGATCTGGCCCAAATTTCCGAAGACGACCTGTCCGCCATCATCGATGTTACCGCGAAGACTCAGTCGGCCCTCCTGCCCAGCCACTGGGCGGCCCGTGGGATGCTCGCCGCGTCCGACGGGGAGTACCGCGAGACCCTGTTCAGTTTCGGCCTGCTGGCCAGCAACGCCCTCATGGTACTCTGGCTCGCCGCCAACCTCGCCGGCCGGATTTTCTACCCCGGCTGGTCAGGCCTCGCCGGACAGGACCGGACGCGCATCCGGCTCCCAGGCCGCGGCATCCTTGGCCGGCTCGACGGGGTGCTGTCGTACGTGCCCAACCCCGTGCGGGCGCTTGTCGTCAAGGACGTGAAACTGTTTTGGCGCGACCCGACCCAGTGGTCGCAGTTCGTGATTTTTTTTGGCATCATGGCGCTGTACATCGCCAACCTGCGCAACGCTCGAGGGCAGCTCCAGCAGGAGTTCTGGCGAAGTTGGATCGCCTGCCTCAACATCGGCGCATGCACGCTCATCCTGGCCACGCTCACGAGCCGGTTCGTGTTCCCGCTCGTGAGCCTCGAAGGCCGGCGGTTTTGGATCCTGGGTCTCGCCCCGCTGTCATTCCGCAGGCTGGTGTGGCAGAAATTCTGGCTCAGCGTGGCAACCACGTCGGTGTTCACGGTGGGGCTCGCGGTGCTATCCGCGCACATTCTGCGCCTGGAACTGGTCTACTTCGCGCTATCGGTGTATAGCGTGCTGATCACCAACTTCGGCCTCGCCGGCCTGGCGGTCGGGCTGGGTACCCTGTTCCCGAACTTCCAGGAAGACAACCCGGCCCGGATCGTCTCCGGCATGGGCGGCACGCTCAACTTCATCCTCAGCGTCGGCTACATCGGTTTTGTCGTAGGCGCACAGACGCTCATCCTCCAATGGCGCGTCCTGAACCTGTTCCGGAGCGAACAGGCATTTTATGTGGCCCTGGCCGGTGTCGTGGTATTTGTCACGGCACTCAGCGCTGTCAGCACCATCGTTCCAATGCGGCTGGGCCTCAAAAACCTCCGCATCATGGAGTTTTAGCATAGGTCCGATGCGACCGATCGGTCCGATCGGTCCCATAGCCCCTGCTCGGCCTATTTGCCCGGCTTATTCCAAGGAAAGGTTCGAAACGTGGAAAAGGTCACTGTTCGCACCACCGCGCACGCCCAGTTCGTCAACATTGACCGGGAAATCAACCGTATCATCGCCCACTCCGGCGTCCGGGAAGGCGTATGCCGGGTCTTTATTCCCCACACCACCGCGGGAGTCACCATCAACGAAAACGCCGACCCCGACGTGGTCAGAGACATCCTGGCATCGCTCGACCGGCTCGTACCCTGGAACCACAACTACACCCACACCGAAGGCAACAGCGCCGCTCACATCAAAGCCTCCATCCTCGGGTTCAGCCAGACCGTGTTTATCCAGAACGGCGTCATGGCGTTGGGAACCTGGCAGTCGGTCTTTTTCTGCGAGTTTGACGGCCCGCGGACACGCCAGGTCTGGGTGGAAATAACCCCCGCGGGATAGATTGTGCAGGCGGGACGCCCGCACCACAATTCGGATGTTCCGCGTTCCGCATTCCGCGTTCACGCGTTCCGCGTTCCCTTGACACTGTGTTTTTGCGTGTGTTACCATTTATTTTATTGTCGAGCGGGAGTAACTCAGTGGTAGAGTGCAACCTTGCCAAGGTTGACGTCGCGGGTTCAAATCCCGTCTCCCGCTCCATTTTTTCTTTGGGCCGCTAGCTCAGATGGTAGAGCAGGTGACTCTTAATCACAAGGTCGCAGGTTCGATTCCTGCGCGGCCCACCATTTTTTGTTAAAATCGTAAGCGGGCGCTGGAGAAAGCCTGAGCCGGTGTGATTTTTCATAGCCATTGGGCGAGTGGCGGAATTGGCAGACGCGCTGGATTTAGGATCCAGTATCGCAAGATGTGCGGGTTCAACTCCCGCCTCGCCCACCAACCGCAGGTACTGAAACGCAATGACTGACAACGACACCAACGACACCAACCAGAATACCGACGCCGAACCCGAAGCTCCCGCCATCGAAACCGCGACCGAGGTCGCGGCAGAAACATCCACGGAAGAGGGTAAAGAGAAGGAATTCGAGTTTGTCGAAGATCCCGTGTTTGACGTCGAATACAAGGGCGACTGCGCCTACGAGGTCAAGGTAACGGTTTCGCTGGCGAACGAGGCCAAGCTGAGCGAGGACCTGTTCGAGGAACTCCGCAAGGACGCCGAAGTTCCGGGATTCCGCCGTGGACGGGCGCCCCGCAAGCTGATCGAGCGCAAGTTCGCAAAACCGGTGCGCGGCGACGTCGAAGTCAAGCTCGTCAGCGCCGCGTTCCAGAAACTCGTCAAAGACAAGGATCTGTCGCCTCTCGGGCCGCCGGACGTCGAGGGCCTCGAAAAGGAGAAGGAAGCCCTCCGGAAAGAAGGCGAGCCGCTCGTGTTTACACTGAAATTCGAGGTGCGGCCTCGGGTCGAATTGGGCAAATACCGTGGCATAGAAGTCGAACGCCCCGTGTTTAAGGTCGAAGATAAGGACATCGACGAGGCCATCGACAATATCCGCTCGCGGTTTGGCGTGTACGAGACAGTTGAAGACGGTGAGGCCCGCAACGGCGACCAGGCCGTCATCGATTTCAAGGGCGCCATCACGGGCGAGGAATTCCCCGGCGGCGCCGCAAACGACTACCCGTACATCCTCGGGACAAAACGGTTCTTCCCCGAGTTCGAGCAGGCCCTGCTCGGCGCGAAACCTGGCCACACCGTCCATTGCGAGGTCCACTTCCCCGACAATTACAGCGCCCAGCACGTCCGCGGGAAAGTGGCCGATTTCGAGATCCGCCTCAAGGAACTGAAACGGCGGAACGTCCCCGAACTCACCGACAACTTCGCCAAACAGGCCGGTTACGAAAGCGTCGACGACATGCGGAACAAGGTCGCCGAAAGACTTTGCGCAAGCGCGTCTACCGAGGGCAACTCGATCGCGGAGGAGCGGGCGCTGAAAGCCATCGTCGAGTCGAGCACGTTCGAGATTCCCAAGTCGCTCGTCACGAGGATCGCGCACGGAATGATCGAAGATCGCGTGCAGGAATTGGCGCGCGCGCGTGTGCCCGCCACCGATATCGAGCAGCGCATGCCCGAAATACGAGCCAAGGCCGAACAGCGCGCCACCAACAGCATCAAGTCCTGGACGGCCCTCCAGGAAATCGCCGAAGCCGAAGGCATCGAGGTCACCAACCAGGATTTCGAACAGGAAGCCCAGGCTCTCTCGCAGCGGAGCGGCGCCACGCTCGATGCCGCGGCACAATACCTGGGCGAGGAAGAACGGCGCGACAGTTACGCCATGAGGTTCCTGCAAGCCAAGACGCTGCGCGCCATCATGAGCCACGCCAATATCGTTGACAAGCAGTTGACCCCCGAGGAATTCAAAAAAGAAGTCGAGGCTGACAGTTCCGAAGAGGCCGGCAAGGCCGAAGAGGCCGGCAAGGCCGAAGAGGCCGGACACTGATATGGATATCAGCAACGTTTTTATTTACGAGCAGTCGACCCGCGGCGAGCGCCAGTATGACATCTACTCGCGCCTGCTGGCCGACCGCATCATCTTCATGGGATTCCCCATTACGGACGAGATCGCCAATTACGTCATCGCACAGATGATGTTTCTCGAAGCCGAAGACCCCGACAAGGATATTAACCTCTACATCAACAGCCCGGGCGGCAGCGTTACCGCCGGGCTGGCCGTCTACGACACGATGCAGTTCATCAAACCCGACATTGTGACCATTTGCATCGGCCAGGCCGCCAGCATGGCCGCCGTACTGATGGCCGCCGGAACCAAGGGCAAACGGTTTGCCCTCCCCTACAGCCGGTTCCTGCTCCACCAGCTCAGCGCCGGCGTTCAGGGCGCAGCCGCCGATATCGACCGACAGGCCCGCGAAATCGTCCGGATCGGCGACATCATCGACGAAATTCTCGTCAAACATACCGGCCAGCCCACAGACATCATCCGCCGCGACAGCGACCGGGATTTTTTCATGGGCGCCGAAGAGGCCAAGGCGTACGGACTGATCGACGAGGTCTTCACCCGCGAAAAAAAATCGTCCTGAACGTATTGTAGCGCAGGCGTCCCGCCTGCAAGTCAATTCTTGATGTTATTGTGGTGCGGGCGTCTCGCCTGCACGTCCCTCTTTTCCGGCCAAGTGCAGGCGAGACGCCCGCACCACAATAATGAACTTTTGACCTGTTTTGGGGATCAAGCATACTAAAGACTTGCCCAGGTGGTGCCGTAGAAGCGGCGTCGCCGCCGCTTCACCTCGTAATGCGACTCCAAGCAGGTATGGAGGGTGCCGTTGACATGCCCACTCGACGCCGGTTTCTAAAGTACTTGGCTGCCGCCGCTGGCGCTGCAGGCATGACTGGCGCGAAAACAAATGCGACGGAACAAGCCCAAGCCGGCCAGGTGGCCTGGAAACGGCACGTCCCCGTTCGTTACGACTGCGACGTGGCCGTCGTGGGCGGGGGTATCGCGGGCGTGACAGCGGCAATCGGCGCGGCGCATTACGGCGCCCGCGTTCTGCTGGTCGAGCGGTTCGGCGTCACCGGCGGAAACGCGACCGTGGGGGGCGTCGGCTCATTCTGCGGCGAGACCGCCGGCCAGGGCGCTGTGTTCGACGACATCGTTGCCGGGCTCGAAGCCTTTGGCGCGATTGCCCCCTACAAGCCGTACGTCGAAAAAGAGGCCCGGGTGTTCGACCCAGAAATCTTGGCGGTAGTCCTCCAGGAGCTTCTGCTGAAAGCGGGCGTGCGCCTGCTGCTCCACACGCAGTTTGTCGATGCCGCCGCCAAAAACGGCCGGATCCGCGAGTGCATCGTGTGCGGCCCCGGCGGGCCGGAAGCCATCCGCGCCCGCCAGTACATCGATTGCACCGGCGAAGCGGCCCTTGCCCATGCCGCCGGGTTTGAAACCGTCAAAGGCCGGTCGGAAGACGGGCTGCAATTGCCGATGTCGATCATGTTCACGGTCCGGCACGTTGCGAATTCCGACTGCCAAACCCAGGTGCCTGAGAACTGGTTCGGCGCGATCCGCAACGAGAGCGACCTGCCGATGACGAGCATCTGGCCAAACGGCCCCGGGTCCAATGCAATCAAAGTCAAAATCCCGATGTTTGATGCATCAGACACCGAGTCATTGACGGCCGCGGAAGTCCGCGGGCGCCGCCGAATGATGGAGGTCCTCAATTATTACCAGCGGGTTGAAAACAAGCCGTGGCTGCTCGACCACGCCGCGGCCCGAATCGGCATCCGGGAAGGCCGGCGCACGGTGGGCGAGTATGTGTTGAAACTTGAAGATTTGCGGGCGGGCCGTGCGTTCGACGACGCGATTGCGCGCGGCGTATTCTACCTGGACGGCCACGACCCGGCCAACGACAAGCGCACCTACATCCTGCCCCCCGACCAGCGCCAGGTCCCGCCGTACCAGATCCCGTTTCGCAGTCTCGTGCCGCGGGGTTCCGGGAATTTGCTGGTCGCGGGCCGGTGTTTTTCAGCCCACCAGCTTGCCCTCTCGTCGGCGCGCGTCATGACGACCTGCGCCATGATGGGCCAGGCCGCCGGCTTCGGCGCTGCCATGGCCGCGAAAGCAAACTCGTCCGTCGCGGCATTGGACGGCACGGACGTGCGAAGGTTGATCGAAAAAAACGGGGCCGTTTTGGCCGTCGGATAGACAACGGAACTCGGTGGCGTCACCGGAGGCGTCACCGGAGGCGTCATCGGAGGCGTCACCGGAGGCGTCACCGGAGGCGTCACCGGAATACCTGCCGCCGACCGGACCGTTTCATATAGTAGTAACACGGATCCGCTCCCGCCTGGTTTTGCTGAAGCGGGTCCCGGAGGCTTTTGCAAATCCATGGCCCGAATACGTTTACACCAATACGGCTGGACGCGAAAGCCGGCATCCGAAGGTGGTACAATAGTTTCGGAGCAGTTGGCACCCGAGGCGGACGAGGAAAATTGTTGACAACAAACCGTCGAAAGTGTTATATACTTGAAGTTGCTCCTGTTTGAGGGAGGTCTTAATGGCTCAGCATCACCGACACGAGATCCCGAGTTGCTCGTTTTGCGGAAAACGGCACGACGAAGTCAACAAGCTTATCGCCGGGCCGGATGTGAATATATGCGATGAATGCGTCAACCTATGTGCGGAGATTGTAGCTGAAGACAGGGCCAAGAAGGGCGCGAAGCGGTCCATGAAGGTCCCGATTCCCGCCGAAATCAAGGCCTTTTTGGATGAATATGTGATCGGCCAGGAACGGGCCAAGCGCATCCTGTCCGTCGCCGTCCACAACCACTACAAACGCATCTCGTCGGGGGGACAGATTGACGGAGTCGAGATCCAGAAGGCCAACGTGCTGCTGGTCGGGCCGTCGGGCTGCGGTAAGACCCTGCTCGCCCAGAGCCTGGCGCGCATGCTGGATGTTCCCTTCGCGCTTGTCGACGCCACGACCCTTACCGAAGCCGGTTACGTCGGCGATGACGTCGAAAACATCATCCTGAAACTGTTGCAAGCGGCCGATTTCGATCCCGCTCGCGCGGAAACCGGCATTGTCTACATCGACGAAATCGACAAGATCGCCCGGAAAAGCGACAGCCCGTCGATCACGCGCGACGTGTCCGGCGAGGGCGTGCAGCAGGCCCTGCTGAAAGTCCTCGAAGGAACCGTCGCCAACGTGCCGCCCCAGGGCGGGCGCAAACACCCGCAGCAGGAGTGCATCCCCGTCGACACCACCAACATCCTGTTCATCTGCGGGGGCGCGTTCGTCGGACTCGAGAAGATCATCGAGCGCAGAACACGCACCAACGTGATCGGGTTCAACGCCGATATCCGGCCCAAAAAAGACAGAAAGATCGGCGACCTGCTCGAACAGGTCCAGACCGAAGATCTGATCAAGTTCGGCATGATCCCCGAACTGTGCGGCCGTATACCCATCGTCGCCACCATCCACGAACTCGAACGGGACGACCTGATCCGCGTGCTCGTCGAACCAAAGAACGCGCTCGTTCGACAGTACGAAAAACTGTTCGAAATAGAAAAAGTCAAACTGCGATTCCCCGACGAGACCATCGAGGCCGTCGCCGACGTGGCCATTGCCAAGGATATGGGCGCACGCGGGCTCCGGTCGATTCTCGAAGAAGTTATGCTCAACGTGATGTTCGACATCCCGTCGCGCAGCGACATTCGCGAGTGCGTCGTCACGCCCGGCGTGATACGCAACGGCGAAGAGCCCCTGCTCGTTTACGAACACGAGGCACAGGGCAAGGAAAAAGGCGGGTCCGGGAAGTCCGCTTTGGCTTGACGCCGATCCACGTGATCTCAATGGTTTAGAATCTTTGTTCGCGACATCTGCGCAGGACGCGTAGATGTTGGCTGAAGGTCGCGAACAAAGAGTCTGAATGCGGCTTCTTAGCAGCCTTAGGCGCGAGAGGGCACGTGATTGAGGCCGGCCGGGTCTCATACCCGGCCGGCCTTTAAGTTTTCATCGGCATAAAGAAGGAGTAGAATTGTTTCATTCAATCAAACAGAAGTCGGGGCTGGAAAAACATATGCCGGAACAGACGAGTCCTGAACCCAAGGTACTCCGGCAGGGCGTTCGCGAGCAGATGCCGCTGCTGCCTCTCAAAGAGGTGGTGGTATTTCCGCACATGGTGGTGCCGCTGCTGGTGGGGCGGCCCATGTCGGTGGCCGCCGTCGAAGAATGCCTGGCGTCGGGCCGGCCCCTTTTTGTTTGCGCCCAGATCGAGCCAAACGAAGAACCGCTAACCATCGAAACCCTCTACCCGGTAGGCGTCGCCGCCTCGATCCTCCAGACCCTGCGGATGCCCGACGGCACCATGAAGATCGTCATCGAAGGGTTGGGCAGGTGCGTGATCCGCAGACTGATCCCGCGCAAATCGTTGCTCGAGGTGCTGGTCCGGCCGATGCACTCGAGGGGCATCAACGACAAACGCGGCCTCGC
>Ga0315285_10000299_pt1 | contig 50230 bp, 31 predicted proteins | sample YL17G09_36_MG_FD_203698 | JGI IMG/M metagenome (GOLD analysis project Ga0315285, IMG submission 203698) | Sediment microbial communities from Yellowstone Lake, YNP, Wyoming, USA - YL17G09_36 | ecosystem: Environmental > Aquatic > Freshwater > Lake > Sediment | place: USA: Wyoming | collected...
CACTGACTTCGTTGGCCTGTGTGCCATCACTGGCCACGCTCACCCGTTCCGTCGTCCCCGTCTGCAGGTCACGTACGAAGACGTCGGGGCAGTTGGGGCTGCCACTGGAATAGGGGCACTCGTTCGTGTCGCCCGCCGCCAGGTTGCTGGCGAAGGACCAGAACGCCACCCAACGCCCATCCGCCGAGATCGTGGGTGAGAAACTCTCACCGTCACCCTGCGTGCCATCGCTGGCCACGCTCACTCGCTCCGTCGTCCCTGTCTGCCGGTCGTGTACGAAAACGTCAGACATCCCATTTGTGTCGCCCTTTACCAGGTTACTGGCCTCGGACTGGAACGCTACCCAGCGCCCATCTGCCGAGATACCAGGGTTGTAACTGTGACCATTGCCCTGCAAGCCAGGCACTGCCGGTGGCACTGGTGTCCTCAGCATAGCCGTTTCTGCCGGTGCGGCTGTTGCCGCCGCAGGACTTTGGGGTTGCCATCGAGGGTACTCACCGGCGGTGAGGTACTGCGGTTCTCCCTGCCCCTGCCACAGATAAATCGCCGACTTGAAGCCCCCGCCTTCTTCCCATCGCCACGTGAAAACCACCGTCTCCCCGTCCGGTCCCACCATCCAGTCTCCCACCAGAGACCCGCCCGTGGTTCGGAAGAGTCGGGTCGCTACAAGCCGCCCATCGAACCGGCCTGCTGCCCACCAGGGCAGGTCGCCGCCCTCCGCTTCCAAGAACTCCCCTGCCTCGTTCACGTAGAAGAACCGGTACTCCACACGCTCCGGCTGGGCAGGCCCTTCATATTCTGCCTTCTCCCACTGCATCACACGGACCATCAGCCGCCCGTCCGGGAGCCAACGCACGGGGGAGTAACTCCGTTGCTTCGTCCCCTCCAGTACTACTACCGGTACTTCGTCCCCCACCCGCCACAAGGCCAGGCCGACCGGGTGTACAACTTCCTCTTCGACTCCTCGCTGCCTGACTCCCTCCTTCGCCAACTCGACCTTCGGGAAGATCAATCCTTCTCCCCCTGGCAGCCAGAGATGCTTACAGTACGACACCGGTCCCAACTCCACAACCTTCGCCCCCACCCGGCTATCTCGAACCTCGACGGAACCCCACGAGGGTCCCCCTACCAGGTACACCGGCAGGAGTTGGCGAGGAAAAGCCTGGGGGCACAAAGCAGGAATATCCCCTTTGGACAACGAGTTGGAATAGGTGGTCAACGTGACCACCTGCTGGGTAGAGATGTCAAACAGACGCAGGGCTAGCGGAGATCGGTCTTTTTCAGGGTTCATTCTGTACAGAAGAGCCAGAGAACGGCTATCCTGGGACCAGGCAAGTCCAGGGTCCACTGTGCCAGGGCGGGTCAATGGGGTGAGACGGGAACTCCCCAGAGAAACAAGCGCCAGTTGGCCACCCGTGGAGCCTCCCAGGTTGGCGATGAAGGCAAGCCGGCGGCCGTCGGGCGACCAGGCGAAATCCGTGACTTCCCCCTGCTCTGTCACAAAGATGGATCGGGAAGTGTCAGGAGAGACAAGGGCCAGATGACCTTCAGGCGTGCGGAAGGCGATCCATCCTCCAGAAGGGGGTGTGAGATCGGGAAGGGTGATAGGGACAAGCGAAGGGGTAGGCGTTGCAGTCGGAGCAAGGGCTTGCTTGAGTTCATCGGCCGACTCTTCGCGATCAGGAGGATAAAGCTGCTGCCAGGAATGGCAGTATTCTCTACTCTTGGAAACAGTACACTCCCCTTCCTGCGCGTAGAGATCTAGCAGCACTAGACGCAGATCCCCATTCGTACGTGGCACGCAACGGGCGAGCGCATTCTGCTCCAGATACTGAGACCAGCGTTCAGGCCGGATAGGGCTGTCCACTTCATCTACCAGGAAAGGCAGGATTCGCTTAAGCGGTCCTTGTAGCCACAGGATGGTTTCTTCGCCGTTAGAATAGTTGGAGAGTAGAACTGGATCGAATTCATCACGGGCGATGTCAAAGAGCGTCTTATAAAACCAGGTCCGCCACACGCCGCCAGTTTCAACGCCGATGTACTGCGCCAGCACCTCACCAGAGTCCAGCAGCCGCCCGGCCACCCGCACCCGATCTCCATCGCGCGGTGGCGGCACAGAGACGTCGTAACTGTAGTCAATCGGCGAGCCATTAAAGTGTACACGGAACGGTTCGCCGTAGATCACGTGACGGCATCCATCGTCGGCGAGCAGGATAAAGTGAATCTCATGGGGTGTGTCGTTCCAGTTCTCCACCTTGCCTGTGAGACCACGCCGGTACAGTTGCTGCTCTTCCGATGGCAAGTCGGCGATAGCGGGCCTGGGGGGATTCACGAGGGTGATCAAGCCGGCCCCCTTCTCCCAGTCCGTCGGTATGGAAAACCGGCCTGCTGCAACTCCGGGCAAGGAGAGGCTCTCCAGCATAGAGCGGTAAATCGAGGACTCGGCCTCCGCCCGAGGCACCGCGGCACTGAAGAAGACAACGACGCGGAAGATACGTTCCTGGCTGGCGAAAAACAGCGCTGCCATATCGCCCGTGCCCCACTCCGCTGGCTCATAACAAAAGATCGCCGGCTGACCCAGTATAGTCGCGTTGTAGGCGATGGGCTCTGCCGGGCAATCCCGAAGGACGTGCTCGTTCGTGCTGACCCAGCCCCGCAAGTCAAAACCGGGCTGCGCCCCTATGTCCCAGACGTCCACGACCACCTCAGAGTTGGTTTCGGGCGATTGGAAGACTGCGCGCAAGGCTGCGCCTGCAGGAGCGCCCCCCTCTCGAACGCGCCAGGCCTGCGGGTACGCGATGGTGTATTCCAGGCCAGGACTATGATAAAGCGCCCAACCCGGGAGAAGAGGAGAAGTAACAGCCGTAGAAGGAAGAGTAACGGAAATTGCCAATGATGGCGTGACTACCGGAGAATTCAAAGTGGGAACAGGGGCTTGCCCCGTGCGAACACATGCACTCAGGACAAGCAGAAATAGCCCCAAACTTGCCCGGGCATACCACCTCATGTCTACATCTCCATGCTCATTCCGTATCCTGATCAACAAAAAAGGGAGCCAGGTCTTTGGCTCCCTTGTCGTCACGTGTACCTGATCTCTGCGCGAACTCTACGCCGGCACCTTCGCTACCTCCACCAGCCTGGAGAACGTCGCCGCATCCCGCACGGCGATGTCGGCCAACACCTTGCGGTCCAGCTCCACCCCGGCCCGCTTCAGCCCGTTCATGAAGCGGCTGTAGGATAGGCCATTCTCCCTGGCCGCGGCGTTGATGCGCGTGATCCACAACCGCCGCAGGTCCCGCCGTCGCTGCCGCCGGTCGCGGTAGGCGTACCAATGCGCCTTCATCCACGCTTCGTTCGCCCGGCGGAAGAGACGATGGCGCGTGCCATAATACCCTTCGGTCTGGCGGAGGATCTTCTTATGGCGATATCGTGTCCTGGGTCCTGTCTTAACTCTCACTGTCCTACTTCTCCCTCGGATATGGCATCAAACGGCGCACACGCCGCTTCACGCCGGCGGCCTCCACCGGCAGCATCTGGTCGTACAGGCGCTTCATGCGCGCGCTCTTCTTGCGCCGCAGGTGGGACTTGCCCTGTTTGGTGCGCATTAGTTTACCCTTGCCGCCCTGCGTCCGGCGGAAACGCTTCGACGTAGCTTTATGAGTCTTCAGTTTTGGCATGCTTCTGTTCCTTCACTCGCACTACTACTTTTTCGCTGGCGCCAAAACCATCAGCATCGTGCGCCCCTCCAGGTCCGGCTTCTGCTCGACCACTGCCACGTCGGCCAGTTCCTCAGCAATCTCGACCAGTTGCTGGCGGGCAATCTCGGGATACGTGATCTCCCGGCCCCGGAAGCGAATGCGCACCTTCACCTTCATCCCTTCCTCCAGCCAGCGCCGCGCATCCCGTGTCTTGAACGACTTGTGGTGGTCGGTCGTCTTCGGGCGCAGACGGATCTCTTTAACCTCGATCTGTTTCTGCGACTTGCGCGCCTCCCGGTCCCGCTTGGCCTGCTGGTACAGGAACTTGCCATAGTCCATCACCCGAGCGACGGGCGGTTCCGCCGCCGGCGACACCTCTACCAGGTCTAACTCATGCTCCTGGGCAATCACCAACGCTTCAGACAGCGTCACGACCCCCCGGTGTGTACCGTCGGCATCGATCAGCCGGACCTGGGGGACCCGGATCTGATGGTTAATGCGATACTTTGCTCGCGCGTCGTCAGGATACTTTCTCTTAATTCGATCTACCTCCCTGAATGTGAACCAATCGCACGCACATCGAACACGGGGGAGATAATAACACAATTACAGCAAGGTGTCAAATCGCCCCCATCTGCCCACCGCTCAGAGCACACGTTTCTCTGCCACCGTACGTTGCGCCAGCGCGATAAAGTCATCCACCGGCATTGCCCCGGGCACCTGCCCGTCGCGCAGCCGCAGGTTTACCTGCCCGGCCTCCATCTCCCGGTCGCCGATGACGAGCATATAGGGCACCTTCTGCATCTGCGCGTCGCGGATCTTGGCCTGCATGCGCTCGCCCGACTTGTCCACCTCCACCCGCAAGTCCGCCGCCCTCAGTTGCCCGGCCACGGAGTCGGCGTACGCCAGGTGCCGCTCGGCAATGGGGATGAGTACGGCCTGTACCGGGCTCAACCAGACTGGGAAGGCTCCCGCATAGTGCTCGATGAGTGCGCCAAAGAACCGCTCCAGCGCGCCCAGGAGCGCCCGGTGCACCACGTAGGGCTGGTACTCCCGCCCGTCCTCCCCCACGTACACCATCTCGAACCTGGACGGCAGGTTGAAGTCGAACTGGATCGTCGTCATCTGCCACTCGCGGCCCAGCGCGTCCTTGATCTTGATGTCAATCTTCGGGCCATAGAAGGCGCCGCCCCCCTCGTCCACCTGGTAGGGCAACCCCTGCACCGCCAGCGCCCTCTGCAGCGCCTCCTGCGCCTGGTCCCAGCGCTCCGGCACGCCGACGAACTTGTCCGGGCGCGTCGCCAGGTAGATGGCAAACTCCTGGAAGCCGAACGCCCGCAACAGGCGCAGGCTGAAGCCGTAGACCCCCAGAATCTCGTCTTCGACCTGGTCGGGCCGGCAGATGATGTGCGCGTCGTCAATCGTAAAGCCCCGCACGCGCAGGAGGCCGTGTAACACGCCGCTGCGCTCGTAGCGGTAGACCGTCCCCAGTTCGGCCCAGCGCATGGGCAGGTCGCGGTACGAGCGGATGCGCGACTTGTAGATCAGGATCTGGTACGGGCAGTTCATCGGCTTGAGGAAATACTCCTGCCCTTCGATGTCCATCGGCGCGTACATGCTCTCCCGATAAAAGTCCAGGTGGCCGCTGATCGCCCACAGGTCGGCCCGGCCGATGTGGGGCGTGTAGACGATCTCGTAGCCGCCCCGCTCGTGCTCCTGGTACCAGAAATCCTCGATGATCCGGCGGATGCGCGCCCCCTTGGGATGCCAGCAGACCAGCCCCGGCCCGCCCACCTCCTGGATGCTGAACAGGTCCAGGTCTCGTCCCACTTTGCGGTGGTCGCGCCGGGCCGCCTCCTCGCGCCGCCAGAGGTACTGCTCCAATTGTTCGCGCGTCTCCCACGCCGTACCGTAGATGCGCTGGAGCATGGGGCGGTGCTCGTCGCCGCGCCAATAGGCGCCGGCCACGTTGAGCAACTTGAGCGCGTCGGGGTTGATCTCCCGCGCGCTGTCCACGTGCGGCCCCCGGCACAGGTCCACGAACGGGCCGCTTCTGTAGATCGAGAGCCTGGGTGCCTCCTTCAGCGGCTCGCCGTATTCGTCCGTCCCGGCGGAGAGGATGCCGTCAATCAGTTCCAGTTTGTAGGGTTGATCGGCAAAGATGCGGCGCGCCTCCTGCTCGTCCACCTCCTGGTAGACGAACGCGTGCCCCTCGGCGATGATCTCCTTCATGCGGGCTTCGATCGCCTCCAGGTCTTCCGGCGCGAGCGGCCGGGGCAGGTCGAAGTCGTAGTAGAAGCCGCTTTCGATCGGCGGGCCGATGGCGATCTTCGCTTCGGGGAACTTGTCCAATACCGCCTGGGCCATCACGTGTGAGGCCGAGTGGCGCAGGCGCTGCAGATAATCCTCGTTATGACTTTCAGACATTTTTCTCCTCCTCATTATCCAACGCCCCGCAGGCTTTTCGCCCTCGAGGCATCCACTCGTACTCCTTGCAGGGTGGTCGAACGATTCACATGGTATCGCGTCCTGGTAGTGTCAGTATTGTCGTCAGTCATCTCGATCACCCCCCATGTCCATGAAAAAACCCCCGCGCCCTGGGGCGCGGGGGTCATCCCACGTGGTTCCACCCAAGTTCAACAGCGGATAGACAACAGATAAACGGATGTGTGCAAAATCGCCCAACTTTCCTATCCGTTTATCCGTTCACAATCCGTTGTCACATCCGTTGTCACACTCTGCGGCGATAACGGGCCGTCCCGGAGTCCCATACTCTCGCACACTACGATTTGAGGGACTCGCTCCCGGGGGGTTTTCCCGTCCGTCCGGCCAAGGGGGCTCACAGCCTATAACCCCCTCTCTCTGAGACCATCACTGGACAGTACTCGTCCCGGTCAACGCATTCTTGCGATCAATTGTACTGTTATTATAACCCTTTTCCGGCTACTGTCAACTCCGGTCCTGGTTCGCGCGCCCACGTTTCACACCGCGTGGGCTGATTTCTCTGCTTTCCTGCCGCCCACCCCAGGCTCTCCAGCCCGATCTCCAGCGCTGGACGCCACATGGAAGGGGAACCCAGCAGCATCCGCAGATAGGTCAGCGCCGGGCCGGGCCGCAGCGCCCACGCGCGGAAGGCCCGCTGCGCCCAGCGCTCCAACTCCTCCGCCCGCAGATGGGGATAATCCAGCACCGTCGAGCAGTCCATGTCCACCTGCTCCCAACGGGTACCCGGACGGAACCACCCTTGCTCCACCACCTCGAAGAACAGCGGTGAACCCGGATACGGCGCCGCGATGTGGAACAGCACCAGGTCGAGGGGCAGCCGCCTGGCGAAGCGGATCGTCTCCTGGATCGTCTCCTCCGTCTCTCCGGGCAGACCGATGATAAAGTAACCCCAGTTGTGGATACCCGCTTCCCGGGACCAGCGCAGCGCCTGCTGCACCTGCTCCAATGAGATGCCCTTATGGACGCGCCGCAGAATCTCCTCGCTCCCCGATTCGATCCCCCACGAAATCCACCGGCAGCCGGCCCGCCCCATCAGGCGGAGCATCTCCGCGTCCACAAAATCCACCCGGCTGTTGCACGTCCATTCCATCCGCAACCCGCGCTCCAGGATCAGTTCGCACAACCCCACCACGTGCTCCCTACTCACGGTGAACAGGTCGGCGTACATGTTGACGGAGCGCACCCCCAGGCCGGCCAGGAGTTCCAGTTCCGCCAGGACGTTCTCCGGCGACCGGAAGCGCACAGAGCGGCCGTACGAGACGTGCTTGATGCAGAAACGGCAGCCGCCGGGACACCCCCGGCTGGTGACGACGAAGGCGTAGGGACTGCGCACCAGCGGGGCCCGATACGCCTTCAAGGGCAACAGGTCGTGGCGTGGCAACGGCAGGTCATCCAGACTGCGGATGAAGGGACGGTCTGGATTCATCACGACCTCGTTCCCGTCCCGCCACACCAGCCCTTTGATGCGCCTCAAACCACCGGCTTCGCCACCAGGCTCACCCTGAAAGGTCTCAGACTCCAGGTCCAACCATGCCGGCCGCCACTCAGGGTCCGTCTCGGTGAACAGCCTGTGCAACCGCTCCGCAAACTCCGCCCCCACCCCCGGCCACCACTCTTGCCATTTGCCATTTGCCATCCGCAATTTGCTATTTGCAATTTGCAATTTGCTATTTGCTATTTGCAATTTGCGGTTTGCCCCCTCCAACGTATCCACCAACTCCCGCAACGCCAACTCCGGCTCCCCGTGCAGGACAAAGTCCAGGCTGGGGAACGCGCGCATCGTCTCGCGGGGGATAGCCGTGACGTGGGTGCCGAAGGCAATCGTCGTCGCCCCCAGGCTGCGGGCCAGAAAGGTGCCATACATGTCGTTGCGCAGCGTCGGGGCAGTGACCTGGGTCACGTAATAGCGGGGGCGCTTCTCTTCCAGCAAGCGCTCAAATGCAGCCCAATCCATCCGCAGCGGGATGGCGTCCACCACCTCTACCCGATAATCGGGGAAGAGTGCCGCCATCTGCGCCAGGCTGACCTGCGGCCAGATCATGCCCTCCCTGGAACGCCGGCCCACCCGGTGCTGGCAGCGGATCCAGATGCCCCCATCGGGGGCTGGCGGGTTGACGAAGAGGATATCTACTGCTGTTGCGGGCCGGACATCCAGCCCGGCCCGCACGACTGCATCGGCATCAGGGAAACGGGGCAGCGGAACCTGTTCCTGCATCCCTGCCCCGCGGTTCATTCCTTGCACGGTTGTCCCTCCAAATCCTGGGTTACCTGAACCTCGCGCTGGCTCAGTTCGGCCAGCACGCGCATGATAATCCAGAAGACGGTCAATTGCAACCCGACTATCAACAACATGGCCACGCCCACCAGGTAGAGCCACAGACGCTCGAGCGGCCACCCATTCAGTGAGAGACCCAGGCTACCCATGCCGACTGCCAACCCCAGCCCCATCGCGGCCAGCCCCATCCACCCAAAGTGCCCCTCCAAGGGCCGCTTGAACATGGGCTTACCGAACAGGCCCTGGCGGATGGGTTGCTTGTGGAAGAGAGAAACCAGGTAGTTAAACGTCGCTCCCAGCGAGAAGAGCGTTACCCCGGCGACGGCGCACAGGCTGGCTGCAAAGACGCCCGCCACTCCCCAGTGCTCCAAGCGCGTGATGCCGGCGATACGCATCCCGACCACCACCGCGGCGACGATGCCGGCGATGGCTGCCAATCCCAGGCCAATACCGCCCAGGATACGGACCGGGTTATAGTTCAGCGCGGTCCAGATAATCGTATACAGAAAGCGCACCCCATCCCGGACGACGCTCAGTTTCGAGCGCCCCACCCGCTCCTTGTAGGGGATCGGCACCTCCTTCCAGCGGATCTCCTCGTGGAGTGCGCGCGTGCTCATCACCGGCGTGAAGTTGAGACCATCGGGCAGGGGATACAGGCGGGGCAAAACCTCCCGGCGGATGACCCGCATGCCGCTGGCACTGTCGCGCACGCGATGGTTGCCCAACAGGCTCACCAGGTTGGCAAAGATAAAGTTGCCGATGCGGCGGACCAACGGCATCTCACTTTCAGCGCCCGACATGCGGGAGCCGATCACCAGGTCTACCTTCTCGGTCAACACCACGCGACACAGGTCTGGAAAGTGTTCCGGCGGGTAGGTACCGTCGGCATCCAGAAAGCCCAGCAGGTTCCCCCGCGCCCGGCTGAATCCCGTCTTCAGCGCCGCCCCATACCCCCGGTTGACCGTGTGGCGGACGAGGTGGACCTGAGGGTACCCCGCAGCGACGTCCACCGTTCTGTCGCGGGAGCCATCGTCCACCACGATCAGTTCCAGGTCGTCTATTCCTGCATCGGCCAGCCCTGGGCGGATAGAAAGCACCCGCTCGATGATCCTGGCGATGCCTCGCTCCTCGTTGTAGGCCGGGATCACGACTGAAAGGACGTTCATCTCTCCCTCCACCAATTGGCGGCTACGGCGTGAAATAACTCCGTTTCACCGCGTACCATCTCTAATCGTGTGCGCTGTTCCTTATCTTCTGCATCCAGATACCGCACCACCCGTGCTGGCACACCGACTGCCAGCGCGTGGGACGGTATATCTCGTGTGACCACTGCCCCGGCCCCCACCACCGCTCCGGCTCCCACCCGCACCCCGTCGAGCAGGATCGCTCCAGCGCCAATCCAGGCTCCATCCTCCACGACGATCCCGCGGGCAGTGATCCCCTGGTGCATGACCGGCCGGGAGGGATCATCGAAGAGGTGGTTCACGGCCAGCATCTGAACGCGGGGGGCCAGGAGAACGGCATCGCCAATGCGCACCCCACCCTGCCCACGAATCAGGCAGAACTCGCCGATGAAGCAATTACGGCCTACCCAGATGCCAGATTGAGGCAAACCCCGGAAGTTGTACACGTGCAACACACTGCCGTGCATCACAAATGTCTCATCGCCGACAAAGATGCCCTGGGGGCAGGCGTGCAGGTAGACGCCGTGGTCGAGATAGACCTGGCGGCCCAGGTGAATGTTGGCCGCCTGTGCCAGACGCACCTGATCTTCCACGACCGGCCAGCCATCGCTCTGCAGGATCAGCCGGTAGGCCAGTGCTCGCAAACCGATCCCGGGCAGGCCCGGCATGCCCCGCAGGAAGAAAAACAGGGCCTGCTCCAGGACGTAACGCCCCAGACTGGTAGACTGGCCCTCCAGGTAATAGCGCAGCCGTCCCCGCTGGGCAGCGGCTGCCGCCGCGTCGGCCACGCGTGAGACGAAGAGTTCTTCACCGCCGTTCATCGCCTTTTCCTTCCCCATCGAGATGCGAGAAGCCCCGCTTCATTTTATCTTCATACCGCACGATACTGTTCACCGCCGCACCGAGATTGGGTACCACCACAAAGCCCCGCACGCCATGACGCCAACTACGGATCAACTGCCGACACCCCCGGCCGGTGAGCACCAGATAGCAATGGCATTCCACCGCCTGGCCAACCCGCATATCTGTTTCCGCATCCCCGATGAGATACGATCGAGAGAGGTCTAACCCCAACTCCTCTGCCGCCGCTAACAACAGCCCGGGCTGCGGCTTGCGGCAGGTGCAGTGTTCCTCAGGCCGATGGGGGCAGTACATCACCCGGTCTACCCGTCCTCCGGCCGCCTCGATGGCCCGTACCATGCGGGCATGGATATCCTCCACCACTTCCACCGGGACTATATGACGGTTGATGATGGATTGATTGGTAGTGACGATAATGTAAAAATTCAGACGAGCCAGCCGGGCCATGGCAGGCAGCACACCAGGGAGGAAGACGAACTCCTCCCAACTCTTGACATAGTCGTCTCGATTTCGACAGATCACTCCGTCGCGGTCAATGAAGACAGCTCGACGCATACGCAACCCCGTTAGCGTCGGCCGTTCAGCAAGTTCGAAAGGTACTGTTTCAGGCACATCTGGCACACGTCCAGGATCACAGGCGGGCTGTGCTCTCCCGTGTTACAGGTGCAGGAGATACCAGGTCAGGTTGCCACTCCCGATGCCGCCCGACGGCATCCAGCGCCAACCAAACCGGCGGATCAATCCGCTGCAGCCGCTCCCGGAGCACCGTGCAGGTCAGGTGACACAGGACGAGGTGCACGTCCTCGATTTGCTCCATGCAGTCGCACGGCACCACGACCGGTACGTCTACCAGCGTGCTCAGCCGTCCACCGGCAAAGCCCGCAAAACCGATGGTGATCCCCCCCATACGGTGTGCCAGTTCTACCGCCCGCAGGACGTTCGGAGACTCGCCGCTGCCGCTGAAAGCGACCACCACGTCTCCGCGCCCCATCAGGCCGCCTAACTGGTTGGCAAAGACATCCTCGTAGGCGACGTCGTTGCTCCAGGCCGTGATCAACGGCACGTTGTCTGTCAGAGCCACCACCCGGAAGCGTGGGCGACCCGGCGTGATCGTACCTTTCGCCAGGTCGCATGCCAGATGAGACGCTGTCGCTGCACTTCCACCGTTGCCCAGCGTGAACACCGTGCTGCCCACGTAGTTAGCGCTCAGAAGCACGTCCACCACGTCGCGGATGCGCTCCATGGGGAGCGCACCCAATGTATGCTGTACCTCTTCCAAATACCGTCGAATAGTCTCCAAGATTCTGCTCCTTACCTTAATCCAGTTCCTAGCTGAATCCCTTCCAAGGTCAGGGGAACCTGTTGTTGCGTATGCTGCCGCGACCAGGGCACTGCCTCCATCACCTGCACCCCCTCGTCATCCAGTGTAAAAGGCCGGCGCTGCAACCCCAGCGCCGTCAGCGCCTCTGTCACGGATTCCTGGCGCTCCTCAGGACAACAGAGCATCAAGAAGCCACCGCCGCCAGCCCCGGTCACCTTCCCTCCCTGTGCTCCATGTTCCCGCGCCGTCTGGTAGCACTGATCCAGAAATGAGTTGGTGATCCCTTCCGTCAACTGACGTTTCTCCATCCAGGAACGGTGAAGCAGGCCGCCGAACGCCTCCAGGTCTCCTCGCTCCAGCACTGCCCGCATTTCCAACCCCAACTCCTTGATTGCCCCCAGCCGGCGGACCGTATCCCGGTCTCCCTGTTGGCTGGCCTGTTTCTGGCGCCGCAGGATCGTGGAAGACTGGCGGGATGTGCCGGTGAAGAAGAGCATCAACTGCCTCTCCAGTGCCTCATACGTCCCAGGGGGCATGCGCAGCGGTTCGACGGTCACGCCGTCACGGGAGAACGTGATGCAGTTGAGACCACCGAAGGCGGCCGCATATTGATCCTGCTTGCCAACCGGCATCCCCATCTTCTCAATCTCGATGTAGCAGGCCAGTTCTGCCACCTGCGCTGGCCCCAGATCCAGGCCACACCAGAAGGCCAGCGCCTTGATCATCGAGACTGCCACACTGCCGGAGGAACCTAACCCCGTGCCGGGAGGGACCTGGGAGGCTAGAAAAATAGTCAGTCCATCGCGGAGATTGAAGTAATACGCGATGGCCTTGGGGAGACGCAGGTCCCCATTCCAGATCAGGTCCTCACAGGTCGGCCGCTCGCCGAGGGCCCGGTAGTCAGCGGAGATAATCTGCACGCCGTTCGGCGGTCCTGGAGTGAGAATGGTATAGACGTAGTGACTGATCGTCGTGCTGATTACCAGGCCCCCATACCGCTCGTAGTAGGCCGGCAAGTCGGTTCCCCCTCCCCCGAAACTGATACGCACTGGCGCTCTTGCGATCAGAATCATCGCGCTACCCTCCTCAGCCCCATACTATACGGTGAGAACCTAGTAGGCTCCCCGCCCTTTCAGGACTGCCCATACCGTGTTGAACACTAACTTCAAGTCTATCCAGGTCGTATAGTTGCGGATGTATTGCATGTCCAGCCGCACCCGCTCCTCGTAAGAGAGATCGGAACGTCCACTGACCTGCCAGAGACCGGTCAGCCCAGGTTTGACCGTCAGCAGGTTGTGCTGCCACCGGCCAAAGTGTGCCAATTCCGCCGGGGTAATCATCCGTGGTCCGACCAGGCTCATCTGCCCCTTCAGAACGTTGAACAGTTGCGGCAATTCATCCAGACTGTACCGGCGCAGGAGCCGCCCGATCCGGGTGGTGCGAGGGTCATTCTGAATCTTCCCGGTCCGCTCCCACTCCTCTTTCAACTCTGGATGCGCCTCCATGTAAGCGCCGGCATTGGGGATCATAGTACGGAACTTGTAAGCATCGAACCTTCGCCCGTATAACCCCACCACCCGTCGGCGGTGGATAGCCGGCCCCGGCGAGTCCCGCCGGATCAGGGCAGCAATGATCAAGAACACAGGCGCCAACAAGATCACGCTCACCAGCGCACCCAAAAAGTCCACCGCCGATTTCATCAACCCATCCATCCCGGTGATGCGGGTCCGGTTGAGACTCAGCAGGGGAATGCAACCAACCTCCCGCACCTGGGCACCGCTGGTACAGAGTTCGTACAGCCCGGAGGAGAGACTGACATGTACCCTTCTGTGCGTGCCCCAGTCTCGATAAATGGCCAACAGTTCCTCTCGCTGCATGGCAGTAGGGATGACAATGAGTTCCTCTACCCCCAGGCGCTGGATCAGGCTACCCAGCCTGCTGGGATCGCCCAGCACCGGCAGTCCCTCTACCTCCGTCCCGTGGGGCAGCCGCAGGTCCACAAAGCCCACCACCTCCACCCCTGCCACCGGCGAGGCGCGCAACTGGGCCACGATAGCCCGCCCTTCCTCATTGGCTCCCACCACCAGCGCCCGCCGGACGAACAGGCCTTGTTTTCGCAGGTGGTAGACCAACCGCCGGTAGCCGAACCGGCTCAAGGACACGCTGACGACGGAGAAGAACCAGACCATCGCCAACCAGCCTCGGGAGATGTCTTGATCGAATTGCCGATCCAGAAAACTGTAGAGGACCAGACCGACCAGACCGGCGGTACAGGCATTGACCACGCCGATATATTCCTGCATGCCGCCGAAAAGGCGGTCCGGGTTGTATAGCCAATAAAGTGCAAAGATGCACAACCACATTGGAATGGCGATCCAGGCCAGGCGGTTGTAGAACGCCCCAGAGAAGGGGGCATGGTACTCTAGCAGTTGGAAGCGCAGTTGGTAGGCCGCTGCGATGCTGAGGGCAATGCACACCGCGTCCAGCACGAACAGCGGCAATACTGCCCACACGATGGAGATACGTCGCCTGACCTGGACCTCCCCGCGCAAAGCTGGGAGAGGTTTTGTCCTCACTGCCGTCGCCCAGGCTTTGTTCTGACCCATTTGAATTGCCATCTTCAATGCTCCTGTGATGAAAGATCGATCAACAAGGGTTTTCGATCACCGCTTATATTGTAGGGGAGAATCGTCAGAGTCCAGTAACAAAGTCCTTGAAAATCGGCTAGAGATACGCACAGGGGCACAACGTCCTCTACCACCTCTAACATTTTTCTAGGATTCTCATCACTACAAACCAACACCCGGCCCGTAGAATAGGAGAAGGGCAAGGAGGCCCAGGTTAGCATGTCTGTCGGTCGAAGACAGGAAATCTGGTACCCGAGACTGGCGAACGGCTCTTTGTGGTATAATAGCGCGGGATGGTTCCAGGAAAACGACTAAGTACAGTTCCCGGGTTGTGAGTGCACGGGGGGTGGGGCAAAAACTATGTCCGTGAGGAATCTGCTAACAGGTCCAGGGTTCAGGATGCCAGGCTGGAGACTCGGCGTACGTCCGGTGGCGGCCTACCTGTTGCTGGCCATGCTGACGGTCCCACTTGTCGCCTGCCAGGGTGCTCCCAGGGTGACCGAGCAATGGAGGCCTCCCTATCTGCAACTGAATCTGTACGCGGGAAAAGCACAGGTGCAACTGTCAGACGGGGCCGATTGGACGCCGGTAGAGGGCAAGACTGGCATCACGGTCGAGGACAAGGGGCAGATTGTCGCTGATGCCGCAGAAGGAGCCAAGTTCTTTCTGGGCGATGGCAGCACGCTCGAACTGGCTCCTGGAACTGTGATCGAGATACAGAATCCACGCACCTTTCCCCGCTTGCAGGTAATCGTGCAGAAAGGGAGCCTTCTATTCTTTGCCCAGAAGCCCTCGTACGAGTTCATCATACCCATTTGCTCCATGACACTTTTGAGCATCCCTTCATTGATCAGGATCGAGGTCAACAGCGAAACGACGCACCTGGCGGTCGAAGAGGGAGCCGTGACCTGTCAACTGGAGACGGAAACACTCACGCTCCCTACGTGCCGGGAGATATCCATCACGCCTGGGGAAGAACCAGACGTCACCGAGTTCTGTACACTCAGTACAGTAGTCGCTCCGTCTGCCACCCCGACCATCCCGCTGGGCCTCACCCCAGGAGGGCTTGAGCCAACCATGACCATGACCATAACCTCGACCCCGCTCTCCACCCCAACGCCAACCAGGGGCGTGGTGCCCACACGCACTCCCACCCCGATGCCGCCGACCGACACGCCAGCCCCCCCCCCGCCTAAAGCGACGAAACCACCAGCGCCACCGACAGAGCCACCACCACCGCCAACGGAGCCGCCACCGCTGCCGACGGAGCCGCCACCGCTACCAACGGAGCCGCCACCGCCGCCAACGGAGGAACGGTCTACGCCAGCACCACTACCGACGGCGGAACGGCCTACACCCGCGGCCCAGACGGAACCACCATCTACGTCAGAGCCACCTCAGCCTACAGCAGGGCCTTCTTAGTTCCAGACCTCCATCAAACCGCAACATTCCCGTAACACAAGTGAAACCTGGGGATGCGAATTCCGAATTATACTGATACTATGCAAAGGTGGGGCAGGCTTCCCTGCCTGCTCCTCTGTACCAACAACCAACTAATTGCGTATATGATTGGCTACCGCCGGATAAAACATAATGAAGGTGAAGGATAGTACGATGGATAACAAGAAGTTTTTCGGTAAATTCCTCGCTGCACTTTTGATCGGACTCATTAGTGTGGCAGGCACTATACTGCTGTTGTCCTATGAAGCCAGCGCAAGACCAATGACCAAAGAAGTCGACCTGACGATCGCTAAAGTCGGCACGCCCGACCCCGTGACCGCTGGCCGGGCCCTGACCTATACCCTCACGATTACCAACAATGGGCCTGCGGAGGCTACCAGTATCACCGTGACCGACAGCCTGCCAGCGGGCGTGACCTATGACTCTGCTTCGCCAGACTGCGGCAATGGGGGCAGCACCGTTACGTGCACGCTGAACTCCCTGCCCATCAGCAATGCTGCCACGCTCACCATCGTTGTGACTGTTCAATCCTCGGTGACAGGAACGCTCACCAATTCGGCCACTGTCACGGCCACGACGATAGACCTCAACACGTCGGACAATACGGTTGAAGTAGGAACCAGCGTGAACGCCGAAGTTGACCTGGCGGTCGCCAAGGCCGACGATCCCGACCCTGTGATCGCAGGAACCCCCCTGACCTATACACTCACCATCACCAACCACGGGCCTTCGGACGCTACCGCTGTCGTCGTCACCGACAACCTTCCATCCGACGTCACCTTCGGCTCGGCCACACCCAGCAAGGGCTCCTACAACGACAGCACTGGCGTGTGGGCGGTAGACAGCCTGACCAACGGCAGCAGCGCCACCCTCGCCCTCACCGTCACCGTTGCACCCTCGACGAGGGGAACCATCACCAACCATGCCACGATATCGGCCAACGAGACCGACACCCAACCGGCCAACGACACCGTCGCCGAGGGCACGCTGGTCAACGCACAGGCCGACCTGGCGGTCGCCAAGGCCGATGATCCCGAGCCGGTGATCGCAGGCACCCCCCTGACCTACACTCTCACCGTTACCAACTACGGGCCTTCGGATGCCACCGCTGTCGTTGTCACCGACACCCTTCCATCCGACGTCACCTTCGGCCCGGCCACGCCCAGCCGGGGTGGCTCCTGCCAGAGGGCGGATAGCACCGTCACCTGCGCCCTCGGCCTGCTGACCGATGGCAGCAATAACACGGTCACCATCGTCGTCACACCCACGGTGAGTGGAACGATCAGCAACGAGGCTGAGGTATCTGCTAGTGAACCCGACGACACCCCGAGCAACAACACGCACGCCATCACCACCACGGTCAACCCAGGCGCCGATCTATCGGTAACCAAGAGCGACTGGCCTGATCCCGTGACCGCTGGCACCACCTTGACTTACACTCTCACCGTGATCAACCACGGGCCTTCGGATGCCACCGACGTCGCCGTCACCGACACGCTGCCATCTGGCGTCACCTTCGGCTCGGCCACACCCAGCCTGCGCTCTTATGACGACAGCACCGGCGTGTGGACAGTGGACAGCCTGACCAACGGCAGCAGCGCCACCCTCACCCTCACCGTCACCGTTGCCCCTTCGACGAGAGGAACGATCACCAACTCGGCCGAGGTATCGGCCAACGAGACCGACACCCAACCGGACAACAACACCATCGCAGAGGGTACCCTTGTCAACGCACAGGCCGACCTAGCGGTCGCCAAGGTCGACGATCCCGATCCGGTGGTCGCGGGTACCCCCCTGACTTACACCCTCACCATCACCAACTACGGGCCTTCGGATGCCACCACTGTCGTCGTCACCGACACACTGCCATCTGGCGTCACCTTCGGCTCGGCCACACCCAGCCAGGGCCCCTACACCAGCACCACCGGCGTGTGGACGGTGGGCACTATGACCCGTAGCCACACCGCCACGCTCACCATCCACGTCACGGTCAAACCCTCGACCAAGTACACGCTCTACAACGTCGCCACCATCTCGAGCAACGAGAACGACCCCACCTCCAACAACAACGAAGCCCCCGCAAACACCCAGGTACATACCGAGGCCAACCTCACGATCACCAAGTCGGCCCCGGCGATAGTGGACGCCGGTGAGCCATTGACCTACACCCTCACGGTCACCAACAGCGGCCCCTCCGATGCCACCGCCGTCGTCGTCACCGACACGCTCGACCACCACGTCAGTTACACCGGTGCCTGGCCAACGCCCAGCGGGTTCTACGACGGCGATCCCTACTGGAGCCTCGCTTCACTGAAACCAGGCGATTTCAGCCCGATCACCTTGCGTGTGCGGGTGGACGAACCCCTGCCCAACAACACGATCCTCACCAACACTGCCTGGCTCGACGCCGATCAAATCGCCCCCATCTCTGCTACCCGGCAGACCACTGTCCATTCCAGCCCGGTGCTGACGATCACGAAGTCGGACCGCGATGATCCTGTTGACGCTGGCGGAATCCTATACTACACCATTGTCATCACGAACAGCGGCAACGCAAATGCCACTAATGTCACCGTCTTCGAGACCTACGATCCTCGCGTTACGTTCGATAGCGCCTATCCAAACCCTGATCCTGGTAGCGGGAACCGGCTATGGACCTTCCCCCAGGTGACGACAGACAACCCTCGGACAATAAATGTCATCCTCAGGGTAACCAGTCCTCTCTCTGTTGGAACGGTACTGACCAACCAGGTCAGGCTTGCCAGTGACCAGACCACACCTGTCACCGTCACCGAAGCCACGTCTGTAACTTCAGCCTCAGAGTTGACGATCTTAAAATTTGCCAACCACAATCCGGTTCGCGCTGGTGCCGAGCTCGAGTATGACATTTACTGCAACAACTTTGGAACTGCACCCGCCGAGGCTGTGGTGATCACCGAGACGTACGATAGCCGGGTGACCTTCGTCTCTGCCTCTCTTACTCCCACGATTGGCAACAACGTCTGGTATATCGGCAACCTGCCTGTAGGTGGGATCGGCCACATTAAAGTGACAGTGCGTGTGGCCACGCCCCTCGTAAACGGCACTATCTTGACCAACCGCGTGACGATTGACAGCCGCTACACGTCTCCCAAGACCATCACAGAGACAACGACGGTATCATCAGCGCCGGACCTGACCCTCAACGTCACCGACCGCCCTGACCCTGTGCAGGCTGGCGCTCCTCTGACGTATACCTTGAACTACACCAACACCGGCAACGCCGACGCAACTTACCCCGTCGTCACCGCCACGTTCGATAGCCACGCCTCGTTCGCCAGCGCAACACCGGCACCGAGTGGCGGCACTGGCCAGGTCCGGTATTGGAACGTCGCCACCATCGCCGGCGAGGGTGGCTATGAACAAATCGTCATCCACGCGAACGTTGCGCGCCCGCTCACGAACGGTACACAGTTGCAGTTTCAGGCGCAAATTGGGGACGCACAAGGCAGCCTGGAGACAGCCCAAGCCCAGACCAGTGTCACCAGCGCTCCGGCTTTATCCTTCGACAAGAGCGATGGAGTCTCTACCGTCTTCGCGGGTAACCTGCTTACCTATACGCTCACCTACACCAATACCGGCAACGAGAACGCCTCCAACGTCACGATCACCGACACACTGCCCGACTACGTCACGTACGTTGGCTGTGAAATCGAGACCGGAGACTGCCACCTCATCCCGCCTGTTGGTCCTGATCAGGTAGTCTTTCACATCTCTGCCATTACCCAGACCATTGGGCAGGCCCGCCTTATCGTGCGGGTCAACGACCCACTTCCCGCGGCAGCGAGTTTCGTGATCAACCACGCCAGTATGGCGCACTCATCGCTTTCGATGCCGCTTGAGGTGTACGACATAGATCCCATTGGTACACAGCCAGACCTCAAGATCACCGTGGACCACAAGCCCGAAATCTTTTCTCCTGAGAAACTGATGACCTATACAGTGGTCTATGGCAACGTAGGGCAGCACATGGATGCCGAGAACGTGATTATCACCACCATGAGACCGACGGGCACTGTCTACATCGGCTATGACTGGCACTCATCCGATGGTCAGACCTATACACGTACGGTTGACTATCTGCCTGCCGGTTCCACAGGCCATACGCTCACGTTCACAGTCAAGTACTCCGACCAGTCCGAGTGCCCCCAGATCAACGCGCTCGAGTTCAAGACACCTTTTACCATTGTCGGAAAAGGTGGCACCGGCCGAGATGCCAACCCCGGCGATAATACCGCCATTGCCTACGTCGGTGTGCCTGACCTGGTGGTGGCAGATTTCGATGTGGAGCCCTGGCCATTGGAAGCAAATGTGCCGGTCACCTTTACCATTGTGCTGGAGAATCAGGGCACCGGCTGGGCCTTGAACCCGGACGTCCAAATGGGCAAGGCCGGTTCCAGTATAGATATCTTCACCTCCACTGTCGCTTCCTGTCCCTGGGAACGTTACGGTGACAAAGGCATGTGGGATTATATTCCTGCCATCGCCCCCGGCGCAAGGTACACGCTGGTGATGACACTGACCGGCGGCAACAGCAGCCGGCAACGCATCTCGTTCACCGAGCAGGACATTCGGAGCATGCAGGGGCCATACGTCAAGGCTGATAGTTTGGGAAATTACCCCTACGGCCTGATACCCGAGCGCAACGAAATGAACAACGTCGTAAGCCCGACTGACACGTGGCCCTATCATATCTACCTGCCACTGGCCTTGAGGAACCGGCCCTGACCAGGAAAGGCTAACCGTATCCCTTTCTTCAAAGAGATATGAACATTCTTTACGTAACCCCCTACGTCCCCTCCCACATCCGCACGCGCCCCTACAATCTGATCCGGGCCTTGATCCGGCTGGACCACCAGATCACTCTGCTGACAGCAGCGGGCACATCGCCCGAGGAGCAAGCCCAGGCCGACGAACTGCGGGGCTGGGGCGCGCGGGTGGAGGTCTGCCCCGTGTCTCTGCTGCGCTCCCTGGGCAACTGTCTGTTAGCGCTGCCCACTTCTGAGCCGCTGCAGGCCGTCTACGCCTATCACCCGAGAATGGAGAGACGCCTGCGCGAATGGCTGTGCGAGGAGACCTTCGACGTCGTGCACATCGAACACCTGCGCGCAGCCCGCCTGGTGCGGGCGGTCAGGCAGGTCCCCACAGTGTACGACTCGGTAGACTGTATCTCCCTGTTGTTCGAACAGGCAGCCCAGGGTGGAGCCCAACTGCGCTCCCGCCTGATGACCGCGGTGGACCTGGCCCGCACCCGCCGCTACGAAGCCCGGCTCCTGATGCGCTACGACCAGGTCGTGATCACCTCCCGGCGGGACCAGGAAGCGCTGGAGGCGCTGGCCCGCCGCTATTTGTCTCTCCAGACACCCACTGCTCCCATCACCGTAGTGACGAACGGGGTGGACCTGGAGTACTTCCGGCCTCCAGAAACCAGGTTTTTTGGGAAAAACCCGGTTTCTTCTCCCAGCGTGGTCTTCACCGGCAAGATGAGTTACCACGCCAACGTCGCGGCCGCGTTGTACTTTGCGCGGGAGGTGCTGCCCCGTATATGGGCGCGGGACCCCAACGTGCAGTTCCGGATCGTGGGGAAGGACCCGCCGGAGGCAATCCGGCAACTGGCGGCCGACACGCGCATCCAGGTCACCGGCACCGTGGACGACCTGCGCCCCTACCTGGCCCGGGCAGCGGTGGCAGTATGCCCGGTGCCCTACGCCGTCGGCGTGCAGTTCAAAGTGCTGGAGGCGATGGCGATGAAAACGCCCGTCGTGTGCACATCTGCGGCGTTTGCCGGTCTGAACGCCCAGGAAGGAAAGGAGGCCCTGGTCGCTGACGACCCAGACACGTTTGCAGCACGGATTCTGCAGATCCTCTCAGACCCCGCGCTGGCAGAACGGTTGTCCATAGCCGGACGGCAGTACGTGGAGACCCACCACAGTTGGGAGGCCGGTGCGCATCGGCTGGAGGAAGTCTACACGCGAGCGCGTTCTGAGCTCCAGGCAGCCAGGGGAAGGCCGTGATGCAGACTCAGCCACATTGAACTGAGCCTGCACACACAGGCCTTTCCTTACCCTCTCTTCATGGTAAGGGGAAGGTAGACCTGGCGAGCGTTGACGATAGTCAGTGCCTGTCTCTCCAGCCGCTCCGATCCAAATTCGACAACCGCAACGTTTGATACGACGAAAGGCCTGTCTCTCGGCCCCACCTGGACAGCAAAGGTGATGGTAACACTCTCGCCGCCGCCGAGCGCCCCCGTCCACCGGATGTCTGCCCTATCGTCCAGATTGCCATTGTCCGGCTTGGTGCCAGCACTGCCCAGGACGTAGGTAGTGCCTGCAGGTATCCCGTCGGTCATGGTAACCGTTGTACCCGTCGCTCCGGTGTTGAGCACAGCGATGGTATATGTGAGAATGTCCCCCGGCCTGGCCACAGAGCGGTTGACGGTCTTAGTGAGGCTCAACGAAGGGCCCGCCCAACTCACCTTGACCGCGATGTCATCACGCAGGGAAGTCGAGAGTCTCAGTACAAGACCATCGGAGCCTGCCTCAACGACCTCTGTCGTGGTAATTGTGCCAGTATAGGTGTTCCACCATTCGACCTTATAGGGTCCCGGCTTCATACCTGGGATGGTGATCTGTCCAGATACCCCAGAGATAGCGACGCCATCTACGACGTTGCGCCAGGTATGATTGCGGTTCTGGATCCACAAATGGGCTTCTCCGTGAACTGTATCCTTCTGACCCCACACCCGCAGGTCCGGATGGGAGGCCACCGCCCTGGCGTCTTGATAGTGGCCGTTGCTCAACGGAATGCCGTCCATAAAGTCGCGGAAGGGCTTGTAGTGACGGTACAAATCGTGGTTGCGGATATTGGCGGTCCACCAATACAGTTCGTACATCCCTCCCGGGTTGATTCCACCCCACACAAAGTTGTGCAGCCAGACACCTTCCGTATCTAGAGCCAGGTCGCTCAGTTCTGCCTGGGGCCCTCCAGGATGGTCCAATCCGGCCTCACCGCGCACCAGTGGCTTCCCTGCCCCTGCCGGGCTCCGGCCACCCCAGAGCAGGCTGTAGGCCGCGGTATACAACGCCGCATCTTCGTGCATCGAGTCCAGTGCCACAGAACCATTGGTGGCCAGTACAGTGCCATCCGGTGCAACGATCTCGACATCATCTATCCAGGCTGTGCCACCGGTCCCGAAACTGTTCTGCACGCCGACGTACAGGCCATGAACGAGATCGTCGGTGATGACAATCCGGGTGGAGATAGGGGCCCCATGGCCGTCAGCGGTGTGAGTGCTGTCAAACTGCACCCAGTCATACGTCCCCGCCGGTGCAGAGCAGACAAAGTTCTGGCCGCTGCCAGCGGCTGGCACCACGTTGGAACGGGATCCCGGTGCTCCATTGTCCAGGATCCACATCAGCCGCGGGCCAGCCATGGTCGCCGGAGCGCCATAAGGACAGGAGCCTCTAAAGTCCTGCGACTTCATCCAAAAGCGGATGATCCACTCACCCCGACCGTGGACCGCCAGGCGCCCAGGGGGTACCGTGGCATTGTTCACCCGCGCTGAACCAGGCACACGCAGGCTGTGGCCAGTTCCGCCTCGCACGTAGGCCGGGTTGTCCTCGAACGCCAGCGGCGGCAGAGGCCCATTGCCCCATACGGGATATTCGCCCCAGCCAGTGCTGATGTAGGCATGTAAATCAGCGTAGTCGAGATCAGGATAAGCCGGATTGCCCCAAAACTCCTTCACCGGCAAACTGTGCCAGGTGGAGGTGGTCACCATGTGGCGGTTGGGATCGTGCTCGTGGATATATTGGGCAAACGCCTGCGCCTGATTGTAGTGATACCCGTTGAATGGATCGCCCTCGTTGACCAGTTCCCAGGAATGGACAGCCGTGGAATAGCCCCACCGGGCAGTCAGGTAACGCCACCAGGCCTGATGCAGCCAGCGCACCTTGGTAGCGGGCGCAGCGTAAAAATTGTTGTTGTTGGCAGTCGCGGTCATCGTACCTGAGGGAGCAATACGGTTGAAAATCCATTCTCCCTTCTCCAGGATGACCAGTTTCAGATAGACGTCGCGTGCCGCCGCTTCGTCCAGGATCACGTCCCACGGCCAGGCCGCCGCAGGGTCAAAATAGGTATGCGCGTTCATTTTTGGCTTGCGGATGAGGTTCGGCCCATACCGCCCACCGGCCAATTTCTCTTCCAGCCACACCTCGTCCACGTAGACTGTGCCGCCGGTGGCATTGCTCAACGTCAGGTAGAAATTGTCGAGAAAGTACTGGTTAGCGCGGGTGGCAAGCGTACCGGTGACGATCTGCCACGCGCCGCCGGTCCCGGTCACGTAGGGCGTGACCGGAATGCCTGCGTCAGATGAAGAGCAACCCTTATCCAACCATCCTCCCAACTTGACAACAAAACCGTATGGCTTCCCTGCCTGGGCCGGGCCAGTCACGCCGACCGTCTTGATCCTCACTCTCACCCGGTAATCGCGCCCTGGCAGTACCGGAACGGGAGCCCCGAAGCCCTGGCCCATGCACGGATTGCCCAGCCACAGTTTCATCGAGACATCACCGTCAGCGTACGCTTCCTCAGTCGTCAGGCTGGTCGGGGGGATATAGCCTTCGTAGCCCAGGTGGTGCGATCCCCAAGGCCACCAGGCGGAGCCAAATATGGAACTTCCGACCATCCAGACACGAAAGAAATTGGCCCGGCTGGCGGAAAAGCGAGCGAACTTCTCCGTAGCATCCTGAACCGGTCGACATCCGTCGAAACCCTCATTGTGACCCACACCGATAAAGGGCGTGCCATCGTCAAATTCAAAGTAGCGGGAATCAGTGGAACTGACGTGCACAAAACCATGACTGTCCGATGGGATTACAGTGAACGTAAGATCGCCCCCGGTAGGGTACAAGACTGTGCCTGAGGCATCGGTAGCCTGGACACGATAACGCCAGGTTCCGGTAAGTGGGGGAGCAAAGCGAATTTTCCATTCCGCCTCGCCAGCAGGATAAAGGTGGACATTGCTACCACGTACACTGTAGGTGTAAGGCTGGTATAGAAAGGCAGGCTGTGTGTAAACGGTGGCCCAGTTATCGGGAGAAAAGAGTCCATCCACTGTGATGCCCGCCCCGGCCGGCAGGCCAGCCGGCGGGTCGGGATCGTAAGGCCAATCGAGGTGGGTGGCCACCGTGCCGGTGACGTCGAACGTTAACTCGAACTTTTCAAAACGGCCGACCGTGGCCGCATTCGCCCTGACGTTGGCGACCTGAAGGCCGCCTCTACCCTGGCCGTAGGCTATCCATTCCTGGCCGAGTGATGCTGGCACCGCAGAAGCACAAATAGCCAGGAGTACAGCAGAGGTCACCCAAATCAGTGTGTGGCGTATCTGCCTGTCCTTCCGTTGAAACATGCCACCTCCTCACAGCGACGACGACGCCCCCTGCAAGACGACGGGGAAATAGACTTTGAAACCGTTGACGATAGTCGAGTGTTTCAATGACAAGAGAGTCACCAGGTTCTGCAAGCGATACAGGTCGTAACGGCTATTGAGGCTGGCAGGCTCGGGCAACTGGCGCACCAGAACATCCCAGTTCTCCTGCAACACCCAGGCCTTGACCTGGAACATGGTCCAGGCCAACGTGGGACTGTGATAGAGATGCTCACCACCACAGGTCGTATGATGCGCCAGATCAGACATCCACCACCACGGATTGTTGACCTCGTACGATTTGACGTAGTAGCGGGTTTGCTCGAGCAGATCCATGCGCAGGCGTTCGATCATGGAAGAGCAGAGCGGAAAATAGCCCGAGAGCGCAGGATAGTGCATGAACCCAATCCCTGCATCAACCCGATACGTGTTGCCTTTCCACCAATTGACCTGGCTGACATCCGTGGTCCGATCACGCAGCGCGGCGTCGTAAGGGATCAACTCGGCGTTGTAGGGGCTGTTGGGCCCCATGATGTCCTCGTTGATGATAGTGCCATTGGGATTGAGCCGGATGCGCGCAGGCTGCCGTACGCCGACGTCATAAAGGTGGGGAACAAACGCAGCCAGCGCGATGCGAGTCTCCAAAAGATTGGCCAGTAAAGTCTCGGCTCTGGCTTTCGTGCTGGCCTGGCCCAGGTGAGCCGCCATGTCGCGCACGGCCTGGGCCGCTCCGATCTGTGCGCCGATGTTAAGCCGGCCAGCCAGCCATTCCTCAGAATCGCAGAAGCCCAGCGCCGGGTTATAGGCATCCACGAACTTCTGAAACTGCTGTGTGATCAGTGGCCAGTGCGTTTCAACGGCGTCCCAGTCCCCCGTGGCGTTGGCATAAGCCCACAAGGCATACAGGCGCAATCCAACCAGGTTGGGATTGTTCGCCAGCCAGCGCGAAGTAATCTGACCACCAGCCAGACAGTCCCCGTTCCTGGCGGTTTGGCCAAAGTGGATGCAGTGGTATTGGTAAGCGTAATGATCTGCGTCAAGCAGCGTATTGGCGACAAACGTTGAGAGGTAACTCCTCAACTGAGCCTGCTGGTCCGCGGGCAGATAGGGATACGCCTCTGCAAGGACCCGCACCAGGTCCGCCTCAAAACCATACACCTCGAACGTGAATTCATTGTTTAACATCCTCGCACTAGGCTGCTCCCACCGGGCCGTCATCGGTGCCGCATCGGGCCCCAGGGCGATGATGTCAGAGACACGCCGTACAACCTCAGCACGGATTTCGGAAAGGGTTGGTGCATAACTGCGGGGATAGGTGAGTTCATACAGCCGCGCGTCACGAGCAGGGAAACTGGTGGCGGGATCGTAGCCACGATTCGTCGGCCCGATCGCATACAGCCAACCATACGACGTAAAGTAAAGCATGTTGTCGGCCACAATGGGTGGACTCGCACCGGGTACGCCCCCCATCGCAATCGCCCCACCGTAGCGCCACAAGTGACGGCTGGGCAAAGGGCTATGGGGATGCATGTGAGAGCCGAAGGTGTAGCCCGGTGGATTGTTAAACAGTGTGCGCGCGGTGCCACTGGCTGGCCGGTAGACGCCCACATCTTCGCTGATGGCGTAATAATAGTCACCGCCCGCAAACACGTGCCGTCCCACTTCATCTGGCCGTAACTGGAATTCGGGACCGGCCCCACCGGCAACCTGCGTCGTCACTCCAGTGCTCAGGTCAACCTGGAAGAGACGATTGTCGTGGTCGAGATTGTACGCGTACTCCTTCGTGCCAGCAGGGGCCGGAAACCACGCCTTGCCCTCAGGGGACAGAATAGGGTGTAACAATCCCCAGTACGGTATTGGCATAGGAACGTAGCGCAACGTAGTTGGATTCCACAGGTCAGCCCCCGTGTCGGCGTTCAAGTAGTAGAGAAAACGGCGCATCGGATAGGTCCGATAATACGCGTTCCACGTCTCGACCGGATTGGCACTCTGAGAAGTGTCGGGGTATCCTTCCACGTGTACGTAAGATGAGGCCCCTGCTTTGACGGTGAGAAATATAACGACGTTGCCATCGTCAGAAACCACCGGGTGAGTGTTGTGCATCCCTGCACCATAGAGCGAGGCCGCCCAAATCAACCTGCCCGTTACTGCGTCCACACAGCGCGCCTTCATATCCTCGCTGCCAAAGTAGACGCGCCCATTTGCCACCGCCGGGGACGAGACGACGGGGCCGCCGGTCCCCACACGCCACAGTTGGACCCCCGTGTTCGCATCCAGGGCGTATAGATTGCCGTCGTTGGAACCGATGTACAGCCGTCCATTCACCACAGCCGGTGCAGACACCACCGGCCCCCTAGTGCGGAATTGCCACACCGTATGGCCATCGGCTTTAGAAAGTGCATACACGTTGCCATCGAGTGAACCAAAATAGACATAGTCACGATAGACGGCAGCGGTGTGAGGAATGGGACCGCCGGGTCTTACGATCCACAGCGCTTGCCCCGTGTTGGCGTCAATGGCGTGCATTTCGCCGTTCATCACGCCCTGATAAATTACCCGATCGGCAACGACCGGTTGCGCTTCTACCTCGACACGCTCACCAAAGGCATAAGCCCATTGCAGATATAGGGGGCCGCCGTTAAACACTGTTGCTGGCGTCCGGCCTGAATGGGCAGGGTCGTGCTGGTACATCGGCCAATCATACGCTGATAGAGCAGAAGCGAACGCAGGCTGGCCCGTCCCTTGTATTGGGGGGCCGACAACCCATACAAACGAAAATAGAAAGACTATGGAAATCCTAAGAACAGTCAATGGGAAGCGCATTTTGCTCTCTCTTTCAACGAGATGAGTGGCAAGGATGGAGCAGGTGGTGAGGATGGCAGGCTATGATGAGGCCCTGCAGCGGATTCAGACATGCAGACCTGGCCACAAGTGATCATTACACACAAGGCTATATCATACGCCTTGTGTTGGCCAAGTCAATAGTACCCTGGTCATTCAATTGACAGGGTTCGCTTCAGTTGCTGGCCGTCTGCTACACCAAGGCTGCCTGGAGACTATCCACCGTGTCTAAACCGGCCCAGGCGCAGCGTAGCCAGAAGCAGCAGAATAGCCGCTGTCGGTGCAAGCGCGACGGCCAGCCAACCGATCTCATCACTTTCCGTGTCAAGCCCCACCGGCAATCCACCGGAATCCGGGACAACAACCGGGGGCAGGGTGGCGATGGGGGTGGACATCGCCTGCCCATCAGTGGTCAATATCGGGGTAGGGGTCGGCGTCGGAAAGGCATCAACCAGGTGGGATGGTGCATCCGCCTGGTAAGAAGACGCCCATACTTTGTACCGGCCTCGCTCACTATCGAAGATGTGCCTCTTGTCCCTGGTGAACCAGGTGGCGTAGACCCGATTCCCTGCGCCAACGTCGATCTTGGGCCACTCGGGTGGGTCGCTGGAGGCGTAGATACGCGTCGGTGGCGACCAGGTAGAGCCATTCCAGACGAGGTGCATGACACTCAGAGGTTCCTCCACGGAAGAAAAATAGCCCAGTACCACCAGGTGCACATTCCCAGCGCTGTCGGTGACCGCGTCGTAACCGTCCAGGCTAAAGGTCTCCCAGGGCTTGGCCATCACACCCGGTACGGGTTCAGGTTCTGACCAGGTGGCGCCGTCATCCGTAGAGAGTTGATAATAATAAGAGAACCGCTCTTCGTTGGCCGGTCGCCACACAACGACCAGGCTACCTTCCTGGCCCACCCCCAGCGTGATCTGCTGCGGTGCTCCTGAAGGAGAGGAAAAGAGCGTGGGTTCAGTCCACGTGTTCCCACCGTCGGCGGAATAAACGTACATTGAGCCCACGGGATAGCCCTCGTGAGTGAGCCAATCCTCACCTTCCTCCCAGGTCACGTATACTTTGCCTCCACTGCCCACACGTATCTGGGGCTTGGACGAGCCTGCAAAGGAATTGGAGAGATTGACCGGGACAGACCAACTCTGTCCCCCATCGGTCGAGTGGCGGTAAAACACATCCGCGCACAAAGGACATAAGGCATTCACGTGCCGATCTTCAGCAATGGCCGTGATCTTTTGACCGGCAAACTCCTGGGGCAGCCCCAACGTTTCCCAGGCACGTCCATCGTAACGGATCACGCCTGTCTCAGTTCCGACCCACAGCACCCCCAGACTGTCTACCATCAATGCCGTGACTGCACTGCCAATCGCAGTATAGGATGTCCATGCCTGGCCATCGAATCGACTCAGACCCTTGTCTGTTCCAACCCAGACCGCTTCCTTCTGCCGACCTATGGCAATGGCCGTGACCACGTTGCTGCTCAGGCCGTTTTCGGCGGTATACGTGATCCAACGGTGGCCATCGTACTGGCTTACTCCCTGTCCCGTTCCCACCCATACGTCGCTCCACGCGTCAACGGCGAGGGCCGAGACCGGATCGGCAATCAACCCGTCCTGGGCAGTATAACTCACCCAGCGCTGGCCATCGTAACTGGCCACCCCCTTCTCCGTGCCGACCCATACCTCCCCCACCGAGTTTATGTCTATCGCACGCACCGTGTTGTCCGGCAGTCCGGTCCCGACGGTATAGGCCGTCCATTCGTTACCTCGTTCTTCCTTATCGTATAGACTCACTCCCCTGTCGGTTCCAAACCACAGCCTACCATCCAGGTCCTGCGTCAGACAATTGACTTGTTGACCAACCAGACCATCCCGAGTGGTGAATGTCTTCCACGTACCACCATCGAACCAGTACACACCTTCGCTCGTTCCGAACCACTGTACACCGGTTTCATCTTCGATGATCGCGTAAACTTCGCGCTCGCCCAACCCCATTTGAAGTTCACGAGATCGCCAACCCCTACCGTCGTAGAGCGCGCTTCCCTTCAGGGTACCAAACCACAACCATCTCTCGCCAACACCAGCCGTCACACTCTCGTTCCATACGACGTGGATACCCCCCTGCTCATCCACCGCCACATCAGCATAGTAGGCCGCACCGGTGCCGGCGCCGCTGATGCGCCTGCCAGGTGTCCATGAGGATGCGCTCCAGGCCATATCAGCCGGCGCCTGGGTGTAGAGGATTTCAATCTGGTCACGATATGCCATGTGCAGTCTCCCCTGGGCGTCATCTGCGATCACGGGCCGCACCGTATATCCACCCAGGCCAGGAAAGACAATGTCATTGGGCTCTGAATAAGACCCACTATCCCCTGTGGTGTACATGAGCAGATCCAGCAGATCCTGATCTGCGCGCTTCTCGCTGTGCCAGACGATGTGGGCAAGGCCCCGGTCATCCACCGCAATGTCAGGAAACCACGATTTCACCGTCGTCGTGGAGACCATCACCGGCTCGCTCCAGCCACTTCCTGCCTGTGCAAGGACGGCTATCTGGCCTACCCCAGGCTTGCTCCAAAGGAGCATGCCCAGGATCAGCATGATGATCACGCACGCTTTCTTGTGCACTAACATGTTCACGAGCCCCTTTCTCGCGATTCACTGTCCAACCGGCATGCCCGGTGTTCCACTGCTGATCCCGAAAGAACCACTCCCATAGTGAAAAAATTGTTCCTCCATCAGCGTCAAGTATCCCAGCCCCCCCCCGTGCTTCAGGGGCAGTTCGTGCATAGACGAGACAGTTTCGCTGAAAGCCATCAGATACGGATCGAAGATGGCTATCACCACCTGTCCTCGATCGTCTGGCTGCAATCCCAGCCCGGTCGGCGTAGCACTGACTTGACGGAGAGCGCCCGCCGGGTCCCCCTCGTTCTTCTCCCATTTACTTCCCACGTCAAAAGGCAGCAAGACATATTCCGGCAGGTAATACTGCACGTGGTGCCAATTGGAGGCCAGTATGGCCGTGGAACCCGGGGCGAGCTTGGATTTGATGGCGTCAATCCGATCCATGTAATAGTGATCCGCATTGATTAACGCATCGCGAGTCAGCAGCCGAAAACGATCACCCCCCAGAGGATATTCGGGGACCAGACAGAAGAGAGCAACATTGATCGCCAGCAGTACACATGCTATCACGGTTAGACGTCGTGGCTGAGAGCCTGACAGGTATACCAACCCCGCTGCCCCCCACAGCAATAGCGCTGGCAGAAACACGAAGACCAGTCCCTGCTGGCCCATGTGGATAAGCACGTAGAAAATCAGAGTGGGCGCCATCCAGAGAACAAAGAAAGCGGCCTTTTCTCTGTCAAATGACCACTCCCTTCGCCACACCTTGACCGCAAGACAGGCCATGGCAGGCAACAGGGCTACGCCCCATCCAAAGAGTGTGTACATCGTCAACTTGAGCAGGTTACGCCGCACACCCCACCAACCCGCGCCCTTGAGAACCGAAGTAGTCGCGTAGAATCGCTCTGTAAACCTTGCAGTCACCTCCAGGTAAGCCTTGAGGCCTCCACTCAAGGCCATCAAGGGAACGAACCAGACAAGGCAGATGGCGGCACCCAGTGCACCGGCGATGAGAAACCGCTTCCAGCCCACCTTTCTCAGCGCGAACAGGAGCAGCGGAACCAGAAAAACCAGCGTTTGCTGCCGAACCCCTCCGGCGAGGGCCGCCACCGCGATTGCGGGGTATAGGTAACGGTGCCGTCCCTGCATCGTCTCATATAGCCACCAGACTCCCAGGATCACCAACAGTGTATCCAGGCTGTGAGGTAAGGCAATCTCACCGTAGAACCAAAACAGGGGAGACGCGACCAGAAACAACGCAGCAATCAACCCCACCCGGCGATCGAACAGCGACCGCCCCAGGTAGAAGAGCGTCACCACAGCCAACGCACTGGCGACGACGCTGATCCACACCATCGTCGCCTGAGCATCGTGGAACAGCACATCTACCAGGCGGCAAAGCCAGACGTACACGATGTAGCCTGGGGCTTGCGGCTGCTCTTTGGCCATACTAAACTCGCGCATCGCATAGGCAAAATTCACCGAATCCCAATGATAGAGAATCTTTGTGCGAAAGGGAATACGGCTGAAAAGCGTCAGCACAAAGAGACCGCCAGCCATCCAGGCATCCTGCCGGCGGTCGAACCTGTCCATCATAGCGCCTCACCTTCCGACCGCCAGGTACGTCCACGCCTTTTCTCGGACAGCACCAAGCGGGTCACATAACTGAATGCTTCGATGACGATCTTGAAAGACATCTTGGACTTGCCGGCCTGACGATCCTTAAAAACGATCGGAAATTCTATCACTCTGCCGCCGAGACGCTCAACGTAGTAGACAACCCCCACCTGGAAACCATAACCTTGCAGGCGGATGCGCTCCCAGGGCACCCGTTGCAGCATCTCACGGCGGTAGCATCGAAACCCCCCTGTACAGTCGTGCGTCTCAAGCCCTAACATAAACCGGGCAAAGGCATTGCCCCCGCGGCTGATGATCTTGCGCGCCAATCCCCAATCGGGTGTACGGCCTCCCTTGACGTAACGCGAGCCGATCACCAAATCGGCAGACACAATCTTAGTCAGGAAAGCAGGCAAACAGGCTGGATCGTGGGAGAAATCGCAGTCCATCTCAAAAATATAATCGTATCCGTGTGCGATGGCCCACCCGAAACCCTGAACGTAAGCGGTGCCCAGCCCCATCTTGCCAGGACGATGTAATACGTGAATTCCAGGCAATTCTGTAGACAGACGGCCGGCGATCGCGCCAGTGCCGTCAGGCGAATTGTCGTCAATGACCAGAACTTCAAAACCGGCATCCAAAGCCAGAATAGCGGAAATCAAGGGTTCAAGGTTCTCAGCCTCATTATAAGTAGGGACAACGATTAACGACCGAGAGGGTCTGATCATCATCGTTTCCTGTGTCATAGTGTGCCTCCCGAACTAACGCCCAGCAGTCGCGTCCAGGTCCAGCGTGTTGCGATCACTATCCAAGAGGAGGCAAAAACCAGGAGATAGGGATCAATTTGCAGGCGATAGCGTTCCAGTGCGTTGACCACTGCCGCAACAAAAATGCTGTAACCGATAGGCAAGAGTAAAGGAATTGCTGCCCCCCGTCGGCAACGTAGCATCCGCACTATTCCAAAGACTCCCAACCAGAATGCGAGACGGAAAACCCATACACGCAGCTTCTGAGAAGGTCACGTATTGTGGAACATCATCCAATGAAGTGGAACTGTAGGATGCACCGTCTGGTTGCACATCCTGGCCACGCCATCCAATCGGTGGAGGAAGTTCCTCACGCGGGATAAGCGGATAGGACTTGTGAAGACGAGAGAGCGCATACTTAGCATACGTCAACCCCCCCCTGCCCCCCGCATGCGGGGGGATTGAGGGGGGGAAATCAGACGCCATGCGCCCCAACATGCGATCACGTGTCACCTCATCGAGTGCTTCGAAATCAGGGATAGCCCGCCGTTCGGGGAACGGCATATTTTGCCACTCCTCTGAGTTCGCCCGTTGATAGCGCAGCCAATTCTGCTCCCATAGCTGGAAGCCGCCATGATTGGGCAGCAAAACAAAGCTATGGAAGATAACCGCGTTGCGTATCACCCATGGCGTCAACATCAGCACTAAGCCAAGCACGCTCGCTCCCACAGTCAACCAAACGTGCCACTCCCCTCGGAAGTACCAGGCCATGTAGACCAGAAAGAGCAGGCATAGCCCTAATGCATCTGGACGGCAGAGAAAAGCCAGCCCACTTACGATCCCAAGCCCCAGGCCGCGCCACATATTGGGTTGTTCCCGTTTGATGACTTGCTCTGCTTTCATTGCCTTCCACCTTAAACATCTACCTGATACACCGAGCTTGGGCTCCATGGAGAGTTCGAAGGGCTGTAGATCACCAAGGCCTTAACGCCCAGTTACCCGATATATCCGCACCTGCTCGTTACTGAAAACCCCCTGCAACCAATGCGCGGTGCTCAGATCATAATCACCCAACGCGTGCTCAGAGGGACCATAGAAAACGTAGTCTACCCCGAAAATCTGGACTGTCTCCAGACGCTCGGCATCATCTGCATCAGCGCTGAAAAAGCGTGCTACACGATTGCGCTTGTCATGGAAATCCACCGTTTGTGCCCAATGGGCCAGGAAGGCTGTATTGCCGCTGACAGCGGGCACATATTGCCCCAGAGTGAGCGAGGAGAGCACGACATCATCAGGCGAGGTGTTCTCCCGCAACCAATCCAGTGCGGCTACTTCGTCCCGGTACAGGAAGAATGGGTAATCGTGTCGAGCCAGATCCACAAATCGCCAGGCCCACAGGTAGAGATTGGTCGGCAGAACCGCCAACACGAGCGCCGCTGCGGCCAGGCGTCGCACTCTATCTGTCAGCCCGGATTCCGGGTTCCGAATTCCAGACTTCCACCGGGTGATGGCCGGCACGATGAATTCATACAGCCCTTTTGTAGCCAGGAACATCATCGGAATCTGCCAACTGTTGGGCATGTGGATTTGATAATCCGTAGGAATGTAATTGAGCGCGGCGCCGGCCAGAAACCAGCCCATCATAAACAGGTTCTTTTCGTCCCACTGCTTTCTCCAGGCCAATCCTATCCATGTCGCGAGGGCCAGCATCAGCGGAAACCCAAAGAGGATAATCAGGTGCGGCGGTGAAGGAGTGTAGACGTTGGCGTTGCCAAACTGCGCAAGCACCTTCTCCCACAACGGGTTCATCGTCGTCAGGATCATTGAGTAAACAGCACCAGAACACGAAAGTACAAACACGATCACCCCACCCCAGAACAGTCGCCAGGGAAATGTGCGCTGCTTCCACCAGACCAGGAGTGCAAAAGCGCCCATGATGCCATAAATGAGCACCAGGTCATAGGCATGCATCCAGCCCAATAGCAAAGCCCATACACCCGCGACAACCATGTACTTTGTCTGCGCTTCTTTCCACCCCCGCCAGATAAACTCGAACGTCAGCGCGATGAACGTCAAAGCCAAGGCAAAATGGGGATAGCCCAGGATGCACAGAAACGAGTTTCCTTCGGCCACGTATACGTCCAGTGGAAAAAGCAACGTGCCTCTGGTCAACGTGTACTTGAGCACGACGAGCACCCACCCCAGTCCAGAACTAAAAGTAACCAACGAGAAAGCCGTGCGGCGCTGGCGCACGTCGGGGAGGAACTGAGCCATCAGGCGATAGATTGCCCACAGTGCCGAGCCGCCAGCGATCCAGCGAAAGGCCTGGTACACCGGCGCATAGCCCAACCCGGTCCACCGGGAGACCTGTGCCAGTATCCACCAGAGCAGGTTGAAGAAGGCCGGTTCGTTCGGTTCGGGCGTTAATTTGTTGCTGACCAGCACTGCACGCTGAAACCCGCGCCACCAGGAAAGGTACTGACCGTGATCGGCAACGTCCAGCATCAGTCCCATGAACTGCCGATCAGGAGAGCTGGACAAATAGCCGTATAGATAAGGCAGGCTGGTAAACACAAGGACGCCTGCAATGATCCAGCCCACAAAGCGCCACTCCTGGCCGGAGATCCGAGCACCCCTTGCCGGCGATTGAGTATCCATCACATACTCCTGCTTCCGTCCAGCGCAGCAGGCTCCTGGCGTGAAAGAAACCAGAGAGCGGTGACCCATATTATGCCCCCTACCAACAAAGGCAGCAGGCTACTGAGACCAGGCAAATGGAGAAACATTCCCAGGTTGCGGGCAACGTTTCCCGTCTGCCAATTGGGCCAGGCATACTCTACCAGCGGGTTGCGCACCACGTCCGGTGGAAAGGCCTGCCCGGCCAACGTCAGTCCCCAGGTCGCGGCCAGCGACCAGGCCACCAGGAGCATGCACAACACGCGCACCCACGTCCGGTTTCCCCACTCACGGAAGACAAAGACCATCGGCAAGGCCATGAAGGGCAACATAGGCAGCAGATAGCGCGGCCCGACGGCGAACCCGCCCCACCACATGATGGACGAGGCGTTGAACCAGAATGTCGTCAGGACACTGAACGATGCCACCCACAGTTCGGGCCGATATTCGCGGGTACGATACCAGAGAACGAATCCCGGCACGGCCAGCAACAAGAGTGGCGACAGCACGAACAGCCCCCGAAATGGGCTGAACGTGATGCCCCACAGCGCTTCCCACCGCGGCCAGGTCAGGCTCATGAAACCGGTGTGATGCTGCTCGGTCCACAGTTCTGAATGGCTGTACCCCAGTGCCAGGGGCGAACCAAATACTGCGGCATTGTAGGCCATCCAGCCCGCGGCGACCAACGCACCGGTGAGGAACACCCAAGCCATGCGTCGCCGGTCATCCAGACGACAAAAGGTGTACAAACACAGGCCGCCCGCGACGAGAATCGCGGGGTACTCGGTGATGACGCTGTAGCCCAGCAGAACCCCGATAGCCAGCAGCGACCAGGTAGACAACGGTTTCTTCCCCATAAACACCAGATAGAAGGCGGTGAACAGGCACGCAGCACTGAGTTGATGCCCGTAGAACGCCCCGGCATAGGCAAAGACCGGTGTGAGCAATCCATATCCCACTACCACCCCAACGCGGGGCCACAGCCGGGTGGTGAATCGCGCCAGCAGGCGGAACATCAACGAGCCCATCAGCGCTGTCGGCAGTGCCGAAGCCACAAACGTCAGCGCCACCTGGGCGATGGCAAAGCGTACCTTCTGTTCCAGCAAGCCGGTCCCGCCCTCGCGCAACGTGGTCTTGAGCGCTTCGTTGTCGGCCAACCGGCCCATCACGCTGTCCATCACCGGCGCGTCGAGAAACCCTCTCAACACCGCATAGACCGGGATACCCAGAAAGGCCGCGCCGGGAGCCTTGTCGCTGTAATAATGCTCCCCCACCTTGGCATAGTCCACGGTGTTCTCCACGTAAGCATCAATCTGAAAAGTGCCATCCTCCACCACGGCAACGACCATGTCCAGCCGCGAGTTCTGGTTGGGATCGGCCCAACGGGGCAGAAAATAGACGTAACAGATTAACAGCGCGATAAAGATCAAGGCTGCGCTTTGCCGCTCCCGCCGCCCACGATCATCCGCTCTCACATGTGTAACGTTGACCGGATTACCCTGCATCTCTCACCCATCCATACGATTTCACAGGCCCTGAGCCTCCTACTCCTACCTCTGCCACTGCATACAGCGCGGCGCACATCCTGCCATGCCCATACCGTCCGCCTAGACCGGCAAGCCCAGCAATCGGGACAGTGGAATATACACCCAAGGGCAATTTCTCAACAGGCGAACCGGCACCGCCAACAACAGGGGAACGACGATACACAGGGCAACGGTCAGGATCATGGCCGGGTAATGAAAGTGACTCATACCCGCGAGCACCTCGACACCAAGCAACTTGGGTACCGTTGGAATATGCACCAGATAGATGAAAAAAGAGTACCTGGCAAGCACCTGGAGAATGCTCCCGGGCAGGCCGTGTCCCTTGAAACCTTTAAGTGCTATCAACAAGTAATTCAATGCCAGGAACTCGTAGCAGAAACTGGCTACCTTGAAATAGTCCTGCCCTCCAGGCGCAAGTCTAGGGAACAAGTACCACGTTTCTATCGAAGTGACAATCCACAGCCCCACCATAATGGCCAGGCCTATGGTCTTTCTCTCCCTCAAATACCTGATCCATCCTCCAGCCAGTTCCCTGTCCGTTCGAGAGACGTAAAGTCCATAGACGAAGAAAAACGCCCAGGCCAGCGGATTGCGATACATAAAGGGGCCAAGTGGCGAAATGACTTTCACAAACCAGATCGCAACCTCGTAACCCAATATGGTGAGCAAATTCAGCACGAAGGAGAACCACACAATCACTCGCATCTTTGCTACGTCAATGCCTTTAATCCAGTACCCTCCGACGAACAAGATCATCAGAACGAAGATAAAGTAATAGTGCCCCGGGTCTCGCAGTGTTACAATATTCCAGAACAGGGCCTTCACATCAAAGCCCCTTACATCTCCCGTAAAAGAGAGCGCTGCCCAGAATAGAATCGTCCAGACAACGGTAGGCAGGTAGACTCGGATGGACTTTTTTCTGATACATGACGTGAATCGGGATTCCCGATCAAAAGCCAGGAAGTAACCAGCCACAAAAAAGAACACAGGCACGCCAACGATGACCAGATTATGAAGAAAGCAGTCAATCAGTATCTCAGTCGGTGAGAAGACGTACGTGAGGGTATTGTGCATCACCACGACGCACAATATCGCCACGCCTCTGAGATAATCAAAATGGCGTATACGGCTCATGCGCTCCTCTGCAACGTCTCCCGCCGCCTTCGCGCTTGCCAACCCGCTGCGACGAAAAGTGCCAAAATCAGCACCAACCCCGCCGCTGTGACAGCCAATCCCGCTTTGAAGCCAGCGGGCGTGTAGACAAACTTCACGACGTGCTCGCCCGCCGGCAGGTAGACTGTCCGAAAGGCATAGTTAGCCCGATAGATTTTAGTTTCCTCCCCGTTGACGAAGGCCCGCCAGCCAGGATAGTACGCATCGCTCAGAAACAGGAACCCATTTTCGGCCAATTCGGCCCGTATGTCCACCTGTTGAGACTGATATCGCACGATCTGTACCCGATCGGCAAGCGCTGACGTGTTCTCAGGCAACTCGACCGGCGGCACCTCTTCGATGATCACCTGGCTGCCAGGATCGAAAGATAGCGACGTCAGCGTCTGCAGAATCTGCGCACCGTCGCTCACTATCTTGACTTGATGCACCACATACGCTCGAGGGAGATAACGCAGATTCTCATAAATCCTGACGAATGAGTTGCGATAGACCTCCCGCAACTGCCCACTGGACAGGCCAGTGGGTTCCACACTGGCAATCAGATACCTGACATTCATCAGATTGACCAGTTGTGGCTGAAGCGCAGAGAAAGAGATACGATTGTGGCCGATCACCTTTCCTCCCGCGGCCTGGGCCAACTCCAGGTAACGCCGGGAGGGATAGTCCGATCCGGCGATTTCGGAAAAGCGGTAGGGCGTGCCAGTGTTCGGTGGCAGGTCATCGTTCAGCGCCACTATCCGCGCAGGGTCTTGACCGGCGAACCTGTCTTGCAGAAATCGGACAGCATCTGTCACAGGAAAGACCTGGCTTGAAGGGATCGCCGGATTGAAGTTCACACCAAAGGCATACAGGTCAACCAGCACGAGCCCCAGAGACAGGGCCATAGACCACCGGGGAGAAATCAGCCTCTTGCGATACAGCGCTAAGACGCCCGCAAACGCGAGGGCAACCAGGATGGGAAAGTACATACTTACGCTGGACAAACTGAAAGCCTCAACCATGATCGGGTAGAGCGTGCGGACACGGCCATAGGCCATCAGGGCATCCTTGAAGTAAACGAGACCCCAATGGACAGCGCTCAACAGGAATGCCCCCATGCCCGCAAAGGCCAGCAATCCCCATAGGAGATAGCGAAAAACGGGAGCAGACAAGGGCAAGCGGAAAATGCGCTCCGCTCCTATACCAGACAACACGGCCAGGCAAAACGTAAACACCAGGCGGTATCTGTTCGCCGCCACGATGTTGAACACAGGCAAACGGTTCACCAGGTCAATCCCCGGCAGCCGCAACGCGATACCCAGGAAGACTACCCCCAAACTGGCCAGGAATAGCACCAAACTGCGCCTGGAGGCCTCACTCTCGCTCCAAGCGACCTGCTGCTCTCGCGGCTGGTCAGTTGTGTGTCGAACTCTCAGCATAGCCACAACCGCCAGAGTCAGGGGGACAATGCCCATGTAGACCATCTGCTCGATATAATTAGAAAAGAAGAAACTATCGGGAGAGCCCCAAGTAGGATTACCAAAGAAATTAGGCAGCACAAGCGTAACGAGTGCGACCACAACGTGCTTCCAGAAAGACGGGTCTATCCAGGAGGATGCCAGTTCCTCCAGGCGCATGCGGGTTTCGCTCGTCTGCCTTAACCATACCCAGAAGGGGAGCAGTTGGACAGCCACCAACATAAAACCCAAAACTACCGCGCTCCCTAATAATAAGAAGGTGCGCGCGGTTTGACGCCTGTCACCACACTCTCGCACCGCTTGAATCACCCTGTACGTTAGATAGAGCCACCAGGCTACCAGCATGATGAACGAAGTCTGATAATGACCTCCCGAGATCTGCACAGCGATGACCATGCCGGTCAGGGGGACATACACAAGATTTCGGCTGGAGAGAACCTGCTCTCCCAGGAAGAAAAGCATAGGCATCCAGGCATACGCATTGCCCACCGGGTAGTTGAGCCAAACAGTCATAGAGCCGCCCAACATAAAGGTGACAGCAGCAACCAGAGCACCAAACTTACCTACCTTGATAGCACGCAGAAACAGAAATGTCCCTGCCCCGGCAACAAACATGCGCAGAACCGCAGAGAAGGTGAGGGCGGCATTCAGGGGGAAAAGATAGCCCAAGAGATTGATTGGGTATAGTACGGCCGACTCGGCATTGGCAAAATGGGGCGTGCCGCAATAGGCATAAGGATTCCAAAAGGGAAACTGGCCATTCTCGAGCGCCTCTCGCGTGACCGTATGCCAGGGATAAAACTTGAGCACCGCATCCGAGAGCAGTGAATTGCTGGCGTGCTGAAAGCCTGCTGGAGCAGCCTCCTTGAAAAAGGGAAACTGAAAGATCATATCGGCAGGGGTGAGGACAGCTCCTCCCAGGATCGCGCTCGCAAAGTATATGCACAGGAGAACAACCAGCAGAACCGCAGCCAGTACCGTCCCCGATGCCCACCAACTTCGCATGGACGTGTGCCGGACCAAGAAAACCCTCATCTGCTCACCCCACTGCGGGCCATGGCCCGCGCGTACACCTCGTCCAACGGACGGCAGGCGTAGCGATAACTGTACTTCTCTTCGATCAATCTCCGCCCATTGGCGGCCAACTGCCTGCCCAGGTCAGGATCGTCGAGCACCCGCAGCACCTCGGCCGCAAACGCTTCTGGTGTGTCGCCCACCAGGATATCCCGGCCCGGTGTTGCCTCGATACCTTCATAGCCCAACGTCGTGGACACGATGGGGATACCCTCAGCCATCGCGTTGAGGATCTTGACTCGCATACCCCCCCCGGCCAGCAAGGGCACGACCATCACCGCTGCTCGCCGCTGGTAAGGTGTGGGATCAGCCACATAGCCGGTGACGTGGATCCCCAGGCCCGCGTCGTTGAGCGCAAGCAACTCGGCCGGCGGGCGGGCACCGACCACGTCCAGATGCACGTCGGGACGCTGTTGGCGGACGAGGGGGTAGATGTGGTCAATGAACCACTTCATTGCGTCCACGTTGGGCGGCCAATACATGGTGCCAATGTGCAGGACATGTCTGGGCTCAGCCTCGCGTTGGACGACTTTTACTTCGTCAGTATCAACGGCGATAGGGATAACTGCGACATCCAGCGCCTGCCCTGCCGCTTCCTCCAGGGCCGCCTCGTCCTCCTCACTGACGGCCAACACGGCATCGAATTCCTGACACACCCAGCCTTCGTATCGCTTGAGCAAACGGTAGTCACGGCCCAGCAGCCACTTGCGCGGGCCAGGCCCCATCGTCTGCCACAGTCGCCTATAGAGCAGCCACAACGCATTGTGCGCGTCGAGGATCTTGCGTGCCCCCGGCACACGCGCCGCGTATTGGGCCATGTTCATCTGATCGGCGTGGGCGACGTCGAAATGCATCTCCGAAGCCAAGCGGGCGACCAAATCGCGCATCGCCCTTCGATCGTCGCGCACCATCATAAACGGCTCATTTCTCAGAAAACTGAGCGCCATGTGCCACAGGTCACGCCAGGGGCCACGCCGCATCGGCACCGTATACACCGCGCGACAATACCTCTCCAGATGACACACGTCATCGGACTGGTCACCGCGCACGAAGGAGACCAGCGTCACCTCGTGGCGTTGGGCCAGGTACTTGAGCACGTTCCAGGTTTTCACCTTGGGGCCGCTATCGGGCGGATATGGCAATACCTGAGTGAGCAGCAAAACGTTCATCACGCACACCTGAATTCAGGACTTAACCCAAGGACCTTTGTAAACCGTCGGATCTCGTCCTCGTATATCGGGTTCATCACAATCACCACATCTGGCCGAACCTCTCGCAGAAACTCGAGTGGCACGATCCGCTGCCCCGTTCCGGCCAGATACTTGCCTTGCTTACGAGGGTTGATGTCAACCACATACGCGATCTGGTCTTGAGTCTCGAGGGCATTCAAGAAGGTTACCCCTTTTGAGCCCGCCCCCCACACCACCGCCCGCTGCCCGGCCTGCGCTATCCGATCAAGATCGTTCCGCCAGGCCTGCACCTTGCTCCGATACTTGTCGGCAAATGCTGCCACGTCACGGGCTATCTCTTGCAGCTCATCTGCAGTTCGGTGCGAGGCGCTGCCCACAACCTCGCCCGGCATAGCCTCAATACACAGGAATTGCCCTTCGTACGTGTCCGCCACGTTGCAGACGTGGAACCCGCAAGAAGCAAACAGGTGCGAAAGGCAAGTGGCGCTAAAGTACGAACAATGCTCATAGATCAGATCCCAGATCCCCAGATTTCCCAGAGTAAAGGCCACATTGGGAACTTCAAAAAACACGACCGTCCGCGATCGGTCTCCTATCGCCCGGCGCACATTGTTCAAGAAGGCGCGGGGAGATTGGACGTGTTCCAAGACGTGCCGGCAACAGATGAACTCCGCCTGGTAGCTGGCATAACGCTCCGAATAGAAATCTTGAATGAAGGTGATTTGTCCGGCCATCGCATCCGCTTGGCGCTCAGGCACGTAGCTGGGATCAAACCCTATCCCGCGATTGCCGCCCAGCGCGCATAACAGTCTCAGGAAATCGCCCTTCCCACAGCCAATCTCAATGATATCTTTGTCATGCAGATCGTAACGTTCAATCAGACGCGCGACCAGCGACTCGGCGTAGCGCTGGAAACGAGGGGAAAAATGCAGTGAATTCTCGTAATCCTGAGTGTACTCCATCAATGCCGGATCGAAGGCTACGTTAAATATGTGCCCACAGTCTCCGCAAAACCCCAGCCGTATATCCCCTCTGGGAGCCCGGACAGCCTCATCCCGGGTTGGCCAGAGCAGATTGCAGTGAACAGGGATCTGCAAGATCTCCAGGAACACGCCAACCGCTGTAGAATCACAGATGGGGCATATTCGTTCCTGAGCAACACTTTGACCATCTATCATTATGGACATCCACCCAAGAGATGCCGCTTGCTGGTCGCTATCGTCGTCAGACCGGCAGCAGCTCTGCAGAGACCCCCATTTCGTCGAGTGTCTGCCGAATCTCGTCGCAGTAAATCGGATTCATCACGATCACAACGTCGGGTTTATACTCGATCAGGAATTGCGGCGAGACGATTTCCTGTCCAGTCCCCGCCACGTACGTCCCGTGTTTGCGAGGGTTTACATCCACGGCGTACTCAATCTCATCCTGAAATCCTAGCGTCGTCAGAAATGCCACCCCCTTTGAACCTCCACCCCAAATGACGGCGCGTCGCCCGGCCCGCCTGATCCCCTGCAGATCACGTCGCCACGCATCCAGCTTGTGAAAGCAGTTCTCCGAGAAATAGGCCACGTCCCGCGCCAGAACATCCAGACCGTCTGCCTGCTCCAGCATGGCCCCGTCCTTCCCGCCACCCGGTCTGGCCTCGATCATCAAGTACTGACCCTCGTATTCCTGGGCCAGCCTGATCACGCCAAACCCGCACCTCCGGAACAGGCGGGCCAGCGACCCCAGGCTGAAGTATGAGCAATGCTCATAATATACATCCCAAAACGCCAATTCTCGCAGGATGCGCGTGACGTCCGGAACCTGGAAGAATACAATCGTATCGGGTTGAGCTCCAAGCGCGTGCCGCACTGTGCTGACAAAACCAGCGGCAGGCTGGATATGCTCCAGCGTCATCTTGCAGCACACAAAGTCAGCCCGGCAATCGGCGTATTTCTCCGAGTAAAAGTCCTTGATGAAGATGATCTGATCCTGAGCCGGGCTTCCATTACGACCGCCGACGTAGGCTGGATCAAATCCAACCCCACGATTGCCACCGAGCTCACAAAGCAAGGCCAGGAACTCGCCCTGCCCGCAGCCGATCTCGATGATGTCCTTGCCACGCAAGTCGTATTGCTCAATCAAGCGCGTGGCCAAACGGTGCGCAAACGTGTTGAACGTGGGGGAGAACGCCTGCGTGGCCTCATATCCGGACGAATACTCGTGCAAGCTCGGATCAAACGCGACGTTGGATATGAACCCACAGGCCTGACAAAAACTCAGTGCGATGTCTCCCCTGGGGTAGTTCAGGGCCTCCTCCCGCGTCGGCAGAAGCAGAACACTGTGCGCAGGCACGCCATGAAGCTCATAGAATACCGACATCCCCGCTGTACCACAACTGGGGCATACGTAGCTTTCCGCCACCGCTTTCCCTTCTATGGGCATCTACGACACCACGCCATCGGCCGCCAGGACGCCAACAGTGCAGATCGGAGGGCGAGCCATACTCTGCAACGCAAGTACCCTGTGGGCACTGAGTAGTCACCAGAAAAGACATGAAAGGCGATCAACGGATAGACGCGATAATTGGAAACCCGTCTCATAATCCGCCCTCAAACGATCCTGGGCTGCGGGATGGGGATAATGAACTTGCCCCCCCGCTGGCGATAGGCTTCCTGCTGCCGCATGATCTCCTCGGCAAAGTTCCAGGCCAGCAGCAGCACATAGTCCGGCATATCTCCCAACAGCTTCGTCGGCGGCAAGATCGGCAAATGATTGCCTCCCATATAGCGGCCGTGCTTGACCGGGTTCAGGTCAACCACGTAATCAACCAGCCGTTGATCAATCCCGCAGTAGCTCAGCAAGGTGGCGGCCTTGGCGGCAGCGCCGTACGCCACAATCCTCTTTCCCTCCTGCTTCATTCCCCACAGCATGTCCATCAGAGAGCGCTTGACCTCTTGTACCCGATCCGCAAACGCACGATAGTAGTCGATCCGATCGGCACCCTTGCGCGCCTCTTCCTCCATCAGCGACCGGACGGACTCTCCCATCGCCTCCCGCTGCCCTATAAACAGACGCAGCGACCCACCATAAGTGGGGATACGCCTGACCTCGTTGAGAAAGAGGGAGTGCCTTCTAAACAGACGGTCCAACGCCGTCGCCGAGAAATAGCACAGATGCTGATGATAGATGGTGTCGAACTCGCAGTGGTCTGCCAGATCGGCCACGTAATGCACCTCCAGGACCGCCTGGCCGGTGTCTTTCAACAAGATCTTGATGCCTTCCACGAAGCCGTTCAAATCCGGCACGTGGGCCAGGACGTTGTTGGCCAGGAACAAATCGGCCGCCAGTCCCTCTTTATCTCGAAGTTGCCTTGCCAGGTCCCTGCCGAAGAAGGTGCAACGCGTAGGAATACCCGCCTGCTGCGCAGCCCGAGCGGGTCCTGCGGCCGGATCGATGCCCAGCACGGGAATGCCTCGCTCCACAAAGTTCCTCAGCATATACCCGTCATTGCTGGCCGCCTCGATCACCATGCTGTTCCCATCCAGCTTCCTCGACTCGATCAGTTCCTCGGCGCTCTCCCGAAAGTGCTGTAGCAGGCTCTTCGAGACAGAAGAGAAATACGGATAGTCCTTGCCAAACAGAATTCCTGGAGACACCGACTCTGTGATCTGCACCAGGGCACAATAGGGACAGAACACCAGATCCAGGGGCACGATCAGCTCCGGCTGTTCGAGTTGCTCCTCCGTGAGTAGCACATCAGCCAGGGGGGTCCGGCCCAAGGACAGGACCGGCTCCAGACCCGTGTGTCCACAAGAACGGCAAGACAGCTCTGAGTAATTCATTCCAGTACTCCTATTCTCATCGCTCTGCGCTCACCATGGGCTACGCCTGCTCCCCTCTCCAATGGAGACCCTCATCCAAAAGACCGTCATCTAGCAGATGCTTGATGTGTGCTACCCGCTTGTACCTGGGTCCCTCGAACTCCTCCATGGTCAACCCTACCCTTTGGAAGGCGGCGTACAGTTCCTCTGCTCCGCGTCGTGCATCCCATTGTGGCTTGAACCCAGGCAGCGTCTGCGGCAACTTGTCGCTCTTGACCCGGTAGCAGCGCTTGTCCGGTCCAGCACCTTCGGCATACTCGACCCGCGAGCCGGTTACCACCCCGGCCACGATTTCAGCCAGCTCGCGGATGCGATAGTTCTCCTCTGTGCGTCCCACGTTGAACACCTGATTGTGCACCAACTCACGCGGCGCGTGCAGGATGGCCAGGAAGGCCCGCGCGATATCCGCGATGTGCACAATAGGACGCCAGGCCATGCCATCGCTTTTCAGATGCACCCGGCCGGTGGTGAAGGCCCAGGCGGTCAGATTGTTGAGCACCAGGTCGAACCGCAACCTCGGTGACACGCCATAAGCGGTAGCACTACGAGGAAAGGTGGGGCTGAAATCCGCGTCAGCCAGTTTCACGACATCCTGTTCCACTCGCACTTTCGAAGTGCCGTAGGGGGTAACAGGACTGAGCTGTGACTCTTCGTCCACCCAGTCCTGACCGGCTGCGCCGTAGTTGCTGCACGAAGAGGAGAAGATAAAGCGCTTGACCCCCGCCTCTTTGGCCAGGCGAGCCAGGCGCACCGCAGCGGTGTGATTGATGTCATAGGTTACTGCTGGATTCAGGTCACCCAGTGGGTCGTTGGAGAGGCCAGCCAGGTGTATCACAGCGTCGAGCCCTTCTAGATCAGGCGGTTCAACGTCACGGATATCCTTGTTCAGTGCCGGGATACTCTGAATGCCGTCTTCGTCTCCAAACGTGCATTGCCTATACAGGTCGCTGTCGAGCCCGAGCACGTCGTGCCCTGCCGCGATCAGCATAGGCACCAGCACCGTGCCAATGTACCCTTTATGACCGGTCAAAAGAACTCGCATACGATCACCTCCAAACCTTCCACGGCGCGCTACCGCTCTGCCACAGATCCTCCAACAACTGCTTGTCCCGCAGCGTATCCGCACACTGCCAGAACGATGTGTGTCGGTAGGCCATCAACTGGCCGTCCTTGGCCAGCCTCTCCAGCGGCTCTCGCTCCCACTGGATGCCGTCGCCGTCAATGTAGTCGAGCACGCCCGGCTCGAGCACAAAGAAGGCACCGTTGATCCACCCCTCTTGGGTCTGGGGTTTCTCAGAGAACTCCATCACCTGGTCGTCCACCAGGTCAAGATGGCCAAACCGGGCCGCCGGGCGTACCACGGTCATGGTGGCCAACCTGCCGTGGGCGCGATGGAAAGTCAACAGGTCGTGCAGGTTTACGTCAGAAACGCTATCGCCCCAGGTCATCATGAAGGTCCCCTGCTCCAGGTAGGGAGCCAGGCGTTTGATGCGCCCCCCCGTCAGCGTCGGAATCCCGGTGTCCACCAACTCGACGATCCAGTCGGGCTTGGGACCATCGTGAATTTGCACCACGCCGTTCGCTAAATTGACGGTGAGGTTACTGTAGAGCGAGCAGTAGTCCACTATGTACTTCTTGATCACCTCGCCTTTGTACCCCAGCGCAATCACGAACTCCTTGAAGCCGTAGTGGGCATAGTACATCATGATGTGCCACAGGATCGGTCGTCCCCCGATCTCTACCATCGGCTTCGGCATTACTTCCACTCCTACGAGGCGCGTGCCGACGCCCCCGGCAAGAATGGCCACTTTCATACTCAATCCCCCTCACAACGTTTCACTAATTGCATGCTATCACAAGATGGTGAAACGATGGTCTAGGCAAGGTTAACAACACTTCAGAAGCACCTCAGGCATCAGTGCAGAGATCGTCATCACTCCAGGTCTTCCACGGCGCATTGCCGCTCTGCCACAGATCCTCCAACAACTGCTTATCACGCAGCGTATCCATGCATTGCCAGAAGGATGTATGCCGGTATGCCATCAACTGCCCATCCTTCGCCAATCGTTCCAGTGGTTCTCGCTCCCACTGAGTATCGTCGCCATCAATGTAGTCGAACACGCCCGGTTCGAGCACGAAGAAGGCACCGTTGATCCACCCCTCCCGGGCCTGGGGTTTTTCAGAAAACTCTGCCACCTGGTCGCCCTGCAACCCGATGTGACCAAAACGCGCTGGCGGTCGAACGGCGGTCAACGTAGCCAACTTGCCGTGGGAGCGATGGAAAGCCAGCAGGTCGTGCAGATTCACGTCGGACACACCATCACCCCACGTCATCATAAAGGTCCCCTGGCCCAGGTAGGGGGCCAGGCGCTTGATGCGCCCCCCCGTCAGCGTCGGAATCCCGGTGTCCACCAGCTCGACGATCCAGTCCGTCCTATAAGCCGCGCTGGTCCTTACTTCGCCCGTCTGGAGGTTCACGGTGAGGTTACTGTTGAGCGAGCAGTAGTCCACTATGTACTTCTTGATCACCTCGCCCTTGTACCCCAGCGCAATCACGAACTCCCTGAAGCCGTAATGGGCATAGTGCATCATGATGTGCCACAGGATCGGTCGTCCCCCGATCTCTACCATTGGCTTCGGTTTCACCTGGGTCTCTTCCGACAAGCGAGACCCCACCCCACCGGCAAGAATTCCAACTTTCATACGCCTCTTCTCAAGCAGGACTATCTTTCAGTATCAGATGTACAGTTTCGCACTTGATGGCCGCCCGATCATCGCGCACCATCAAGAACGACTCACTTCTCAAAGAACTGAGTGCCATACGAAGGAGACCAGTGTTACCTCGTGGTGTTGGGCCAGGTATTTGAGAACGTTCCAGGTTTTCACCTTCGGACCGCTGTTGCGTGGGTGAGATAAAACCTGACGGAGCAGCAAGATGTTATCTTGTGGTTGGCAGAATGCATCACTGCGAGCACCGAGCAATCACGACTGGCAGAAAGACCCGATATGTAACGAAGGTAGCCGTGACGGCCGTGGTGCCGGTGATGGCGACCGTGGCAGGATTCTCCGTACCGGAAAGACCACCGCTCCAGCCGGCAAAGGCCCAGCCAGGGTCGGCCATAGCCGTCAACGTCACCACATCGCTATAGCGATAGAGACCCTGGTTGGGTGCCACGGCAACCGTACCATCGCCGACAGTACCGACCGTCAGCACGTACTCGTCATGGGCGAAGGTGGCCGTGACAGCAGTATTACGGGTGATGGTCACCGTCGCAGGGTTGGCGGTGCCCGACAGCGCTCCACTCCAGCCAGCAAAGGTCCAGCCGGGCTCGGCCATCGCCGTCAACGTCACCACATCGCCATAGCGATAGAGACCCTGGTTGGGTGCCACGGCAACCGCACCATCGCCGCCAGTGCCGACCGTCAGCACGTACTCGTCATGGGCGAAGGTGGCCGTGACAGCAGTATTACGGGTGATGGTCACCGTCGCAGGGTTGGCGGTGCCCGACAGCGCTCCACTCCAGCCAGCAAAGGTCCAGCCGGGCTCGGCCATCGCCGTCAGCGTCACCACGTCGCCGTAGTGATAGAGACTCAAGTCAGGCTCCACGGTGACTGAGCCGCCGCCGACAGTGCCAACTGCCAATGTGTACTCGTCCTGGGTGAAGGTGGACGTGATAGTAACATTGCCAGTCATGGTAACTGTCACAGGGTTGGTGGAGCCCAGCAAGTCCCCGCTCCAACCAACGAAGGTCCAGCCAGGGTTGGCCGTGGCCGTCAGTGTCACCACATCGCCGTAGTAATAGAGACCCTGGTTGGGTTCCACGGCAACCATACCATCGCCAACAGTACCGACTGTCAGCACGTACTCGTCCTGGGTGAAGGTGGCCGTGACAGCAGTATGGCTCATGATAGTAACCAGGGTGGGATTGTCAGTGCTTGATAGCGCCCCACTCCAGCCAGCGAAGGTCCAGCCAGGGTCGGCCGTGGCCGTCAGTGTCACTACGTCGCCATAGTGATA